>Ga0209634_1002496_pt1 | contig 12859 bp, 10 predicted proteins | sample LinPmetageLP40_FD_184043 | JGI IMG/M metagenome (GOLD analysis project Ga0209634, IMG submission 184043) | Marine viral communities from the Pacific Ocean - LP-40 (SPAdes) (version 2) | ecosystem: Environmental > Aquatic > Marine > Oceanic | place: Pacific Ocean | collected 2010-08-26 | reverse complement strand
CACTAACCAAATTCAAACCGGACCCTGTAAGGGTGTTGGAGCTTGTAGATGGTGCCGTGCCGGGCCTCAGAGTCCGCATTACGCCCGCTGGGACACGCAGCTGGTCGCTTAACATCCGCGCACAAGGAAAAATGCGCCGCTTTGATGTTGGCCGCAGCCTTGGCCTAGCTGAAGCCCGCCTAAAAGCAGAGGACCTGCGCCGTAAGATCAAGGATGGTGCAGACCCGACCGCTGAGAAAAGAACCAGTCACCAGCGAACCCAGCTCGCATCACAGGGCATTGGAACCTTCGATGCATTTGTAGAAGCATATTTTACGACGGGCCAAGGAGCAGGCTTATCCACAAAGGACGATCAGCTGCGGCGTATTCGATCAGTGTTTGCTGCACATCTCAGTCGCACGGCACTAGACGTAAAGTCATCCGAACTACAGCTGTCTATAGACAATCATGGAGCCAAAGTATCGGCGGCGCGTGCGGCAGGCTATCTGACACCAGTTTTGCATTGGGCTAAAAGACGAGACTTGGTTATTGGCGATTTCAATCTTGAGAAACCCCTGCAAAACGCACCCCGACAAAAGGTACTAACGGAAGTTGAGCTTGCTGCTCTGTTACCAACATTTAAGAGCCATCACGGTGTTTGTGCAAAGTTCATGCTGCTTACCGGAGCGCGGATAACAGAAACCACTGCAGCTACTTGGTCGCAGATTGATCTGGAGGCTAAGACTTGGACAATACCGCCAGAAAACCTTAAGGACACACGCGCTCTGCAGGCCCGACGCCACAAACCAAAACCAGCATTGGTGATCCCACTTTCAAGGCAAGCCATTGACCTACTACTGGAAGCGCGTAGGGCCGAAGTCGCTAGGCGGCAACTAGATGGTTTGACCGAAGAAATTCGACAGAGAGATTTGTTATTTGTTGGACCGCGTGGCGCGAAGCTGGGTAACTGGGACAGGTGGCTAAAGGCAACAACTGCTAAGACCGGCATAAAAGGTTGGTCAGCGCATGCTCTCCGCAGGACCACAGCAACCTTGGCTGGCGACTTGGGCGCACCCCCTCATATTGTCAGTGTTATACTGGGCCACTCGAACGTCGGTGGACAACTTGTGGCAGGCTACAATCAGAGCAAATATGGCTGTGAACATCTGCAGATGCTGCAGAACGTTGCAGATAAGCTCGACGCAATTGAACGCGAGGCGACAGATGAGTGAAATAGCAGGGCGTGAACCATTCGAGCAAGTCGCAGAACGTTTAAATAATGAATTTCTTGAGGGCCAGCATGATGGTGAAACACCAGAAAGTCTTGGCCAGGCATATCTCGAATATGTTCTTAAACGCGAACGTATCCGCCACGGCGCGGCGGATGCAGACCAATGTTGGGACGAAGTGGACTATGAAACACTTCAGACATTAAAAAACGCTCAATTGGATGACCCTGCACACATGTTGAGCCAAGTGGTTCTGCAAAGAATTGCTAGAGACCCAACAGACGCGATAGAATATATCACCCGCGCAATTGATGGGAAAGCTGCTGAGCTTAGTAAACAACAACAGAAAAGGGCCAAAAAGCCTCGCAAAGGTAGCCTCTCCCCTATGTCAAAATTAATTGATGAGATTGTGTTGGATAATCCCAAGATTGCAGTAAACAAACTACGCCATGAATTGAAAAACCACTATGGAGTTATTGAGATTGATGGTGAACTGAGAGATACAGTCCACTCCGACAGCATAAAGGTTAAAAGCCTAAAGGACCGACTTTATCGCGCAAAAAAAAGAGAATCGCGCTAACCGGGCTAACGCGACTCCAACCCTGAAACTGTGACCTCAAATGCAAACAGCATCATGAGGACTCACTATGTTGCATACAGACCTATCATTTTTTGAAACACTACCAGATTCAGCGCTAATTCGCGAAAAGCTGATCATTGGTACAGCTATGAATTCGCATGACAGGGAGCGGGCAGAAAGCCCACGCATCGTACCTGTGTCCAGAAGTACATGGCGCCGGATGGTAAAGGCAGGAAAGGCCCCTGCCCCTATTAAATTACACACAGGTATAAGCGCATGGCGAGTTGGTGATCTGAGAGGGTGGCTGGAAACACAACGGAAAAGTTCCCAGGAAGACATTATAAAGTAATAACCCACGGCGCACAGACCTGGGGGTTACTCCAGCGTGTTATGTAAATTTTTACGCAAAATTACAGCCAATCAGGTCACGGGCCTCAAGCTTGAGGTGCAGAATATGACGAATAACGAACTCCAACCTCATCCTAAAGTAATTGTAGGTTTTATATCTGCAATAACTCAGGACTGGCTAAGCTGTTCTAATCAGGATGGGGTTTTCGAAATTCGATGTTTGGGCGAAAACCGAACGACCGTTAACCGTCGGTTCACGCTGGATGATTTGGAGGAAGCAACCGATCTTGCTGTCCAAATGAACAAAATCAAGCTGAACATTTACATGACGATCAATCCAATCGACTGCAATGCCTCAATCAAGGCAGGTTCTGGCACTAAAGATAAAGATATAATGCGGGCGCATTACAGTTTTGCAGACGCTGACGACGAAGCTGGTCTCAAGGGCATTATTAAGCTCAGTGAGCTATGTGAGCCAGATATTGTCGTGACAACTGGCACCGTTCCTCACGAACGGCGTCATACTTACTGGCGACTTTCTGAGCCGTGTATTGATTTGAAGCTGTGGCGTTCAAAACAGTCTGAGATAGCTACCCTATTTGCAACTGATCACAGCGTAATAAATCCGTCGCGGGTCATGCGTATCGCCGGAACCGTCAGTTATCCAAGTACAAAAAAACAAACGCGTGGCTATGTCCCTGAGTTAGTCATAATGACGAAAGGGCTATACTGATGGCGTTAAACCGGATTGAAGATTGGGATGCCATCCTAGCGCCGCTGCAGTTGGCATCAGACAAGCCAACTGAGACTTTTACAAAGCTTGATCGTGACACAACCGCTGAAGCTGCATTAAACGGAGAAAACTGGCACAGTAATTTGCTAAAATTGGTTGCTAGTTGGGTTGCAAAAGGAAACACTGACGAAGAAATTTACGCGCTTGCAGCAAGATTAACACTGCGCGATTATACAGTTGAACAGACGTTAAAAGATGTTCAGCCTATGATCGATGGAGCAAGGCGCAAAGGGTTTGGTTCAACCAAAATAGATTTAACTCGTTTCAATCCACCCACAACAGCAGTGAAGGCAATTCTAGACCATTTCGATGGAGAGATCCAACAAGAGAGAGGCTATCTAAGCCTCAAAAAGCAACTATATTTTTTTGATTTAAAAGGATCAAAACCGGTAGAGATTAGGCTAAGTAACTTCACAGCGGAAATTGTTTTTGAAACTACAAAAGTAGATGGGCGTGATAGTGTGAAAACGTTTTCCGTTCAAGGTCAGCTTTACGATGGAACCCCTTTACCACTGATTGAAGTCGATGCGGCCAGCTTTGATAAACTCGATTGGCTGACGCAAAACTGGGGGGCAAAGGCGCAGGTAACCGTTATACCAAGGAACAGGGAACACGTTGCAGCGGCGATCAAGTATTGTTCAGCACCAATTGAAAAAGTCATTTACCGACACACCGGTTGGATTTCTTTATCTGGAAAACATATATATTTGACCGCATCTGGCGGAATTTCGGCAAGCGGACTGAACGATAATATAGAAACTGAACTGCAGGGTATGTTGGCTAGCTATGATCTACTACCGCCGTCTATTAACGGTGTGATGGATTTCAATGAGAGCTTGGGACAATTTGAACGCCTCATAGATGGGGGAATCGGTTTGTTACTCTTGGGCGCTGCATTCAGATCGGTGCTGTCAGAGTTTGAACCCTGTACCGTGAGCGTTTTTCTGCAGGGGACAACGGGCACTTTCAAAAGTGCCATCGCCGGATGCCTGCAAGCGTTTTTTGGAAAGAAGTTCCACGGTGCACATCTACCAGAAAACTGGAGCTCCACCGGCAATGCTATGGAAAAAAAAGCCTTCCTCGCCAAAGACACTTTGTTCACCATTGATGACTTCGTAGCCCGAGGGACACCCTCAGAAGTATCAAGATTGCACAAGGATGCAGAGCGAGTCCTGCGGGCACAGGGAAACCAATCGGGACGCGACCGGTTAACTTCGACGACAGAGGTCAGAGGGGCCTACGTGCCGCGTGGTCTTATCTTAGCAACCGGGGAAGACATTCCTAACGGGCATTCACTGCAGGCGCGCTGTATGGTAGTAAGCATTAACAAGGGGGCCACCGACACGTCGGCCCTATCCGATCTGCAAACTGCTGCAGCATCAGGTCACCTTTCTCAGATTATGTCTGACTTCATCATGTGGACAGCTGAAGAAGCCAATCAAGGCAAAATTAAGAAACACCTCTCTCGGGTTCACGCTGAATGCAAAGAGCAGTTTATCAATAATGGACATACAAGAATGCGTGACAACCTTGCCACTGCATTATCGGGTCTATGGCTATTGCTTGAGTTTGCAAACAAACGAGCATCCCTTTCAGACGGGAAAGTTCAGCAGTTCAAAGTAAAGGCAGTAAGCGCGGCACAAAATCTCGCACAACTACAAGTCAGCATTGATCAAGAGGGTTCGGAAGCAGAACGCTTTGTCGCATTACTGCAGTCGGCGCTAGGCATGTGTCGGGCACATATTGCCAATAAGGACGGTAATGAACCTTACCATTACGAAGCTTTTGGTTGGAAATTGATTGGTACTGGAGATTATCAAAAAATGGATGGTCAGGGACCAAGAATTGGGTGGGCAGACGATGACCACGTCTACCTTGATTCCAAGGCTGCAATAAGCATCATCAAACCCCTGTCCTCCCAAATTGGAAATTACTTGGGTAGCTCTGAACGCTCAATCAGCAAAGCCTTGCGGGAGGCAAACATGTTGGAAAAATGCGACACTGATCGAACAACTCTCAAGGTGACTGTGGAAGGACGAAGGAAAAACCTCCTTTGCCTTTCGTTGAGCTTACTCATCGAGCAGGATGGACCGCCGCCTAAGCCTCCAACTTCCGATTACTCCGACGATGATATTCCGTTTTAGTGTCCCGCTGTCTCAGTTGTCCCAGTATATTGCAGGACCCCTCAAAAAAATTCTATCAATTTATCAATTTTTGAGAGGTTGTATTATATTATTGGGACAGTGGGACATTTCGAACTTAAAAATTGATTTTAAAGGGTTATTTTGTGTCCCAGTTGCACTTTCGTAATGGGACAATCGGGACAATGGGTGATCTTATTCACTAACATTTAACGAAATTCGCCAGTTCTTGTCCAAGGGTACGCGGTCCACGAACTATGCTTCTAGCTTCGAGGCTCTCGGCCCAGCTTGCGTCGTCTGGACCGCCGTAAGTTGCGTTAATCCATCATCTTCATATTGAGTGATAATTTAATAAAGTCGCCTGACAATGCGTAAAAAGCTGTCTCAATCTAAAGATAGCATTTCCCATATTTTTTCTTTTGCTGAATCGTGTCCAAGTTTAACTGCGTCCTCGTAGATACGGTGTGCAATCACTTTGCTCGAAGGAAAATCCCTAAAATATTCTATTCCTTCCACTGCATTTTGAGAAAAATTATACGGATCAAGAGAAAATTCGGTAATATATCCGCATTTGAAACAAAGAAGTGAAAATATTTCCAAGTCATCCTTAGTCTGCCTCTCGTCAGTTTTGAACATATAAAATATAGAATTTTTACGGACATTTAAATCTTCAAATCTGTCGCTCGCATGACAGGCTTGGCAGACTATTTTGTCAACGTTAAATGGTTCTTGTAGACATTGCCAAAGCTCCTCATCTTGTAACAAGCCACTTAATTGTTGAGATAGTCCATCTAATTGTCGCGATGCCAAAGAGTTGATAAGTTCATGCGATAGCTTTTGAAGCTTATAAAAAAGTACTTTTGCGAAAAGTTCATTTTCAGATAAAAACCGAGCTACCCCGTCATGGCTTAAATGCTGTTGGCTCAAATCATTTTGGTTTTCGGATACGTAAGTACGATATTGAGGAATACCACCTTCGTCTAACTTTTTTAATGCTGAATCTCTCATGTAACTTGTTATTTTTATTATTTCACGGTCTTCTTTATTTTCGAAAAAACTTTCAGCCAATATATCATAGTAAACATAGGCAATTATTTTGCCAGCCTCAGCCCTGGAATGATCGAGGCCTCTTAAGGCCAATATTGTAAAAGTAAATTGCAAGTTAGAAAAATTATCGAACAAGTTGAGTTTACTATTCATCTGCTCTTTTTGAGCTTGAACCTCGCGTTTACGCTTATTCCAAAACACAGATTTAGCCCTTTTCTCTGACCACATTTCCCTTGAGCGTCTTACAAATTACTATCTAAACGCATTTTATTAATTGATGCGAGTCATTTAAAATGAAAAAAATCAAGTTAGGGAAGAGATCGTGCGGTTCAGTCTGTAATGGATGAGCGTCATACTTTAAGTTAAAACGAAATATTATTAAAAAAATTAATGGCATATTCTGCAAGTTGAAATTCAAACATAAAGATTATCGGTCCGTCTCTCCAAGCTATATATTCGCATCTAACAAAAAGACTTACCCACAAACAATTCTTCAGTGGGTGAGTTTATAGCGATCCAGAGCACTTTGCCATTGATTAATTACTAATTTTACCACATTTTTTTATTTCAAGGCCAAGCAAGTGGGGCGACTAATCCTTTATTTGAACCAATCCCGCCATTTCTTATCCAGATGACCGTGGTCCACGAACCATTCCTCAAGCTCCTTCAATTCTCCGCGCATCTGACGCCCTTGCTCGGCAAAGCGCCTCGCTTCTGCCCGCTTCTCTTTGGTGTAGAGCCCGTGTTTGGTTCTAGCCGCTGTGAGTCTGGCGGGACGCTGGCATGGCGTGCCCCTGCGCGTTTGGGCCTCGCACCTCTGACCTTGCCAGTCTGGGCCGTAAAGCCATGGTTTGGGGTTAGTTTTCATTGTGCTCAACTATCATCGGTTAGTGGGGTTTTATGATACTACAACCTGAATTGTGTGGCGAGGCGCGGGTGACTTGGTCCGCGGACCGCGGCCCGAGCAAAATTTTCACTTCCATAATGCGCATTAGTGTGAAATTGTGCGCACAAGTACACAAAATCAGGGCGGGCGACAACAGTGCGAGTTACGGTAATTTTGGGTGACGAAGATGGGCAAGCGTTCGCCGCTTATTGCAATCAAAATGGCTATAAAAAATCGACCTTGATTAATCACCTGATAAGGGAACATATACAGAACAGCGGTTTTTCAGTACAACGGGATTTATTCCAAAAGAAACCTTTAGAAGGAACCCAAGATGCAAAAAAGTAGCCCCCGTTTTAGTTCGTTTTTTGCTGGCATTGGAGGATTCGACTTAGGATTTGAAAGAAGTGGGTTCACCTCTACGTTCCAATGCGAAATAAATAAGTTTTGCACATCTGTTCTTGAACATCACTGGCCAAATATCGCGCGCTTTGATGACATCCAAAAGCTGAAACCCGATGACATACCTGAAGCAGACATTTGGTGTGGTGGCTTCCCGTGTCAGGATGTTTCTGTCGCTAGGGGATCAAAAGGCAGAGCGGGTCTTGAGGGTAAAAATAGTGGGCTTTTTTACCCCTTTTTGGAACTTATTAAAGCAAAGAAGCCAAATGTTTTAGTGCTTGAGAATGTCGTCGGCTTGCTAAGCTCACATAATGGGCAAGATTTTCGGGTAGTTTTAGAAGAGCTTACAAAGTTGGGTTACTCAGTCGCTTGGCGCATCATGAATAGTAGGTATTTTGGCGCACCCCAATCCCGCCCTAGGGTCTTCATCTGTGCCGCGTTAGGGGATCCAGAATTACCGCTCCGAGCATTATTTGAAGAAACACCGGGAGCAAGACCCGCATCACGTAGAGCGGGGTTCCTCGAAGAGTACGAGTGCGGAACGTCTGGAGCTAAGGTGCCTGGCGTAGCTTATTGCTTAGCCGCAACTTCTGGAAGGCACACAGGTACAGACTGGAGTCGAACGTATATTTCCTACAATTCTGCGGTGCGTCGATTAACTCCCAATGAATGTGAAGGCCTTCAAGGCTTTCCAAGACACTGGACTGATATACCAATGCTGAAAGGCAGAAATGTAGCCGATTGCGAAACACCGAGATATCACGCCTTAGGGAATGCAGTTGCGGTACCGGTAATTGAGTGGATCGCTGGCAATATTAAGTCGGGTCTGGAGCAGAAGTGCCGACTATTCAATGGTTTTTCCGCATCCGACGCCGTTAGGCCTTATGCCGATTTTTCTGAGAAATCAGCAAGAGTTATGGACCTGCAGGATATTCACTACTCAACTGAGGCAAGTACAGATCGTCTACGCTGGCAAACAGGTGGTTATGCCCGAAATAACGCGTGCATTGATATTAGAGCCCCAGAAGCTCCGACCGATATAATAGAAACGCCTTTGATCGAGGTCATCGAAAAACACAAGCCCGCGAAGCACTACTATCTGAGTGCCAACGCAGCTGAGGGAATTCTTAGAAGAGTAGACAGTCAAAACCGTACCCTGTTTGGGCCAATGGATGCTGCGCTACGTAAGATGGTGAAAAAAGCAAAAGTAACTGATCTCAAAATCGCATTTAGATAGAGCATCACCTCGCTTGAATACATACGAGGTGCTATACGTCAGGAGAGCATTGATTCCTGAGGTGTAAATTGCAGTTTGTTGTTATCCGACTAGGCAAAGATAGTACGGCAGATATTAAAAAATTGGATGCGGACGGCGCAAGCGCCAGTATCCCCTTAAAGTTCGACTTCAACTGTAAGCAGGTGGAAGAAGGTATATCGAAAGACGATTTTGTTATTTTAGCCTTCGGATCCAACAACAACGATGGCCAACCGACTTCCTGGAAACAAGGTATCCGGGGAATCGGAAAGATCATAAAGCTGGACCGAAGTGGTGGTTTCAATGACCCATGCGACTTTGAGATAGAAATCTTAGCACTTTTCCCAGAAAGCATAGATTCTTACGACTTCCTCGAGCGCAGCGCCTCTCATTTTAAGTATTTCTCGAAATACCCTGTTATTGGGCTGAAATCTAGTCGACCCAACGCCATTCAGAAGGTCAACGACGATGAAAGGCAAAGCACATCTGCGCTGTTAAGTGCTATCAATATTCTGTATCCTAACCTCGCAGATCAACTACAGACAACAGCTCCAGAATTGCTACCGTTCTTAAACTTTATACCCATCGGTGAAGCCGCAACTGCTGTACAAGCGCCTTCGAGGTTGAGTGACTCTGATGAGGTCTGGAGTTGGGTCGCCCATGAAGTCTTTACCAAACACGAGCGTAATTTTTTGTTCTTGGGCGCGCCTGGTACGGGCAAGACTTGGTATGCTCACGAAATTGCTAAGAAGCTTACCAGAAATGAAAGTTCACGTCATGTTTTCGTGCAATTCCATCCTTCTTTTTCTTACGATGACTTCGTCGAAGGTTATACTCCCAAGCTGCATCCAGGCTCTTCGACTATTGAGTATAGGCTGCAAGAGAAACACTTTTTAGAAATTTGCACGAAGGCAAAGAGCGACGGGAGTAATATCTATGTATTTGTAATTGATGAACTAACTCGCGGTGACCCCAGTCGCATTTTCGGCGAACTTCTTACCTATCTTGAGGTCGATCACCGCAATCGGGAATTTGCTTTGGCATATTCTGGCACAAAAACGTTCGTTCCAGAGAATGTGGTCGTTATTGCAACTGCAAATCCGTACGATCGTTCAGTCGGTGAACTAGACGACGCCCTTATTCGCCGTTTTGTTATGCGCGACTTTCCACCGGATGTCACCTTGCTCGAAAAACAGCTCAAAAGTAACGGGACAGGGGATGAACTAATTTCCCGTTTGCTAAATGTATTTGGTTTGATCAACGATCGCATGCCCAGTGGCTTTGGGCATTCCCATTTTTGGAAGATCCGTACCGAGGAGGATTTTCGAACATTGTGGACGTCTCGGATCCGTTTCTTGCTGAAACGGGCGTTCCAGTTTGATGAGACAAGCTTAGAAGGCCTTATGGAAGATGTTGAAAGAGTTTTTCCGAACCCTGCCGTTGGCGCACCCGACGAGCCAGACGACGAAGCGGCACAAGCCATCGAGAATCCTGAGGATGCAGCCCCAGACGGTGAAGCTTGAGAATAATTCGAGTCAACGAGCGCAGCAGTGTAAAAATCCCTTTAGATGAATTGCTGGGCTCGGGTGGTGATCTGAAACTGCGGCCAGACTTGATCGGAAAGGGTCTTGTCGAAATAAAACAAGCACGGAACGCTTTCAAATTACAAGTCAACGGACTTGTTGGCCGCATCCCTTTGACTGATCAGATTACGCTGGACGTTCAACCAAAATTTCCAGTGAGCAATCTCAACCGCATGATCTACTCTTCGAGAGGTGAACTTCAAAATCCGTTTTTCATTGATCGCCCATACGAGAGGGCACAACATCAAGACTATCTACCTGTTCCCCTCATTCGGTCGTTCGCAAATTCATTAAGGGAACTGATCGGGAACGGAATCTTTAAAGACTACCAGAGACAGACTGTCACTGGGTCTCCTAAGCCGCGAGTTAACATACTCAAAACCCAGCAAAGGTACTGGTCTCGTTTAAACCCAACGATGGCCGTCATGGAAAGCTTCAACTTCACCAACGATAATTTACCGAACCAATGTGTCAAGCTAGCGGCAACAAAGGCCCTTTCGATATCTAAAAACAGTGATCACCTCAAAGGATGTATGCCAACTCTTGCGGAGAGCTTACGTCAACTCCAGAATGTCAAAGCCAGAGGCCCACAAGAAATACTTGGTGAACTTCACCAAGTACAAAGTGTGGTTCCTGTTTTTCGCAATGATTATTCTAAGGCTCTCGAGCAAGCATTAGAGATCATTCGCCACGCAGATGTATCCCTTGGCACCGCTCAGCAAGGTCTTTTGCTCGAGTCATTTGTTATCTCGCTAGATGACGTGTTTGAAAAGTATGTTCGTAGTATAATAAAAGAACTTCCTCAGCAGGGATTTGGTAGGGTCGCTACCTTTGACGGCAATATAAGGCAACACCAGAAGAGCCTTTTTGTCGACAACAAGCGTTACCAGGTGAAACCGGATCTAATAGTCAAAGACCAGAGAGGCGCACAGCTGATAGGTGACGCCAAGTACAAACTCAAACCAAAAGAAGAAGATCGCTATCAGATTATTACGCATGCACTTAGCTATCAGGTTGGCAAAGTCTTCCTTGTTTACCCTAAGCCTCCCAACCAGAAACTGACGGGGGTTCATCGTTTGGGGAAAATAGGCAGAGCACCATCAGTTGAAGTCTACGAATACTTCTTTGATCTAGACAAGGACCTCCCCGACGAGGAAATCAAGTTCAGAGAAGCCATATCGGATCTGCTTAGCTAGGCATTGCTAGTCAGCAGAACGATAGTTTTGATGTCCGCATTTGCATAAACTCCACTAATTCTTTCATATGCAGCAAAGGTCCGCAATCCGCCCTTCGTGTCGAAATGTGCATAGCTCAGTATCTTTCACTATCGCTTTAAGCATTACCCACTAATGCTGACTGGTCATAACTCCCTCATCCACGGGGACCGCTGGCTCAACTCAAACCCGTTACCATAGTTGCTACCCGCGCCAGCCGTGCTCCACCCTCCCAGTGCGTCTATGATGTCTGCAGGGCATCCAGTCGCTCACAAACGATCTCGGAGGCTGTGCCTGAACGAGTGTACAACGCCGCCATCTGGCACAGGGTCCTGGTCCTGCGTCTGACAGTCGAAGACTAGGCCCTGTAACCCCGGACCGTGGCGCGCTGCGCGAGTGCCGTGGAGCGCGATGGACGATCCCTGGCATGGCACCCAAACAAAACAACCCCCGAATGAATTTACAACGCCAATACTAAAGGACCGAGGTCCGAAGCGCACGGCACGTGATCCGAGGTCCCCTTTGAGGATTGGGACAAATTACGCCATTACTTCGATGGGTGACATTATGGCCTTACAGTGCGATGGGCAATCGGTAGCTCAGCAGCCCCAAACAAAACTCCATTCCAATGAATCCACCATCCCAACTCTTAACCCTCTGCGCGTGGACCGTGCCGCGGCTTGAAGGGAAGCTGGCCTGTTTGCCGTGGCTCATGGAGCGTGGGGGGTGGGCGCAGTAACCCTCCGAAAGTCACCAATCCTTGATTGTTCCGGCGATGTTATTCCGTTTTAGTGTCTCGATGTCTCGGTGTCCCGATTTCTTACGGGATACCCCCCAAAAAACACTTCTTATTACAAAATTAATATATAGGAAGGTCTTTAGTATTATCGAGACAGTGAGACACTTAGCTATTAGTTATTGTTTCTAAACGTTTATCTACTGTCTCAGTTGTGTTTTCAAACTGGGACAATCGGGACACTCTACCCCTTATTTGAACCAATCCCGCCAGTTCTTGTCTAAGTGCCCATGGTCCACGAACCAAGCCTCCAGTTCAGCCAACTCCGCCCGCATCTGCCGGCCCTGCTCTGCGAAACGCTTGGCCGCTGCACGCTTCTCCTTTGTGTATTTTCCGTGGGTCGTACGAGCCGCTGTAAGGCACGCCAGGCCATCCTCTGTCTTAGGACCTGTAGACTTCCCACCGTGCAGAGAGCAGCGTCCGTTGCGCTTGTACGCCGGCCTCTGGCAGGGCGTGCCTTTGCGGGTCTTGGCCCCGCACCGTTGGCCGGGCCAATCGGGGCCGAAGCGCCACGGAATGCCGTTCTCAAGATTGTTTTTTGTCATGCTGAAATCTCCAGATAATCTGAGTTTCAGTCTATCAATTTATGGCAGACTGGCATAGCCA
>Ga0209634_1002495_pt1 | contig 12866 bp, 26 predicted proteins | sample LinPmetageLP40_FD_184043 | JGI IMG/M metagenome (GOLD analysis project Ga0209634, IMG submission 184043) | Marine viral communities from the Pacific Ocean - LP-40 (SPAdes) (version 2) | ecosystem: Environmental > Aquatic > Marine > Oceanic | place: Pacific Ocean | collected 2010-08-26 | reverse complement strand
TTTGTCTTCTTGATTCTTTATAAGATTCTTCTAATTCATCTTGTTCTTTCTTACCAAATATCTCATCAAAATTTGTTCTGTATGTATCATTAGATGGACGTGACACACCATCAAACGTTCTGCCTGACGGTCTTTTTTTCATAGCTTTCATATCTCTTGTACCCTCACTTTTTGATTGCATGTATTTTACTTCTGCCATTGCTTCTTGCTTTCTTGTTTTCTTAGCCATAATTTATTCTGGATTAATTATACTTTGTAATAAAACTATTTTATTCTGCGCTCTTACAATTTCATCTAAATGCTGCTCGACTCTCGTATATAATCCTCCAAACAAAGCCTCTGGATGCTCGTCGTTTGTCTCCATTTCCAAGACTCTTCTTAATTTTTTTTCTTCATCGATGATAAGATTAAATTGTCTTTTAATAACTCTTTTCGCTGTTGTTGTGTTCATTCTACTCCCGGTTTAATGTTTAGTTTTTTAATTTGTATTGAATCAGAAACGTTGCCTGATACAGACACTCGTGTGCAATCACTTTTAAATGGAAACACCCAATGTTTTAATCCTGCAGGAAATATAAACATCTCTCCTTCTTGTGGAAAATGTGAATGATGGGTAATAAAAGTTCTTGGTCCTTCGCCATAAATAAAAGTTATGCCTCCAGGACCTGCAGATCTACCTTTATAGGCCTCTCGTTCCTTCTTTAGAGCTTCTGGGACGGTTAAATAGATGACCCAAGATAAAGCACCGCCATGATCGTGTGGTGGATTAAAGTCACCAGGACCTTGAAAGTTTGCCCATAAAGAATCTAGTGTGTACTGTTGTTTAAAATCTTCCTTTGTTGAACCTATTTCTGGTGCCCATTTAAAACCAGCATCAGCGTAGAGGTCAAACATTTGTGTAAAAAAAGGTAAGAACATTTTACTATTTCTAAACCCTACTTCTTTCTTAATCATACCAGCTAATTTTGGTTCAAAGTCTAAGGTACTTGCTTCTGCTTCACTTAAAAACTTAAGTCTTAGTTCATCTGGTATTGTAGTTTTAATTAGTAAAGGGCCCCATCTAAACATTTGATAATCTATTTTAACTTTTTTATTTTCTTTTGTAGCTATGTCGTTTTTTTCTTGAAATTTTTTTCTTATATCATCATTCATTTTCTTTTTTCCATTTCTAATATTTGTATATATTCATTTAAACGATCAACTTCTTTTGCAAGGGTCCAATTATCTTGTTCAACAAATTTAATTCTTTTTTCTAATACCTCTATTTTTTCTTCCAGATCATTAGGTCCTCGATCATTTTTCATTTTTATCTTTCTTAACTTTGTTTAACATTTTTATAGCACCAATAGGATTAGGTTTTTTTTCCATACCAGAAAATACTGCTGCACCAATGTTTATAGCATCAGTGCTTGAACAATGGTTTAAGCCCAATGTTAGAATCAAAATACTCATCAAATTCTTTATCATGCACTTCTCCTTGTGATTTACAAAGATCGCAATCCATAACTACTGGAATGCGATCTTCTTCTATAGAACATTTAATAAAACCATTACCTTTGCATTTAGGACAAATTTTATCTTTCATTACATTACTACTTTTTTTGGCTTATCTTCTTTTTCTTCTTCAATAGCCTTTAAAGAAACAAGTAATGAAATTAATCCAAATACTTCTGCATAAGGTTTGTTTGTTAAATAACTTAAAAGTTTTTTTCTATCTTCTGCTGATATTTTATACATTTTTTACCTTTCCGTTTAACTTTTGTACTTTTTCATTCACTAAAATATTAATTGTTTGGCTTCGACTCATTACAGTGTTCGGTTGTATGATGCGTCTGAGTTTATCAATTTTAGTATATGTGTCTTTAGACAAAGATACATTTTTGTATTTGCTTATGTCTGTCATATATTATATCCTACCTTTCATAGTAACACACAATATAGGATATTATCTTAAAAAGTCAATGACTAAATTTATATTAATAATGTTTATTTGTTCAGGAATAGCTGGAAATAAATGCAAACTAATGCCTACTCCCGTGAGTCAATTTAATACTTACCACGAGTGCGTTTATTACGGATATGATCATTCTAGTGAATTAATTAAAGGTTTTAGTCCAGATTTTGTAGATACTTATAAAACGTTTACTGCATTTAATTGCACAGAACAAAAAACTATTTAACGACACATACAACCCACCCAGTTTCCACTGTTATCATTCATAATGTGTAAATTTAATTCAATTACATACCCTGTTAATTTTAATCTCAATATTTCACAAAATTCAAAACAATCAATATCGTTTGTTAAAGCGATTCCATCTAACATTTCTTTTGCTACTGGAATTAATTGATACAGGTTGTTGTTCCAAATTATTAGTTCCATTTACGTATTCCTTTATTAGTTTATACCAAAGATCTTTGTATTTAGAATCTTTAGTTTTGTTCCAATTATTTGCGGCTTCGTCTATTTTTTCTAATAGTTTCCCCATTTGATGTCCCTTGTGCAATTATACGTTTTATACTATGTGCCTTTAGTTCAACATCTACACCATAAGGCCTCCATGCTTTTTTCATTAGATTAAGTTCTAGTAAAAAAGTTGACCACTGACCTTGTGATATACCTTCTACATTAACTGTTACTGTTTTCATTATTTTCCTTTCTACTTTCATATTTTTTTATTGGGGCCCAAAGGCCCCAAAATATTAGTCTTCTTTAATAGGTGTAAACTCAACCTTATGTTTTTGGTTTCGTACCTTATACACTTTTTTAATGACATCATACCATTGTAAAGTATTTACACAACCAGAAAACTCCTTAGATCTTTTCTTTAGCTTACCCACAAAATGTTCTTTATTAAATTTTGTGTGAGATAAGGCATGTAGTAATGCAAACATGAAGAAACTATTCTTCACTTCTTTACCTAATATATCAAAAACATTACCTAAAAAAACACCTATCTTTTCAGCGTTTTGTTTAGCTGTCTCTGATATATCAAATTTACCATCAACAAAGTCTACCTCTAGACCTCTTTCTCTTTTGTTAACACCATTTAATATGGTAGTCACAACAGAAAACTTATTATCTAAAGTGTATGTTTCCATAAACTTTTTATAATAAATGTATGATGATATATTTTTGTCTACATATCGTTGAAGATAATCTTTATTACCCCAACTTAACTTTGTAGAGTTCATACCTGGTACATCATTAATAGTCATGTAATCCACGATTATGAATCTTATTGGTAAATCTAAAGTTTTATACGCTTCATATCTGTGTTGACCATCAAGGATCGGATACTTTCCGTTTTTATTTATAGGTCCAACGTAGATTGGTATTTCCCTTAGATTTTTTCTTTTTATTTTAGCAATCAATTTATTAACATGTGATTGGTTAACTTTTCGATTACCTTTTACAAAACAGAACAAATCATATTGTTTTGTTTCGTTTACTTCACTAACTTTTTCTACAAAGTCAGTCATCGTTATTGTGCCATTAGCACTTTTGTTTTTGTCTTTCATATTTACTCCTTATTTGTTGTTGACAAAATGTAATTTAAATAATTCCATAATAGGGTAATTTAAATTACATGGATAATATAGTATCTTATAGGATGTTTGTCAACCTCTACCTTGACCACGATATTTACGTTTTTTTTGTCTTTTTGTTGATTTATTAGGGCTTTTTGAATGCCTTCTAGGTCTTTTACGAGGTTTTTCTTTTATATAATTACTCGCTCCGTATAGTGGTTTCTTCTTCGACATTTTTTATCATTATTGTTGGAATATATTTTATTACACCATTTACTTTTTGTTCTAAATCTGTGCCACAAGTTATACATCTATAAAATTCTTGAGTTAAAGATATTAATAAGGTTTCTTCACTACAAGTAGGACAAACACCACTAATTATTTCTGGTTTAAATTTAAATTTATTTTTAAAAATACTATTCGACAACTTGCCCGTCTTTCCACTTCATTTCTGGAAGACCGTTTTCGTACCTCTTCCCATCAAAAGTAAGAATTTGTTTTCTGTTAGATCCTTTTTCATTGTAGGACACGTGAATCCAGCCCGCTTGTCCATCAAAAGGTTTATAAAATTCGAGAATGCATTGATCGAAGTCCACATTATTAGTGAGCCAGTAAGCTACTTTAATGTTGGGTATTCCATTAATCTCAAAATCGACCGCGCAGCCCAGTGCATGCTGCGATGTCTTTTTGCTGCCGATCGCTTCGCAAAGCGCCTCACTACGATATCCGCTGGACACCGAAATTGGCTTGTCAAAGTGGGCACGTACGGGTTCTAATATTTCATAACACACGTTTTCTAAATTTTTAATTTCACCTGCACCTGGAGTATTATCAATACCTCTACGTGCTGCTACCATAGAACGTGTCATCTCTTCAAGAGTAAAGTGTTTGCTAAGTTGCATAATTTTATTGGGACAATGGATTGCTAGTGCTTACTTTAATTTCTTCAATTTGAACTTTTAATAATTTTATTTCAGCTTCGTTAACTAAGATTTTAGTATGGCCGTGATCTGTTGAACCTTCTATTTCATCAGATAATTTAGCAACTTTTTCTTCTATTACTGCTATTTGTGCAGAGTAATCAGTTGTAGATCTGTTTTCTAATACGCTAATTTTTTCTGTAAGTTTACCGTATGTAGCAAACCCACCACCTATTGCAACTACTGCTGCAATTAAAGCTGCTATGCCTGCAAGTTGATCTTTAAGTTTGCCCATTTTTTAATATCTCCAGTTCATTCAAAAGCTGTTGCTTCTTAAGATTTATCTCTCCAAGTTTTCTAGCTTTAATCTCCATCTTATCATTTTGAATATACGTTGCAAGACTCTTATTTGCATAAATTATTCTATTATCTATAAGGTTTAATTGCTCTAAATATATATCTTTTGGTGGATAAAACGCTACATTATATGAGTCTAATGATATTTGATTTTCTACCATTGCATCCATTTTTATAAGATTTTTAAGTTGTAAATTTTTTAATGGGTTTTTAATTTTGGCATCTACTTTAGCCATAACTTTTTCTAGTTTAGGCTTGACAGCTTCTTTCGATTGTACCTTTTTTTGTTTGGTATTATCTTGTTTTGAAACAATCTGCTTTGTAGAAGTTTTGCTAGGAGATTTTTTTTCTTTGGTTTCTTGTTTTTTTTTTGGTTCATTTTTAGTTTCTACTACATTCTCCTCTTTTTTAACAGATTCTTTTTCTTTTGATGTTTCTTCTTTAGGTGCAGACGCTACTTTCATATTTCCTGGCTCCTTGCTGCTCGTCTCTTCCTTCTCTTGTGGTGGCGCACTCATCATAGGTCCAGCTGCCATAGCTTTAGGTTCTTCTTCTTTAGGTGCTTCTTCCTCTATCATAGGCCCTGTTGCTATAGGTGTAGGTTCTTCTTCCTTCATCTCTTCCATCATCTCCATTGGTGGGGGTGCTAACTCTTCCATCATTTCCATAAAAGGCATTTCTTCTTGTACCATTGCAACCATTTCTTCTTTTAATGTTTCAATAGGCATTTCTTCCATTACAGGAGCAAACATTTCCTGTGCCATTGGTGCTTCCATAACGATTGCACCTGTTTCTTTAGATGCTATCTCAAATGTTAAACCTGATTCTTCTATACTAAGTTCTACTCTAGATCCTTCTTCTAATTGACCTGATGCAAAAAACTCTTCTTCAATCATAGACTCTAATCCAGATATAATGTCATAAATTTCATTCTCTGTAAGTTCTGTTGTATTCAATGCTTCATTAATTGCTGTTCGTTCTGTTACAGTTAAAGGTTCGTGATCGTCAATTGGAAAATCTAATAATAGTTCTGCACCTAATAAATTAGGTCCACGTAAAGCTGATGTACTTTGTTGTCCGTCAAATCCTTGCCAGTACCATTCATATGATGCTGCACCTGTACCATTCCAAACTAAGTTGTCATGAAACTTTGCACTGTTACTATCATAACCTGCATCATTGAGTCTTGTAGTTGTCATTTCAGCTAATGTGTTACCATCAGCATCTTTAATTTTTACATGTAGATTATAACTATCATCAGCACCGGATGCTGCACCACAACTAAAAGAACTAGAACCATCTTCACAGTTTTGTATACTAAAATAACTATTTAAATGTATACCTCCATCTAATTTTTTTTGTGTTGAAGTGTATGTTGTACCACCTTCTACACCTGTTATATCAATTAATGTACCATTGGCAGATACTTTCATATCTCTACTCGCTTCTAAATCACCTACATTTGCCCAAGCTTTACCACACGCATTATTAATTTGTGTATCACAAGTAATAGTAAAACCATTGTGTGTTGAATTGTTTGTAAGTGTTTCGGTAGATGTTGCTACCCCATCTAAATTAAAAGCATCCCTAGAAGAGGATGTTGTGCCTGCGTTTGGTAATATATTTGTTGATGTAGCTGTATCGTTTTCTGCTTTAGCGCCAAGTATTACTAACGTTGCTATTAAGAATGCGTATAACCATTTCATTTTAATATAAGTTTAACGATTGATTTTTCACCTAAATATATCTCGGTCTCAGCCATCGACTTTATGCACTGGTACTCAATATGTTTTTTAGAATCACGCATAGCCACCCTCTTACCTTTAAGGCAGTTTGACATCGATTCTTGTATTCTGTGTTCCTTGATCTCTCCGTTGACTATCATCAACAGTGCTATTACCATTTCAGTCATGTCCGTTACCGTTTGCTCTTACCTTATCTTTTAGGAATTCAATATCTTCTAAAACCTTTTCCTGATTTTTTTGTAAAAATTGAATATTAACTTTATTGTGCATCATATCCTCAATCCGTGTTTCAATCTGCTCTACACTTTTGTAAAGATCTTCCAATAAAAATAGCTGCTCCTGATCGACGGGGACTTGTTCAGATTTTTTAAGTAAATCATTTTCAAACAGTTCACGTGATGTCTCTAACGATACCAACCTCGCCGTCAATTCCGTGTATGCGAACACACCAGCTGCAACGAGTAAAATTAAAGATGCAACCGTCTTCATTGGCATTTGTACAGCTGCTTCTTCAGATATGTTTAATGGTTTTTTACTCATTTCTTTTTCTTCATGTAATAGTCTCCAGGTTCATAGTTCCATTTTTTACCATGGTGTCCTCTTATATCTGCATACCACATTCGTAATCTTACTATCCATTTACGTACAGGTCTAGGCATCTTTTTTCTTTTTCTTGCCACATTTACAACGTGGAGCAAATAAAAAATTAGTTATACTATCAGTAAAGTTATCAATTTTTTCTAAAAATCTTATAATATATTTATCTAACATTTGGTTTTTCTTTAGGTAAAATTTGTATTTTAATTTCTTTAGCTATCCTAGCTTCTTCTTTTAATCTTAATTTTTCTGCTTTCTTATCAGCTTTTTCTCTAGCTGTCACACGTTTCATGTAAGTATTATAGTCAGGTCTTTCATGACCATATTTTTTCCATAATGCCATAGCTTCAGCTCCAATTTTGCCGTCGATTGGGCAGACAGTTCCTGCAGAAATCATGCTTTCAAATACGCGAGGATCTTGGCAGAGGATAGCCACGGCTGCTACACGCATCCCGAAGTCATTTAAAATTCTTGCTAACTTTAATCTTTCACAATTTTTATCAATAAAATGTTTTCCGCCGCTAATACCAAGTCCAAATGTCTGTATTCCAAGTGATCCACCTACTGCACATACATCTTGTGTCATAGAATTGTATGATGGCGCTGATGATGTTGGCGGTGCTGATCTTATATTAGAATTAGAGGTAGAGTTTGTTGTTGTGTTAGATGAAGATCCTGTTTCATATGTTGTTGCTCCACCCGTATACCCACCTTCAATACTTGTGTTGGACCCGCTTACGTTCGTCTGTGAATTTGCAGAATGGGCAGGTCCACCAAAAAAAGCTAACAGTGTTATTAGTATAATTAATATTCCTGTAAAATAATAATTCATCTTGCAACTCTCCATTATTCGTACTTAACCTCGTTTTCAAAAGATATATCTGTGCTATGGTCTTTTTCTTTTGTATAGGTTCTCATACAATTACATTTTTTACACTTGCAGATGTCAACATCGTCTTTATGTAAATTGTTTTTACAATGACAATCGTGATTACAGTCTTGACACTTACCCATATTAATCAATCCAACTAGAAATTTTATCCTTTACCCAATTCCAAACTTTTTTAATTGGTCTTATGATCCATTTTTTAATCATTTTTCTTCTCCTCTATTTCGTAGAAAAATTTATCTGTGTCTTCAGTTTGCCATTTACCAGAATCTTCTACGTTCCACTCTGATGTTTGTACCTTCCAATCCGGAATATTATCTTTCACGGTGAAAGATGGTAAATCCCATATTATTCTATTGTTAGGTTGTGCTGCAAAATTACCATCATCTAAGGCAATAATGTGAGCGCACTTATGTTCGTGCGGTATTTCCGAATGTTCGGTATCTAGTATATTACTCTCTGGATGTGCAAAGTCAATGGTAAATAAATAGTTACCATGATGCCATTTTTTATCTTTACCTATGTATTTTCCGTGTTGACCACTTAAAATATCATAATTAGTAACAGCAGGGTAATAGCTAAAAGAATTCCAAAGTTGTAATTCATCAAGTCTTTTAATGGGAACAGCTGATGGTTGAAAACCACGTTGAATAAAAGCCGTAATTGGTAAACGATAAAAGACTGCACCGTTTTCCATAATTGCGTGCCATAAAATAGCGCGTCCTGTAATACAGCTAATACCAAAGATAATACAATCTTCAACTTCTCCATGATGTTTTTTATTATCATATAGATACTCCCTTCTTATTTGTGCATAGATTGGTGGTATGTTTGCATTTAAATATGCCATAATAATTATCCATTTATTTCTCCCCAATTATCACCTGATTCATAGTCAACTTTATTAGGGATTTTTAATTTAACAGCATTTTCCATAATCTCAATAATTTTTTTAGCTTGCTGCGGTGATTCTACAGAAATATCAAGTTCATCATGTATTTGTATATGTGGCACAATACCTTCTCGATACAAATCTAACATAGATTGTTTAGTCATATCAGCTGCTGAACCTTGTATTAATTTATTTAATGCTTTGTAAGTCATAGCTCTCCTAATGTTCGCTTTTGTAGCTTTAGGGTATTTTTTAAAATATGCTGCCTCTGCATCTGCCTTGCTCATAGGTGGTTTAAAATTACCTGCATTCCATTCTGCAATTTCCCATTTATTAAATCTACATTTTCTACCACCAAATGTTTTGATATATCCAAATGCTTGACCGTCTCTAGATATTGCATCCATTAAATCTTTTACAAATGGAACACTGTCGTGATATTTATTAAATAATTTTGAAGCTTCTTCTTTAGTTGATAAACCTAATTCTGCTTGTAGTTTTGCTTTACCCATACCATAAAACAATCCAAGGTTAATTGTTTTAGCTTGTGTTCTAGATATGTTAGCCATGTCTGCTACAGTTTGGTGGAAATCAACAGTATTGTTTTGAAACCTATCTACAATCTCAATAACTTCTTCATCACCTTTAAATTTTGTAGCTGCATAATGTACAACTAAACGAGGCTCTTGTTGTGAATAATCAAAACACCCCCACTTGTGATCATTCTCTGGTATAAATAATGATCTAATCATAGGTCCTAACTCTTTATTGCGGGCCGGTACTTGCTGAAGATTAGGATTAGAATATGAAAATCTACCAGTTACAGTTCCACCACTGTCACCTCTAATAGGGTTTATATCTGCGTGTATTCTACCTTTGTATTGATATTTAATAATTGTATCAATAAATGTAGTATGTGCCTTGTTTATTTCTCTAGCTTTTGCTATTCTCTGCACCACAGGATTTTTATGTTCTTGTAAAAAATTTTTAGTAAAGGAAGGTGCTTTTGTTTTCGCAGTTAATTCATAAGATAAATTTAGTTTGTCAAAAACTTTGGCAATCGATCTTGCTGCCCATATTTGAACATCTTCTCCTGTTTCTTTTTTTACTTCTTGTAATGCTTGCTCTTCTTGTGCAATTAATTTGGTTTTTAGTTTGTGAGCAGCTTCAACGTCTACGCGCACTCCTTTAAATTTCATATCAATTAAACACGGAAACAATTGTGTTTCTAAATCAAATACTTTTGTAAGGTCCTGTAATTTAATTTCTTTTGATAATTTTTTAAATAAAGCTAAAGTTAATTCTGCATCTTTTTCAGCATAAGATCCTACATACATTGCAGGTAATTTCCACATTTCAGATTTTGCATCTATGCCAGCTTTATCTGCTGCAGCTCTTAATGCTGTTTCATCTTTAACTTGACCTAAATAATCTAAGGACAAACTATTTAATGAATACCAAAATCTATTTTCATCAACCAACGATGCCATAACCATTGTATCAACAATATGGCCATTTATTTTAACTCCATATGCTCTTAACCAACATACATCATACATTGCATTGTGAAATAATTTTACATTTGGTAGCGCACATACATCTTTTATCCATCGCATTACAACAACTTCATCAAAAAAATTACCCTCTTTATGACCAAAAGAATAATAACCTGACCATCCCTCTACAGCTACAGATATTCCAACAATTTCTCCTTCACCAATTAATGCACCAGAACCTTTTGCTTTTAAACCTGGGTCCCTTGTTTCTAAATCAATTGCTATATATTTGTGTTCTTTTAAATCCGGAAATGACTCCGGGCTTATCCATTCGGTTTGTGCTTCAAACATCATTTAAAATATTATCCAAGCTAATATAAATCCAGCTACAAAAGATATTTTACGAGGATGATCTATCCAAAATATTTCTAATTTAAATCTTAATTCATTAATCATTTATAATCCCTTTCAATTATCATTTCTATAAAGTGTATTGCTTTTAATAAATCTTGCTTCTTTCCCTTGTCTGCATGTCTAATAATATACTTTATTGCACATCCTTCTGGATAAAGCAACTTATTCTCTATTACAAACTTACTTGGTTGTATTTTATATTTTTGATAATGTGATCCTCCGATTTGTTTGTCGTATGGTTTCATATTAATCCTTTCGTTAAATAAACTGTAATTAAACATATAACAGTAATTAAAATTATATCTTCAAACTTATTGTATTCGTTCATTTAAAATAACCTTTTTTTCCGTAATAGTCATATTTATGAAATAAATTATTTTTATTTAAAAGATGAAAACCAACCTTTTTAAAATTTTTAAGCATAGTATTTTTATTTTTTACTGAAAACCACTCTGATGCAGATGTGTTGTATTTTTCATTGTAGGTAGAAAAGTTTCTAAAAAAATTGTGTAAAGTTTTTTCAAGATTAAATCCATTAGATGGAATATATGTAAAAGAAGCAATGTAGTTTAATCCAAAAGGGTTGTCTGTTCTTCCTGTTGATCTAGATGCAAGACAATTTTCAGTTTTTCCTATTTTATAATGATTAGTTTTGTAAGGACGTGTTTCTTCCGAAAGATATACTGTTATAGGACTGTTGCTTAATCCTACCATAGTAAAAACTTCTTTACATTTATTTATTGTTGTTACAACTCTTTTATAGTTTCCTTTTTTAGAATCTTCATCTAATTTTTTTTTTGTGTCTTCTAATAAATGAGAGAAATCTATTAAAATTTTATTAACCAATATTTTATGATCTTTATAATTTTCTGCACGAAGCTCACTAATATACTTAACAACTAAAGGGTACTTTTTTGGGTTCTGTAATTCATGAGCTCTTATTCTACATGCCTTACCATATCCAGCTTCTTTAGCACATTCTGTGCCATTCATTCTGCCTTCATTGGACACAATTAAATGAGCAAATTTAATTTGTCTTTCTGTTAATCTTTTTGGTACTCCCATTATACTATCGGTTCTCCTATTGTGTAATAATAATCTGAGTTGGGTTGCATTACATGTAAATTTTCTTTTGCTCTTGTTGCACCTACAAAAAATAATCTATGTTCAGAATCTGGATTTTCATATGCACTACGATAAATAAATTCATCTTGTCCCTCTGTACCAAAATCTGTAAACAAACAAACATTTTCACATTCTTTACCTTTTGATCCATGTAATGTAAGAAGTTCTATGCTAGGTTTTTTCATTAAGTCATCTCCTCTTTCTAATAAAGTTTGCATATAATCTTTATATTGATCTAAAATATGTAATTGTTTCCAGTCCCCCTCTATTAATAATCCATGATGGCTTTTTAATTTATCTAAATCCACACTTTTTTCATTTTGTAAACTTTTACCATCAGAAAAACCTCTTGCTACATGACCTTTTTTTACAACTAATGATTTATATAAAGTTTGTGCTTCTTCACTTGACACAAAAGCTCCTTGATTCAATCTAATCCAAATTTGATATGTTTCAAGAATGTCATTTGGTAATCGGGTATTTGTTTTTGCCTTAAACCTTATTCCTAAAGAATAAAAATGTTCTGATATATTTATTAATAATTTATTTGTCCGAGCTAATATCATCCAATTGCCTTCAGAAAAATCTATTTCATCTAAAGTTTGGTTAGGATATACTTTACCTTCTGCATCTCTTGGTATCCATTTTTTATCTATTCTAGTTGTAAGTTGATTTAATATTTTAATTGCTTCTCGATGCACGCTTTTAGGTACACGACGAGATACTTCTTGGTCATCTCGTTCACCTTCTTGTTGCATAAAATAATCAGGATCTGCTCCTTGAAACCCATAGATAGTTTGGTCATCATCACCAGCCATATATGCTCGTTTACATTTTGATTTTATATAATCAAAACATTTCCATTGATGAGGACTTAAGTCTTGGGCTTCATCGAGAAAG
>Ga0209634_1002494_pt1 | contig 12866 bp, 6 predicted proteins | sample LinPmetageLP40_FD_184043 | JGI IMG/M metagenome (GOLD analysis project Ga0209634, IMG submission 184043) | Marine viral communities from the Pacific Ocean - LP-40 (SPAdes) (version 2) | ecosystem: Environmental > Aquatic > Marine > Oceanic | place: Pacific Ocean | collected 2010-08-26 | reverse complement strand
TCATACGTTTGGTCGAGGCCTCATCGAGGCGTTTACTAACTATACCCCTGAGGACGGATCGTTCATTGGCCGTACCAGTAACGACCGCTTCATCGGCTTCTACAAGAAGCATGTCGGTGAAGGTGTCCGCGAGTTTGCTATGCGCAAGGTCGAGGGCATGGGTAAGGCTGATATTGATAATGCTATTAAGTTTTATGATGACCTGGGCAAGGCTCTTAAGGAAGCCAATGGAGACATCTCCAAGCTTGAGCCTCGCTTCCGTGACGCCATTAACGATGTCCACTACGACAGCGCTGGCACCCACGGACTTGCCCCAGCCAACATCATTAAGGATCTCCAAGGACGCCTGAAGAACTTCCGACAAACCTTTGACGAGCGTGTGGCCATGATCGAGAGCCTCCCGGCTACGGTTATGTCTACCCTCCATGATGAGTTTACGGTTAAGTTTGATAACGCCCATGCCTCTGTGTTTGGCATTGGTAGGATTCCTGGAGATAAGGCTAAGCAAAGCCTCAACCCCAACGTCTCCGGCGATGCCGGTTTCGGGGCGGCTGCGTTTACTCCCGGCTCGGCACTGCACTTCATCGCGCTTCGTTCGGAGCAGATGTTCGGTACCGCTAAGGGACTCTCTGACGCCGCGTCATACTACGGTATGAAGCAGCTTGGAGAATGGCTCGGAGATAACGATATCTCTACGATCATTGATGAGCTTGACAGTCTCGACCAGAAGCTCGACAACGCGCGCGACGCTTCGGCTCAGGCTACTACCATTGGTCAGCTCATTGCCCGAGACTTTGCTGCTAATAATCCTGGAGAGGCTGACGCGTTTGTCGCCGATCAGGGAGCTTTTAGAGACACTCTCCGAGAAGTATCCAGCATGCTGAGAAAGCGTGGCGGTGCGGACGAGGCAGAAGGCACTCTGGAAGTAGCTGCTGAGAAGTACTTTACTCAGACCCAGAAGGATGGACTATATGATAATTATTCTGCAGTCGGCCTCTCTGCTCTCGACGAGGGCATTGAAGGTTGGGAGATCTTTAACTCGAACAGCCTCATCAAGGAGGAAACTCGAGAAGAAGGTGCTCGCACTGCAGCAGAAGTGGGCGAGGACCGTGTGTCCCCGAAGGCTGACACCGGACTTGGTGAGGTCCTTCGTAAGCACTTGTTCAAGCCCCCGGTGATGACGATTGTCTACTCTGCTGGTAAGAAGGCTTTTAAGAAGTCTGCTATTAACGCCATCGAGGAGATCATCAAGTTTGCTGAGAAGAACCCTGGAGTTATTAGCAAGGGTGACCTCGACAACATTAAGGCAAACAAGGCAACCATGGTTAACTCCTGGGTTGCTGCTATGCTTGGTGACAAGAAGAAGGAGATCAGAGGCGCTATTGCCAAGAAGCTTAACATCCCCACGTCCGAAGAACTGATTGCTATGGTTCAGGACGTTGACAAGACCATCGGTGACAGCGACATTACTGTCCAGGAAATCATCAGTGGTGAGTGGATGCGTAGCGAGCGGCGTGACGCTGCTGTTGCGGTTCTTAAGGCACAGGCCGAGGATGAGTTTGGCATCGACGATGTCAACCTCGGGCTCTGGCTGGTTAAGCTCCGTCGATCTTCTCCTGATGACACTAAGAACGCTATTAAGTTTATGAAGGATGCGCTCAAGAAGGCTGAGAAGGGCAAGACCCCCCAGGAGCACATGGATAACCTCCGTAAGGCCTGGGCGCCTGTCAGCGGTTTCCTCAAGTCAATTGAGTCCGCTAACCGAACTGCTCACACTCTTGATAACGACGCTGTTACTCGAGCTTTGCAGTTGGCTGGTATTAAGAGGTCTGACCTAGACTACCAGACCCGGAACATGCTTGATAACAATGTAGCGCACTACGATAGGAACTACGCAGGCGCTGGCCGTAAGGTCGGACCCAAGGACTCGTCCAAGGGTGTGCGTGCTGCTACGCAAGAGAACTCTAAGTACGCCCAAGCTCGTATTGAGGATTCGCACACGAACCTCTTTGGACGCCAAGAAGGCGACGACCTAAACGAGGCTGCTTCGAGATCTGTGCTTGCGGACATGATGTTTGAAGCCGGACCGTTTGTCCTCCCAGAGGGACATCGGGTTGATACGGTAGAGGACTTCACTAGAAAGATTTATGATTATAACTCTTCTAAGGATTCTTCTCTGTACGGCCGGATGCAGGCTCCCGAAAAGCTTAACAAGGCTATCGAGGATCTTGAGGCCAAGCGTAAGAGAGACGGAAAGCTTAGCGACGAAGACACTGCTGAGCTTGAGATCTTGACGGCGGTAAGCAAGACTATGTTTACTAAGGACGATAACCGGTTTACTACTAGGTTCGGAGAAGAGATCGCTGTGGGCTTCCGTAACGAATACGGCAGCCACCACATGGCTTCTAACATCTCTCCTTCTAAGCGGTTGTCGGTCTCTTCTGGTAGAGCTCCTGAGCCTGCTAAGAAGCGAGGTGTCTTCCGTAAGGAGTCTAGGCAGACTACCAGTTACGATCCCAAGTCTGACATGGGCGTGGCTGACCTTAAGACTACACAATATATGTTGCATAACAAGGAGTCTCAGATGATGCGTCGGGATCAGGCTTGGCTTGATGACCCGAGCGCACAGGCAATTACCTTTAGCGAATTGGCTACGGCCTCGCCTATTGCACCTGAGTTCCGTGATGCTGCCCGTGCTGCCAAGCCATTCGTGAAGCCCGAGCGGGTTGATGCCGAGTCTATGCTCGAACGAAAGACTGGCAGAAGCACGGAAAGCCTGGCTACCGAAAACGGCGCTGACGCCCACATCGGTGAAAGGAATGGTACGGATGCTGGGGCTGTCAGGCTTGACCGCCTGGTCCAGCGCCTGGTTGATCGTACCAGAACTGAGCGTACTCGTAATGACAGCTTCAAGAGGGAGGACCGCAAGGCTAACCACGCGGTTGCTCACAGAAAGACGATTGCTGCTCAGCTGCTTATTGGGTTCCGTAACACCTTTGGGTTTGCCCTGGGTGAGGATCCTAAGAAGGCTAACATGTTTAAGATTAAGGCAGAGGATGCAATTATTCGCGGTGGGTCTGACTCCATCTACGATGCTGTGTCCAGCCTTATTGCTGACGCTGATGCTACGGGGCGTGATCCGTTGACCAACCTCCAGGGTTGGCTCGCCGGTCCTCAGCACCAGGCAGGCTTGTTCTTGAATAGGCTTAGAGACAGTGCAGAGAGTCACGCAGGACCTACGTCCGTGGCTATGGCTCCGCTGTCGATCTTTGCCCGGGACTATAAGATCCTTGGTACGGCTGCCCGAGACCTTCCGGCTATTACGGTTCTCCGTATGGCTAAGGAGACCGGACGATCTGTTAAGGATGTTATTAGTGATGTTAACAGAAACGGGTTCTTTAAGGTCCACGCTGAGTTCATCAAGAACAACTACGGAGATCTTTCGGATACGCCTGGGGTTGGTGGTAAAAGAAGCCCGAGGGAAGAGTATGAGTACAGAACTCAGAACAGCATTGCCTGGATCTCCGACGGCCACGCTGACGACCTCAAGGCTATCCGTGACATTGATCTTCCTAACATGGATGAGATGATGCTGCGGGAGCTGGGCGTTGGCGAGGGGGCCCTGACCGACATTAGCGTCGGCTCAGCCATCGAGTTCCGTTCTTTGGAACGGCACTTTGACGCTAACCCCCATCTGGTTCAGATCCTGTCCAAGACTCTTGGGCGGGAGGTCACTGCTCACGATCTTGCGGCTAACCTGGCTATGTCTCCTAGTGAGCTGGCTAAGATGCTGGAAGACGGCAAGAGCCCCTTCATCGCTCCCCGTATGCGGGACGGCGAGGCTGCAACTAACTTTGTTGACTACGTTAACGGTATGGAGATTGTTGATCATAACATTACTCCTGGCCGTGGCGGGGAAATCCCGTTGTACACCGAGCCTCAAATGCTCCACATGCTGAACCTTTCAGCTAACCGGCATCTGGTTCGTAATATGATTAATGCTAACATGTTCGGGCTTGAGTTTGACCCGAAGGCTGAGCTTGACGTTGCTCTTAAGGACCAGACCGATGCGTTCACGCAAGAGGGTACGGTTCACGGGTTCAGCGGCGAGGTCAGCAGCGCTAGGGAGGCACGTGTCCTCCACAGTGGAACTCAAGGAGGCAATGCCCTGGAATCCTGGGGTCATGGCCTGGCTAAGAAGATGAAGATCGAAGTCGATCCTGGTGAGGCGGGCCTGTTCGGCCTGGCCGCCATCGTTAACGACGTTGGTCTGGCTCGCGGCAATGAGCTGAGCCCTGAGGGGATTAAGCTTATCGAAGATAGCGAGATCGGCCCGGCAGCGTATGATGTCGCAGACAGAATTGATGCCGTTGAGCGGATGCTCGATAAGATTGTTGATAATCGTGTAGACGCCTGGCGTCGCACTGGTGAACTCAACGCTAAAAAGAAGTCTGAAGCCGAACTGAGGGACGCTGTAGATGCAGCCGAACATGGCGGCACTATGGCTCCCAAGGAAGAAATCTTTGATGATGATGGTAACCCTATCTTTGTCGAAGACGGAATGGATACTGCTGATATGTCCCCCATGGACATTATCGAAGAAACTCACCCGCCTGATGACTTCGCTCCTCCGCTTATTACGGATGCACCGAAGGGTGACCCCAACGATGTGATTATCGGGGACATGTTCCTGGCTAACCTTCGTCGTAAGGAGAGCAATGGGGACCTGGCTTCCGGCAACGCCGCTCGGGCGTTCGAGATGATGACCGGTCGTGACGGCGAAGGTAAGATGAGCAACTCAGAGGCCATGGTTGTGTTGGAGGTGTCAGCAATTGACCCCGACATGCGTAGGGCTCTGTGGGGCGGTAAGCTGGACATCGTCGAAGACGGTGAACTGCGCGTCGACTTTGCTCAGGGCGGTGAGGGTGTGCTGGCCTCTAGGCTCGGCGGCCTCAACCGGATCAACAAGGCTATGCGCGGCAAGGGCGTACACGCCGCTGCGTACATGCTGACCCATGAGCTTGTTGAACGAATGGATGTATATAATATCCTTAAGGGGAGGAACTCAGGTTCCGCCACGATGAACAGTGTCAAGTCCCAGGTGGGCATCAAGTTCATCGAGAACTTTGGAACGTCCAAGGGTCGTAAGATCTGGGAAGACATGTTCAATGAACTCGACCTTATGGATGACAAGATGAAGTCCTTCTTCGTGGAAGCCAAGAAGCTTTCAGAAGAGTCTGGTGAAGTTGATACGCTCGGAGAGACTTCTGCCCAATCAGGTCGTATGAACGAACTGGCTGCGGGAGACAAGGATCGCCGGGCCGTGATCAGCGAAGGATTTACCCAGGTCTTGACGATGGCTATCTTTGCCCGTCAGGGTACTGAGCTGGCTGACAAGATCGGTCGACACAAGATGCACGAACTTAAGGACCTTGGTGGCGCTCTGGCGCACAAGATCCACCGCGTGCGTAACTACGTTGACGACTACGGTACTGTCACTCGTAACTCTAATTCGTCCGTCAAGACTGCTTCGTTCCTTGCGGACGGCGGAGAGATGGACAAGATCTACGGCACCATCCAGGCTATGGGTAAAAATGTTAAATGGGATAAGGTCACCCGGGATGCAGAGACTATGCAGTTCTCTAGGTTCTGGGGTGGTAAGGGTACGGACGAGATGCCGTTGCCGGAGGGCTCACGCTCTATCGGTGACATGCGCTCTGAGTTGGCTGTCCTTGAGCGTAAGCTCCTGTCGGCTGGCCCCGCTGCCCGTGACCGCTACAAGATGCAGATCGCCGAAGTGAAGAACGATATCTTCGAGGCGACTAACGATCCCAGGTACAAGATGAGTGAAGAGCGCGTCGAAGAGATTGACGCGACTCGTGATGAGAATGGCTTGAAGGATGTGCGTGAGCTTTCCGAAGCAGAAGCTGATGCGTACGTTAACGATAAGGTTGACGGCCTCCTCAGCGAACTCACCTCTAAGCAGTCGAGAGGCTTTGGCGCTATGGTCAACGCCCTCGCAGGTAAGTTCAACGCAGGCGCAGCGCTTGCTGCAAACAACTCCAAGTTCGATGCTATCCGAGGGCTGTGGGGTCTGGTTAATCCAGAGTCCGTCCGCCTGACTCGGAACAACAACCCGACTTGGGCATCTGACCAGCTCGTGATTGACAACCTGGCTTCTGACAAGCGTAATGTAATGGGCGCCATGCGCATCATTGAAAAGCGTATTAAGAAGGAAGGTAAGAAGACCGAGGATGTTGGTAAGATGCAGGAAGCTATCCATCTGTTCTACGAGGGTGCCGATGCGTCGGTCCTGGTGGAGATGGGCTTCAAGCCAGCAGAAGTTAAAATGTTGACTGACTCCCGTAAGCACCTTATGGATCCTGAGAACGGATTCCTGGTGCGCTCGGCTGAGGCATTGTACAACACTGGTAAGATCTCCAAGACTGACTTGGACAAGATCAAGGCCAACCCACGGATGCCCCGTGGCTTCAAGCGTAACTTGATTACCGGAGGCCAGGAGCCCGAGGTGCGTAGCCTGTTGATGAACCCGATTCAGCAGCATCTCCTTAACACTAAGAAGAACGGCTACCGTACCGATGTGGGTGATATGTTAGGATTGTTTATGGATCCTCTTAAGGATGCCTCTCAGCGTAGAGAGTCTTTCCAGGCTATGCCTCGAGACCTCCGCGAGTTCTACACCGCTATTGCTAACCACATGCCCGATGATAAGCTCCCTGATAACTTCCGTAGTCTCCCCGACTACGACAAGGCTCAGGTAGCCTCGGACTACTACAAGCAGTGGAGGAGCACGCCGGGCGATGTCCGGGTAGAGCTCAAGGTCGATGAGGATGTTTGGAAGGCACACTACGAGAAGCAGCTCAGGGCCGACGAGGCTCTCGCTGGTTCCGAGCGTAGTGGCAAGAGTCGTATCCAGGATCTGTTTGAGACCAAGTACAAGAAGGCTCTGGGTCGAGACCCCTACTCTCCCTCTAGCATCCTTGATGGGCTTGCCCACCTTGAGATGGCTCAGTTGAAGCAGGGTACTCGCCTGGCCCCTAGCCGGTACATGGGTGATGTGGATAAGGCCGTGGCGGCCAACCCCGATCTCATGAAGTACATGGACTACAATCCTCAGCAGTCAATGATTAAATTTATCTCCTCCAATGCCCCGAAGGCCTACGCCGCTGCTGCTCAGCAGCACTCGTTGGGCATCAAGGGTGGGAGTACATTTATGATTATTGAGAATCTCCGTAAGCGAGCAGACCGTGGACAGACGATCCCTGGGGTTGAACCCAAGGACATGACCGCGTTCCTGCAGCAGCTTGACCTCCTGGAAGACCAGGTTCGGGCTGGCTGGGACATGTCCCCTAGAGGGATAGAAGTCGCAGCTGACTCTGATCGCTGGATCACCTCCCTGGCCCGTGGTGCCGTGGCTGCCGTCTCTGGCGGTAACTTCGCGCTCTCGGCCATTGCTGAGGTAATGTCCACCATGTTCAAGTCCCTCGGCCGTATGATGACTGGCGACCTCCGGGTCGTGGGTGACTTCTTCACGTCGATGAGCAAGAGCGAGCGTGAGCGTATGCTCTATCAGGTCAACGGCTGGGAAACCGCTAAGATGGAGATGGGAATGAGGTCCCGCATGGGCGACATGGGTGTTGAAACCCTGGAGGACATGCTGGACAAGGAGTCTGGACGATCTGCAGTGGATCTGGTTGAGGACGGTACTAGGGGCATGCAGAGGTTTGCTATGCTCGGCATGCGCCAGATTACCGAATACTCCAGGACTATCTCGGCTCGTCAGGCAATCAGGGATACTCACAAGATGGCAGGGCGATCCTCGTTCTCCCGTCTGGGCCAGGCTTTCACTGAGCTGCCCGCTGATGCTACCCTGAAGCAGGTTCGAGGCGCTGCCCGCTCGGCAGGCTTTGACCCCATGATGGCTGTATCCCTTTATCAGAATGGTCTGTATAGCCAGGCCCTGATGAAGAAGCTTCAGTCCGTCTTTGGAAACCCTCGTTTGTTCAATAAGGAAGGAATCGTCAAGAGCGCTATGCTCGATACGTATCCCGGAGATATCCAACTCCAGGCTGCAGCGACTCACATCCTGCAGTTCCAGAACAACAAGGTTAACCTGGACGCTCGTATCGGAAACAAGACTATGCCTCGCAACATCGTGGAGCAGCTCCTGTCTTCGCTTGGCCAGTACCCTAACCTCTTCTACTCTAGAGTGAGGCAGGGCGCATGGCAGGGCGGAGCAGCAGGGGCAGCAGCCATTGCGATTCCTCTTCTTGTTGGTGAACTATACTATCTATTGGTATCCGACATGGCCCGCGAGGGCAACACGGATGCTCTCGACAGGATCCAGAAGGACCCCCCTGGGGTTCTCCTCCAGATGCTGTCTAAGGCCAACTTCATGGGCGGGGTCTCCCTGCTCCAGGGCATCGGGTTCAACCGAGGCATTGAACTGGCTAGGACTATGTCTGGAAACCCTGAGTTCCTCGAGGGTGCCAAGGTCCATAACTGGAACGCCAACCCCGTCTCGGCGGCAGGCGTCTCTATGTTCTCCAATGGTATCAGCAAGGCGGCTAAGTCCGTTGAGCAGCTCATTGGTGGCGACCCGGCAGCAGCAGCGATGACAGCCAAGGATCTGGCCCCAGTTACGGGTAAGCAGATCTGGCGCTACATCCTGAACTATGAGCTGAGGGGTACCCCCGAAGGCAGAACGATCATGTCCCAGATGGACAAGGTCCCTGTCACAGACGGCAGTGCCCGCAGAGGCCCTAGGATTGATTCTAAGGGCATGCGTGCCCCAGACAAGCCACAGGCCCCTAACGTGGAGGAAACCGCTAAGGAAGCCTCTACGGGCCTCAGCAACATGGCTGCTCCTCCTAAGGTGACAGCTGAGGATCTGGGTGATGCTCTAGACGGTGTGTGATATATAGTTAATATCTCCTATGGGGAGTCCTGGACTTCGGTCTGGGGCTCCCCTTGAGGGGGGTTAGAGATCAGGGCCCAATCTAAGAGGGGAGTAAGAAAGACTAAGTATGTACTAAGGCTCTTACTTAGTTATCTAAGATGTCCTAAGAGAGAGCCTAAGTAAGGAATACATGCCCCAGTTGTTGACCCAGTGGGAGGCTAAGGCATACTTACTTAGTATCGAGCTGGAGATCGCCTGGTCGAGACCCAGGCTACCGTGTTGATTATCCAACACTGGTCACTCCCCAGACGCTAACCCAGCCACGAGTAGGCATCCATAGGCCCTACCTCAAAGGGGTCAGGTATTTACAGAGGGAGATCATCATGTAATTCCCGGGGATTCCCCCCGTACCCCCCGATAGCCGAGATAGCATCGCCCGGGGGGCTCTCTAAGCTCCGCTTAGGTCCCGAAGTGACACCGAAGCAAGCACCATGACCCCAGCGTGGGGGAAGACTGCCTTGTTTCTAACACAGGGGAAGTCGCCTAGCGGCTCCCTCGGGGACTACGTCCTCACTATCACGAAAGGTTCTAGCCATGAACAACGTCATCAAGAACAGCAGCATCATCCGTCTCCGCGACGCAGCCCGTTCGTTCGGCATCTTCATCGCGGTTCGGAACGTCGACTCCGAGAGCGACGTTGTCCGCCTGGAAGCGTTCTCGACGTACAACAACCGCCCCGACTTCGTGGACAACCACGAGGCGGACACGCGTCTGCGGTGGGCCGCGTTCTTCGAGTCGTGCTCCGCCGTCCAGCAGGGCTGGCTCAACGGGGAGTTCCGGTTCGAGAAGGTCTCGACCGACCCCGACCGCCGGTACGTCACTGGAGAGTTCCAGAACGTCCGTGGTTGACTCGACCCTTGCCCTCGCTTCGGCGGGGGCTTTCTTTGGTGGTGACAATTCTGTCACTATCATCATATAATGTGGCTCCGGCCACCTCCGAAAGGTTTCTCCCATGACCAAGTCCAAGAACACTGCGATCTACCGTCTCTGCGTTAGTCTCCGAAACGCGGGGGTCTTGTTCGACCTCCACGAGTGCAACAACGAGATCGTCCTGCTCAACGGGGACATCAGAGGCTGGTACGACAGCCTCACCCCGGAGCAGACGGTCTGGGTCGCCCGACACGCGTCGGCCAAGGCCCAGGGTGTCGGTGGCGACCTCCGCCGCAGCATCCAGTGGCACTGATCGACCCTTGCCCTCGCCCTCGTGGCGGGGGCTTTCTTTGGATGGTGACACTGTTGTCACTATCATAATCAACTGTAAGGCTACCCGCCTTGCTTGTTTCTGGAGCCGACCATGTCTAACTGCCTCTTCGTTCTCACCGCGTCCTGCCCCCTCAGTGGCGAGGTCTTCGCGTCAATCGAGACCTCCACCTACTCGGAGGCTAAGACCTTCGAGGAAGAGTACGACGGTACCACCGTGGAGTGGTACTCGTACCCTCAGGACTGACCCAAACCCCTGCCCTGCGCCTCCGGCGTGGGGCTTTCTTTGGTGGTGACGCTTCTGTCACTATCATCATCTAAAGGGCCGTCGTGCCCACTCGAAAGGTTTCCTCGTGAACAACGTCCTCAACGCTACGGTAAACTCGCTCGACTTCGCCGCATCCGTCAACGGCGATGACGAACTGTTCGCTGCGGTGTGTGACCTCCGCAGCGTCATCGACAGAGGTGGCATCACCGTCGATGCTGCCACGGTGGCTGCCGTAACCAGCGCCCTCGTGGCGGGCTACGAGAGCCTCCTCCCTGACACCCACGCCCAGTGGACTGTCATGGCCATGGGCAGGCTCCAGGGCCTCTGCCCTCGTCAGACTTGGTCCGCGTGGCAGCGCCTCAACGGCTGCTGATCACTGACCCTGCGCCCCTCTTCGGAGGGGCTTTCTTTGGTGGTGACAATTCTGTCACTATCACAATCACCTGCGGCTTCGGCCGCGAACGAAAGGTTTCTGCTATGCGTAAGTTCTTCACTGGTGCCCCGTCCAACGCCGGATCCTCGCTCATCCTCGACGTGATCGCCGACAACTGCGTCGGCGGCCGCGTCTGGAGCCTGGTCTCCACGCTGGACGTGTCGGGCAACACCATCTACGGAGTCGCGTACTCCGAAACGGGACGGGTGTGGTGGCACAAGACCCTCGCCTCGGCGACGGACCTGTTCGACTACATCGACCGGCACGACCGAGTGCCGTTCTGATCCACCCCTACCCTCGCCCTCGCCCTCGTGGCGGGGGCTTTCTTTGGTCCCTTCCGCGTTGTGCGGACGGAGGTTTGCTGTGCATCCTGCACGGCGAGACTTTAGCGTATGCCCTTAGTGGCCGCTGGTCTGGTACACCACAAAACAGTACTAATCGACGCCAATGTTGGCTTCGTTGCGTGGGCGACGTAAACTCGCCCGACGTTCACTATCACAGGAGGTCACCATGACCGTATCTCGTGAAGACTGGAACGCCGCGTGGCTCGACAAGCCCGCGTGGCGTCACCTCCACGCAGGGTACCGCTCGGACGCGGTGCCCTTCTTGGAAGCCTGCGCCCGCGTACGGGCCACAGGCAAGCCCTCTGGGCCCGTGCACATGCACAGGGTCTACGAGGACCTCTCCCGCGTGAACTGGCCTCAGGGCCCGTCCACGTGGGTCCTCGTGGACACTGACGGCAACTGCCGTACGGTGACCACCAGGAAGAGCATCGGTAACCACGAAGGTTACCGTATCTCGCTAGAACGGAAGACCGGCTGCCAGGCCTTCCGTGTCACGTTCCGAAAGCGTGACCTGCTGGCTTCGACCAGCACCATCGCCAACAAGCCGATCAAGGCCCAGTTGGCGTTCACCGCCCGTCGCGCCTCTGCGGCTGGCGACCTCATCTGATTGTAATGTTTACAGTCAGTTCTTCCCGGGGCCACGTGCCCCAGTTCAGAAAGGTTTCTCCGATGACCACGACCACCTTCACTATCACCACCGAGTCCCTCGCGTGGTACTGTGCTGGCGACGCCGACCGATCCGCCGCGATGGGCCTCGCCGAAGTACCGGCGTTGCCCGAGAACGACCGGTCTCTCTCACGGGCGCCGAAGCCCGTGGGAGCCAACCGAAATGTCATATCGCACTCCCCGTACGATATGGCGGGCCCGGTCCGGGAGATCCTCGACGCCCTTGCACCGCAAGGCTTCAGGATCAACGAAAGGATGCTCCGTTGGGCTATGGCCCAGGAGCCTTCGGAAGACCGTGCCCGTATGCTGGGCCTCATGGCCGCCCACATGGGCGAGGTCGTCTACACGGACGTCTTCGCCTGCTGGCGTGGGCGCGTCCACACGATCAGTGGGGAGGCTGGCGGCCTCCAGGGCCACAAGGCCAGCCGGGCCTGCCTCGACGCCCCTGAGGCTGTCGAGATCGACGAGTCCTCGGAGGCGTGGCTGTACGCCCTCCTCGTCTTCGCCCACGAGGGATGGGCAACGGACCTCGATGGCGCCAAGGCGTTCATCGGAGCCGAAGCGGGTAAGCCCTTCGATGACATCGACTGGATGGGCGTGCGTGCCGCGCTCGCCATCATCGAGGTCAACGAGACCGGACGCACGGCGTACCTGCTCGAACAGGACGCCACCTGCTCCGGCTTCCAGCACATGGCACTGCTGGGTGGCTGCCGTCGCCTTGCCGAGGCGGTCAACGCCACTATCACGTCCGTGAGGGGCGACCTCTACATGGAGGTTGCCGTGGCGGGCAACGTGATGGACGCTCTCGGAGTGTCCAAGAAGGCGGCACGTAAGATCTGTAAGCGTATTGTTATGCTTACTGGTTACGGTGCGGGCGTCAAGATGCTCACGCTCTCCTACTTCAACAATGAAGCGGGGACTGAGTTCTTGTCCTTCGACGAGGCCCGAGAGTCCGGTATCACTATCACGTGGTAC
>Ga0209634_1002492_pt1 | contig 12875 bp, 25 predicted proteins | sample LinPmetageLP40_FD_184043 | JGI IMG/M metagenome (GOLD analysis project Ga0209634, IMG submission 184043) | Marine viral communities from the Pacific Ocean - LP-40 (SPAdes) (version 2) | ecosystem: Environmental > Aquatic > Marine > Oceanic | place: Pacific Ocean | collected 2010-08-26 | reverse complement strand
TTATAACTATTAAACATAGAAGCTTTAAGAATAAGCTTACTATCTTTGAATGGTTTGTTATGAGCTGGTAATGTAAAGTCATAACGAATAACACTACCATCTGGTGCTGATACAGGATTTACAATCATACCTTCTGTATCAAAGTGTTTGTCTAAATAAGCTACTGTTTTTACTAGACATTCTTCGTTTGATAACAGCTGATATGTTTTCTTCTGTATTGATAATAGTTCATTACTATTACCATTTCTTAGTTGTTTATAATCTTTGATGAGTTCACCTTGCTGATTATAAATAGGCATTTCTTGAACTGGAAAAAATAAATGTGCATTGTTTTCTAGTTCGGTTTGTACTATATTGTCCATAGTTCTTCCTTTCATTGTATAGTGTTAGATGGGTGATACTTCACCCTCTAGCTCTATATAATACTTGTCAATATAGATATCATGATCTTTAATCATTCCATCTATCTCTTGTATAAATAAAGATATTTCTTTATCTCTAATTAACTTTTGATCTTTGAGTGTGTTACAAGTAACATACAACTCTTTAAGAAGTTCTCTTTGATTTTCTAGTTTATTAATAAGATCTGCTTCTTCGATTTCTTTATCGTGAAAGTAAGCTTTTACTTTGCCCATTAATTGTCCTTTCTGTTTAAGTTCTTAAAACCATTTAGTTCGGTTTTACTTATATCTATCTTATCTGCTATAAATGCTTTCTCTAATGTTTCTAATCTATCAACAATTAGATTCATATTTTTAGCACAGAAATCAGATTCTTTTTCTAAGTAATCTAATCTCTTTGACATAAGATCAATTAGTTTTTGTATACTTTTTTCTAGTTCTCGCATTATGTTACTGCCCTTTCTTCGTTGATTTCATCATGAAATTCTTTATCGAACTCATATTTATTGCGTACTGGTTCTGTGACATTGCCATAAACTGCACCAGTTTTGACATCATACACATCACCTTCTCTTGATATATTAAATACTCTTTTCTCAATGCCACCAAATGATGGTCGATTGATTTCTCTTTCCATTTTATTAACTCTATATAGATTTAACATGGTTTCAGAGTATTTAGGATTGATTGCATTATGGTAATACCATACTGCTCGGTCTTTTGCGTATTTGTATACTACTGTAGTAGCAACACTCTTAGCTACTTTTGGTAATAGTCTTATTGTCCATTTAAGCATATTAGTTCCTTTCGATTGATATTGCTGGAAACTTATCCCAGCCATGTTCATTGCGTAATTTATTCTTAAGTTCTTCATAAGAATCTATTGAATGAATTTCTTTTTCTATTTTATCTATACAATGATTACACCATTTATATAGATCGTCTAATGAATCAAATCCTAATTTATCATATTCTTCTACAGTTTCTTTGATTCGGTATAATACATCTGTAAATACTTCTTTCTGTATATTTAATTTAGTAATACTATTCATGTCCATTACCTTTCCATTTTATTTAATTGTTCTTTTACTTTGATGAGCTGTTCTTTTGTCATCATAGTATCATCTATAGTTATATCTTCATTAAGATTATCATCTTCTATTAATGCTAGATAAAATCTACCATATGCGTATACAACTATTAAGAATATTAGTACCATTATTGTTATCATTTTAGTTCTCCTTTGTGTTATTATTAATATATATCGTATTCGGTTTACTTTTTGGCGGCGAAGCCGCCATTTTTTTTCGCTGGATTAAGTCAGCGAAAGACTTTCTAAGATTCACGATAGTGAACGCTCACGAAGTGAGCGATTTTTTTTTTGGGTAGCTGATATATAACCAACTACCCAGATGTTAATGCTTATTTATTCAATGATTGCTGGGATCATTTCTGAACCCTCAAGGATTGGATCTAATTTATCTGCATTTTCTTTGTTCCATGCTGATGCTTTATTATTAGCTTCATTGATTTTAGTTATACTCTTTAACTTATTAGATGAATAAGGTATATATTTTTCACCTAAAGCAATACTATAAAAGTCTTTATATGCCTCTTCTTTAGATATTAACAACTCTAATGAATAAGTAGCTCTATCTATTAACCAGTTTTGGTAACTGATAGCTTGTGAAAGACTTTCTTGCCCATTCATTGAAGCAACAGCAGAAGTGATATTGTTAGTACCTGAAGCTTCTTGCATAACTTTTAAAGTAACTTCATATTTATCAATTCTTGCTCTTATAGTACCTTGATTAAATACAATATTTCTTATTGATGCACCTAATTCAAATTTAAGATTAAACAAATCATCAAACTTGAGATAATCTGCATACATGGTTCTTAAACCTGATATTGTCTGTGTCTTAACTGAAGATATAATCTCAGTCTCTTTTTGATTAAATTTAGTTGTGTTAGTCATTTAGTTCTCTCTTTCTATGTAATATAACATTTATATTTATTATATATATATTATATTTATTTATGGTGTTATCACCTGATAACGCCTTATAATTTAGATAAACTAATATTAATAATATGAAAGATGCTTGGCTGTCTTACAGCGACCACTTGTCATTCTAGTGTATCGCTGGGTGGGGTCCCAGCGTAATAAAATAAGCCATGGTCAAGTTGTCCTTCTTTTATATTATTTATATTGGTTTTCCTAACTAACAAGTGGGGGTTTGGGGGTTGTGTACCCCCAGATAATATGTAGTTAAATCAGATACTTATTCTATGTCGTAATTATTTACTTGACACCAATATTTCTTATCTGTAACTAACAAGAGGTGTCTACGCAAGAAACTGAATTAACAGACAAAGAGAAAACTGCACAAGCAAAGTATGGATTGACAGCCAAACAAGTTAGGTTGGTAGATACACTCGTAGCTAGTGGTTGCAGTATCAAAGAAGCTAGTGTTAAGGCTGGATATTCAACGAAAGACGGAGGTAGAGTACAGGCTTCACGAACACTACGATCTGCAAAGGTACAAAGGTACATGATGGATCAGTGTGCGAAAACGCTTGGTCTAGGAGCTGTGGTAGCTAGCAACAAGCTCGTCCATCTGGCTGGTAGTGCAAAGTCAGAGTACGTCCAGTTGGAAGCATCAAGAGATGTACTGGATAGGGTTGGGTTACGTACCCCAGACAAGGTGCAACACAGTGTTGATGGACAGCTGAAGATCAACATTGATTTGACGTAGTATAATCCCAATGTGACCAAGCTTAGTTCACAACGAAGGGGTGGGGGTTTAAAAACCAGTGACCTTCGGTAGTGAAAGGACTTAAACAAACTACAGATGTCAAAAAGGTACTTCAACATAGTAGAAATCCTTAACTGGTCTCACGAAAAGACAAAGGTTAATCGAGTTTGTTATAAGGAAGATTGTAAAGAATGGGGAGTATTAGGTGTTAGAGAGAATAGTTTATATTTTTTTTGCTGTAATAAGCATTTTAAAGAAGAAAAAGAAGCCAATTCAAGACGAACATGAAATTTTTTTAGGTTCAGATAGGTATTAATTGTCAAGGCACAGTTTATGTGAATTGTTTTTATTATAGATACTAGTATATGCTACCTAGTTCAAATTAACTTGCAGTTTAGTTATAATTAATATAGGAAGGAATGATGTCTATGACACCAACAGAAAGAAAACTCTCTGATGTTCGTAAAGAAGTCAAGGATTTAAAGAAAGATAACATTGAACTTAAACTACAAGTACAATTTCTTACAGATAGATTAGATCAAAGAACAGATAAAGTCTTTAATCTACAAACTAAACTGTTAAATACTTCAGTAGATCAATTTATTAAGTTTAAAGAAACTCTCACAAATAATATAACGAAAGGAAATATATAGTATGTATGGATCAAAAAAACCAATGATGAAAGCCAAGCCAATGAAGGCTGGTAAGAAAGAAGTAACTAAAAAAGCTATGCCTAAGAAAGCTAAAAAGAAATAATGGGTAAAGGAGTTAAACATTTTTTTAAAAATGGTACTCAACACAAAGGTACAATGCATAAAATGCCTAATGGCTCTATGCATAGTGGTAAAACACATAGTCCAACTAGTAAACCAGTAGTACATTTTAAAGATCTTAGTGCTACTGCTAAGAAAAAAGCTAAGTCTTAATGGCTAGTAAAGTAAATCAGGCTGGTAACTATACCAAACCAACTATGCGTAAAAGATTATTTAACAGTATTAAGTCTAGTTCTGTACAAGGAACTGCATCTGGTAAATGGTCAGCAAGAAAAGCACAACTTCTTGCTAAGAGATATAAAGCGGCTGGTGGTGGCTATAAGTAATGGCATTAGCCAAAAGTCAAAGAAGCTTAAAAGCATGGAGTAATCAGAAGTGGACTACTAAATCTGGTAAACCATCTTCTGAAACTGGTGAAAGATACCTTCCTAAGAAAGCTATACAGAGTTTGACTTCAGCAGAATATGCAGCCACTACCAAAGCTAAAAGAAAAGCTAAAGCTAAAGGCAAACAAGTATCTAAACAGCCAAAAAAAATTGCAAAGAAAACTAAAGCCTATAGGCAGTTTAGTTAATGGTTGCTAAAAAATATCAAAACCCTAGTGGTGGTTTAAATGCTGCTGGTAGAGCATACTTTAAAAACAAAGATGGTTCTAATCTCAAAGCACCAGCACCAAATCCTAAAAGTAAAAAAGCAAAAGGTAGAAAAAAAAGTTTTTGTGCTAGAATGGGTGGAGTTAAAGGACCAATGAAGAAGCCTGATGGTTCTCCTACAAGGAAAGCATTGGCTTTAAGAAAGTGGAAATGTTAATGACAGAAATTATTAGACCACCTGACTTCGATCCTATTGACGCTCAAGTAGATCTTGAAGTAAGAAAACAATTTCCTCTATCTTATACAGATAGACAAAGATTAAGAAAGATAGTTAAAAAGGTACATCTAAAACATCTACCTAAATCACACCTAACAGATAAAGAAGCTGATAAAATGATTGAAGCGTTAGGTCCAGCAACAAGAGAAAAGCTTATTGTGATGTATATTGAAAATGTTAAGTAATGGATTTCAGTTATAAACCAGATGGACAAACACTTAAAAGCTTTCTTAAATCAGATAACTTCTTCAGAGGACTTAGAGGTCCAGTTGGATCTGGCAAATCAGTTGCTTGTTGTATTGAGTTATTTAGAAGATCATTACAACAGCAAAAAGGCGTTGATGGACGAAGAAAGTCTCGCTGGGCTGTTATCAGAAATACGAACCCTCAATTAAAAACTACTACAATTAAAACATGGCTGGATTGGTTTCCAGAAAATACATTCGGACCATTCAGATGGTCAGTACCTTATACACATAACATAACTGTAGGTGATGCAGACATAGAAGTTATCTTCTTAGCTCTTGATAGACCTGAAGATGTTAAGAAGTTACTATCATTAGAGCTTACTGGTGTATGGGTTAATGAAGCTAGAGAGTTACCTAAGTCAATTATAGATGCTTGTACTATGCGTGTAGGCAGATATCCATCTATGCGTGATGGTGGTGCATCATGGTATGGTGTAATAGCAGATACCAACGCACCTGAAGAAGATCATTGGTGGGCAGTCATGGCTGGTGATGTACCAGTTCCAGATCACATATCAAGAGAAGAAGCATTGATGTTAGTCAAGCCTGACAACTGGAGTTTTCATACACAACCTCCAGCATTATTAGAAAAGAAAGATAATAAAGGTGAATTAGTTGGGTATGATCGTAATCCTTTATGTGAAAACAAAAAAAATATTACAGATCTTTACTATTCCAACATAGTCAAAGGTAAAACTAAAGGGTGGATTGATGTTTATGTTATGAATAAACTAGGTTCATTAGAAGAAGGTAAGCCTGTTTATGCTAGTTGGTCTGAAAAAATGCATCTAAGTCAAGAACTTATTACACCATTTCCTACACAAGTCTTTGTAGGTATTGACTTTGGACTAACACCAGCAGCAGTCTTTGCACAGAAACTTACTAGTGGTAGATGGATTATATTACAAGAACTTGTTTGTTTTGATATGGGTGTTGTTAGATTTACTGAATTATTAAAGCATGAAATAGCTAAAACATACAAAGGTCTACCTATAGATATCTATGGAGATCCAGCTGGAGACTTCAGAGTACAGACAGATGAAGCTACTCCGTTCCAAATTATGAAAGCACAGGGAGTTAGAGCTAGACCAGCTCCAAGTAATGACGTTTCTCTGCGTATAGAAGCTGTAGAGACAGCACTTGGTAGATTGGTAGAGGGAAAGTCTGGCTTTTTACTAAATTCAAACTGTGTGAATCTTAAAAAAGGTTTTAATGGAGGATATCACTACAGAAGAATACAAACTTCTGGTGATCGTTATGATGAAAAGCCTAATAAGAACAAATATTCTCATGTTCATGACGCATTACAGTACTTATTGATGGGTGCTGGAGAAGGTAAGCAATTAACAATAGGTAAAGCTAGTAATTCTAGTGTTGTTAAAACTAGAGGTTGGAATATATTTGATAATAAGAAAAAGAAAAAATCAATATGGCAAAACAAAATGAGTTTCTAGTTTACTTTGTTCATAATGAAGATGGACATTGGCAAACAAAGTATTTTAAAGATGGTTTTAAACATTGTGGGGTTATTAGTTATGATACAGATACCAAGCATTGGATCATTATAGAATATATCTTTGGGCAGATATTAGTGGAAACTATATCAGATGAACAAGCAGATGCTTTCTTTAGATTGATAAGAATAAGAAAAGGATTAGTACTTAAAGGTAATAATACTACAGAAAGAACTGGGTTTCCTAGCTTTATGGGTTCATGGATTAAAGAACATAGTTGTGTTAGTTACGTACAGAGATTAATAGGATTAAATAAATGGTGGATCTTTTCACCTTATCAGTTATATTGTGCGTTGAAAAAACGTGGGTATAGTGAAATAGATTTATAAAGACAATTAACAATTATGGGTAGTATATTTGGATCAACAGCATATCGAGAAACTGAATCTGATAAATCTTTACGAGAAGATCTTGAAAGAAAGCGTAAAGAAGAAGCAGATGAAGTTGCAAAACAAGAAGCTGACAGAAAAAAACAAAAAAAAAGATACGCAAAAGGATTGACTGGTCAAAGATCTTTGTTTAGTAAATCAGGTCAAAAAGGATTCTTCCAAGATGGGAAAGAAATTTCATGAGTGGTAAAGGTGGAACTAATACTGGTGGTAATAAAAATGTACCTCCTTCATTAAGAGGAGAAACAAATACACAAAAAAAAATTAGAATAGATAATGCTACTAATAAAGCAGCACTTGGTGCAGATGCATATGCAAGAAATGAATTAGGAATAGTAGAAGTTAAAGGTGGATTCCAAGATAGAAATGTAGTTGGGTATAAATCAACACAACAAAATCAAAGATACGGTGCAGACTATAATCAAAAAAGAGGTGAATATTTAAGTCAATTAGGTTTAGCTGTAGGTCGAGAAGCAACTGATGCTATGGGTAATAAAAGAACTGTTTACGATCCAAGAAATTCTGATGGTGTTTATACAAACATAAGTAGAAATGCTATGTCACAAGCAAAAGATATGGGAACTCCTTTATCAAAAGAAATGTATGCTTCACAACAAAACGCAAAATTAGCATTTGGTGCATTGGGAACTTTAATGAGTGGTATGCCAATGTTTTTTACAGCAGCATATATGTCATCAAAGAAACCATATGCTGAAGCTGTAAGTGATTTCTATACCAAAGGACAAACTAAAAAAACTTCTACACAAACTAATAATAGAAATGATAGTGTTAATATAGCTGCTAGTGAAGGACAACAATCATCTTATTCGCAAACTACAGCAAAAACTAGAGTAAAAAATTTAGCTAGAACAACAGCTAGTGTTAATGCAGAAACCAAAAGAAGATTGTTAGCAACAAATAAAAGTCTCATAAAAGGAGATATGTAATAATGTATATTGAACCAGAACAAGATAATTCTTATGGAGGTACTGATAATAGAGTAGCTTCGTTCTTAAAAAAATACAAAGATGCAGAGTATATATTTGATAATTGGAAAGACAAATATGAAGAAGCTTATGAGTATACAATGCCACAAAGAGAATCGTTTTATGAAGAAACAATTGGCGAAAGAAGAACAGATAAAATTTTTGATGAAACAGCTGTAGTAGGAATACAAGAATTTGCATCAAGACTACAAGCTGGAATGGTTCCAACTTATGGTCGTTGGGCAAACTTTGAAGCTGGTTCTGAAATACCAGAAGAAGCAATACCTGAAGTCAATGAACAACTAGATGCTATTACTGAATATGTATTTGAGATACTAGGTGGTTCTAATTTTAATCAAGAAGTACATGAATCCTTTATGGACTTAGCTATTGGTACTGCTGTTTTATTAGTAGAAGAAGGAGATAGTTTAAATCCAATTAACTTTCAAGCTATTCCATTACCAAGAGTAATGCTTAACAATGGACCAAATAATAAAGTTGATACAATCTTCAGAACAAGATCAATGAATTATAATAGGATTTCTATTGCATATCCTAAAGCGACTATGTCGCCAGATATGATGAAGAAAATTGCAAAAGATGGAGATACTAAAACTAAAATAGTTGAAGGTGTATTTAAAGTATACGATAAACCAAACGAAGAAAGATATAAATACTGTGTAGTATGCATGGATATGCAAGAGATGATTTATGAAACTGAACTTGAAGGAGTTGGTTCTAACCCATATATAGTTTACAGATGGAATAAAGCATCAGGTGAAGTATGGGGTAGAGGTCCAGTATTTAATGCAATGGCTGCAATTAAAACTACAAACCTTACAGTAGAACTTATTTTACAAAATGCTCAAATGTCTATTAGTGGTATCTATACATTTGAAGATGATGGAGTTATTAACCCTGAAAATATTTCTTTAGTTCCGGGAAGTCTAATTCCTGTAGCACCAAATAGCAGAGGATTACAGGCACTTCCATCTGCTGGTAGATTTGATGTAGCTCAATTAGTCTTAGGAGATATGAGAGCAAATATTAAAAAAGCTTTATATATGGAAACATTAGGTAGACCTGAAGGTACACCAATGTCAGCTACTGAAGTAGCAGAAAGAATGTCTGATCTGTCAAGACAAATAGGATCATCATTTGGTAGATTACAATCAGAATTTGTAGCACCTTTACTAAGAAGAGTAATTAGAATTTTAACTAAGCAAGGTAAGATTAAAATACCTACAGTTAATAATAGAGAAGTTAAAGTTGTGTCTACTTCCCCATTATCACAAGCACAACACCAACAAGATATAGCTGATGTCATGAGATTCTCTGAAATACTTGGAACTACATTTGGTCCAGAAGTATTGAATATGGTTGTTAAACAAGATGAAGTAGCTAGATATTTAGTAGATAAAATGAATTTACCTGAAAAACTAGTTAGAACTAGTGAAGAACAACAAGAAATGGTTTCACAGTTGCAATCTGCACAACAACAAGCTAATATGCCACCAGATGAGTTGGCAGGACCTCAAGAACCAGAAATCCCACAAGGTTAATACTACTGAAATAGATCAGGTATTTACTTCTGTATTTAATCAGATAGATGGTAAAAAAGTTATTGAGTATTTAGAATCTATAACTATAAATAGTGTATGTTCTCCTCAAGCTACAGATTCAACTCTATGGCATTTAGAAGGACAAAGATATTTATTACACATTATTAAAAATAAAATAAAGAAGGGTACTAACAAATGAGTGAAGATCAATTAAACGAAACAACTGAAACAACAACAGAACAAAATGAAATGCCTGAGTATGTTCCAGAAAAATTTTGGAATAAAGATTTAAATGAAATTAACGTAGAAGAAATGGGTGCATCTTATAAAGCACTTGAAAAAAGATTAGGTCAAAGAACAGAAGAATTAGCTGGTACTATTAGAGAAGAAGTATTAGCAGACATTAAAGGTACTGCTCCTGAAGCTTATGAAATACAATTACCTGAATTACCTGAAGGTGTTAATATAGATGTTGATCCTGAACAACCATTACTGCAATGGTGGGAACAGACAGCTAGATCAAAAGGATTAAGCAATGAAGATTTTAATAAAGGCATTGAAGCTTTTGTTAATAATGAAGTTGCAGCATTACCTGATAGAGATACACAAATAGGTCTTTTAGGTGAAAATGCTAATGTCAGAATTGAATCTGCTGACTTATGGGCAAAGAAAAATCTAAGTGAAAATAGTTATGAAGCTATTGTTAATTTAGCTAATACAGCTGATGGTGTAAAAGCTATAGAAGAAATAATGGCACTTAATAAAGATGCTCCTATACCTAGTACAGAAACAAAGATAGATGTAACACCGAGTGGTGATGATCTTAGAAGTATGATGAAAGATGAAAGGTATTGGAAAGATGGAGCAAAAGATCAAGCATATATCAAAAAAGTTACAGACTTATACCAAAAATACTATTCCCAATAAAAGAAAACTAAAGAAAGTAATAGTTTATTGGAGAGATGCTATAAGTCATGCTATATGGCTAGATCCTGATGAAGCTATGAAGTTTGTACCAGCAGTTAATATAACTGAAGGTTATTTACTATGCAAAAATAATAATTCCTGTATCGTCTTTATGTCCTATAATGATACAGATATAGGCGATACAACTGTTATTCCTACAGAGAATATACAATCAATCAAATTTGTGCGTTGAACTATCTTTTGAAATAGTTATTAAATAAATCAATAAGACCTCGAATGGCATTAGGATCGCCCTGTATTGGATAACGATTGCTTCCAAAAGAGATAATCTTTTTTACTATTAATAACATAAACTCAAAGGAGATAACATGAGTGCATCTATCGATCAAGCCTTTATCACACAGTTCGAAGCTGAAGTGCATATGGCTTACCAAAGACAAGGAAGCAAACTCAAAAATTTAATCCGTGTAGTTAATGGTGTATCAGGTGAATCTGTAAAGTTCCAAAAAGTTGGAACTGGAGAAGCAACAACTAAAGCGAGACACGCAGAGGTTGTAGCTATGAACATTTCTCACACAAATGTAACAGCTACTCTAGCAGATTACTATGCATCAGACTATGTAGATAAATTAGATGAGCTTAAGACAAACATTGACGAAAGAGCAGTAATTGCGAATAACGCAGCTTACGCTTTAGGTCGTAAAACAGACAGTATTATTACAACAGCAATGGAATCAGCAACTAAGGTTGCTAACAATGCTGGTGCTAATGGTACTGGTTCACTAGCAACAGATATGAATGTAGCTAAATTCAAAGATATGCAAGCAAAATTTGGAACAGACAATGTTCCTGATGATGACCAAAGATACTGGGCAATTGGTCCAGAACAATGGGGTGATCTTCTTGCAGAGGATAACTGGTCTAACCTAGATTACATAGGTCCAAGCCAATTACCTTTCGCTGGTATGAACTATACTGCTAAGAGATTTTTAGGTTTCTTAACATTTGTTCATTCAGGTCTTGAAACTTCAGGTTCAACTGACAGACACACAGTAGCATGGCACAAGTCATCTATGGGATTAGGTGTAGGTTCAGAAGTAAGAACAGAAGTAAATTACATTCCTGAAAAAGTAGCTAACTTATTAACTTCTTATTTATCAATGGGTTCAATTTTAATTGATACCAATGGTATTAAGATCCAGAAATGTGCAGAATAGGAGTTATATATGGCATATGCAATAAACAACCCTGTTAAAAAAGCAACTCAAATGGGTGATACTAATTCTTTATGGTATTACACAGACGGAGATGCAATTGGTACAATAGATAATGATGATTATTTTTTATTATCTACAGCTGATTTAACTGCTGGAGATGTTATAATTGTAAATAGTGGTGGATCAAACGCTGTAGTAGATATCTTAATTGTATCTGCTGCAACTGCTTCTACTGTTACAACTGTAATATTAGCTTAATTAACATTTAATATGTGGGGGGAGAAATCCCCCTACTAAACATAAAGGATAAAAAAAAATGGCAATAGGTTTAGCAGCTAAAGAATTAGCAAAAAAATTATTAAAAAATAAAAGTTTAAAAAAAGCAATTAATGTAACTACAAAACAAACTAATAAGTTAAAAGATACAGTAAAAGTAAGTACAAAAAAAATAACAAAAAAACCAGCTGTTAAAAAAGCTATTGCTAAAACAAAAGAAGTTTCTAAAAAAGCTGTTGATAAAACAAAAGAAGTAGCAAGTAAAGTTGCAGACAAAACTCCAGATAGTGTAAAAAAAGTTGCAAGTAAAACTGGTAGTGTTGCAAAAAAAGTTGGTAGTGTTGCATTAAAAACTGCTGGTGTTACTGGTGCTGGTATTGCTGGTCTTGGTGCAGTAAGTGGTGGTGCATTAGGAGGTATTGCTGGAGCAGTTGCTGGTAAAGCTATTAGAACTGGTGCTACTAAAATTAATAAACTAAGAGGTAAACCTAATAAGGTTGGATCAACTTTAAGAACTAAAGTAAATGAAACTAAAGATACTCTAACTGGTGCTGCTATTGGAGGAGTTGCTGGTGGTGTTGGTGCGTTAGTTGGTGCTGGTGCTTTAACTGCTTCTATATTAAAATCTTCTACACCCAAAGAATCATTGTATGATGTTAAAAAACAACCTGATGGAAATTTTGTAACTGCATTTAATGATGCTAATAAAAATAAAATTACTTCTTCTTCACAGTTAAGTTCAAAAGAAATGGGTATAGTTAGAGGAGCAATAGCTGGTTTAGATGCTATATTACTTTCTGAAGATCCAAGAAAAGAAAGAACTATGTTTAACGGATATTTATCTTTACTAAGTAAGTATGGAGTAACCTCTGTTAATGGAAAAAATTTATCAGTAAATATAGCTGGGTAAATGGCAGTAACTAAAGTAGATATTGCTTCACAAGGATTAGTCT
>Ga0209634_1002491_pt1 | contig 12877 bp, 12 predicted proteins | sample LinPmetageLP40_FD_184043 | JGI IMG/M metagenome (GOLD analysis project Ga0209634, IMG submission 184043) | Marine viral communities from the Pacific Ocean - LP-40 (SPAdes) (version 2) | ecosystem: Environmental > Aquatic > Marine > Oceanic | place: Pacific Ocean | collected 2010-08-26 | reverse complement strand
ATGATCTATCATCACATTGTTCCATTGAACCAATGCGCTTCATTTCAGCATCAGCATCTATTTTATTACATTTATCTACTGTTGCTATTTTATTATTCCATTTAGATATTACAGTAAATTTTTTATCCCCACATTCTTCTAATCGTAATCCATCTTCGGGTGTATGTGTTAAACAAGCATTTGGTTCATAATCCGTATTTGTGACTACTTTAATATTATTATCAATGAATTCAAATTGTTGTTTTTTACCATTATCTTTAGAATTACATTTATCTAAAAATAAATAATTATTGTCATCATTTATATCTAAACTAATTGAAGAATCTGGATCACCATTATAAGTTAAACATTGTTCTTTGTTTCCTTCTAATCTTACAGTATTATCATCATATATATTCCAATTAGTTCCAAAATAATCACGTGTTTTACATCCTTCAAATTTAACCTTTGGGAATTTTTTAGTAGCATTTAAATTTTCATCTCGTTTATATTTACTGGTAACATCATCATATTGTAAAGACCAATATGGTTGTGGTAATGCTAAACACATTTTTCTACCACTTTCACTAGGTGTATAACTTAATAATTTACCATTCATATTTTCTAATTCCATTAAATAATCATAAACTTCATTACCAGCAGGTGGAACTATTGTATCAAATTTAACATTAAATATTGCTGAATCTTTTTCTTTATTAGAACCAACATTTGTATCTAAATATAACCTATCATAATAATCTTTATCTTCTGTTATAAAATCATACATTTTAAATTCTATACTATTAGGTATTAAAATACCATCTTCTATAGATGTAGTCTTATATTTAACAAGTGGATATGCTTTAACATAATTATGATTTGGAATATCCCATAAGGCTAATTGTTTCGTTTTATTAAAAAATATAGGAACTCCATATGGGTCATATTCATTATCTATATTTAATTTTGAGGATATGCTAACTTCATTAATATAATCAACTGAAATACATACAACATCATTAATAGATGGTTTTTTATAACCTTCAACAAATACACATCCCATTTCCATAAATCCATTTTTTGGAACTGGTTTCCATATTGATATTTTTTTACCATTCCAATGTGTTTTTAAATCATTCTCATCATCTTCATTATCCCATATTAATTCATAATCTTTAGGATGATCTACAGCTCCTGAAAATAATTTAGTAGTAAAATCTTGTCTTGGATTAATATAATTAGACACATCTACAGCATTCGTTTCTTTAGCGTCAGGTTTTTTAATTTCACAATTATCTCCATTACCTTCAAATCCAGGTTCACATTCTTTATAACATAATCTCTCAGTTTCAGATTCATTTGTTTCATTTAAACTATTAATGTTTTTTTTTTCTTTATCAGAACTAAATTTAGTATATCCATTAATACATTTATATTTAGCTTGTTTAGTTGGTTCTGATGATACAATATCCTTTCCATTTTTAGAACAAACCCCTAGAGGAGAACGCATCGATCCATAATCACATTTTTCTGTGCATATGTTACCAAATAAGTCATAATTTCCTGTACAATATAAATCTCCAACCATCGATGGTCTTGTATAATTTAATATGCTTTTATCTATATTATCATCATCATCGTAATCTGAATTGGACAAAGACCCATCATCTAATTTAAATTTATTTAAATTCGATTTTTTTACAACAATATCACCAGTAGGAAAAAATTTACCATTTTTATTAAATTTAGGTTTTAATACAACTACTTCACCATCATCAATTTCATCGTCATCGTCATCACCTCTTGATGTTAAGAAAAATTTTACTTCATAGTTTTGTATTTTTTTAACAAATAATTTTTTGTCTGATGAGAAATTGCTTCTAATTTTTAAATAATATAGTACATCTTTATCATTCATATTTTTAACAACCCCGAAACTATTATAATCTTTATTTGCTGAAATAGGTGTTAATGATAAGAATGATGCTTTTTCATTAAAATTAAATTTTACCATATTATCTTTTATAGTAGTAGGAGGTGGTTTTGTAAAATATAAATAACAACAACATTCTTGATATGTTAAATAACTGTCCTTTAATTTAAATGATACATATCCAGATTGTTTATTTAATCCTGGTTCAACTATTATATTTGAATTAGTTTGATTAAAATTTAAACTAAATTTAACATTTCTATTATCAAATCCACTACTAATTAATCTTAGATTTTTATTATTGTATGGTGTTATAGTAGCATTTCGCGCTTCTCGCAACTTATCAATAAATGAGTAATCAATATCTAATACTATTTCTTTACTAAATTTGGGAACCATAGAATTTATAGAAACACTTTTTGGAATATTTAATGCTTTAATTAATACCCTTGGTTTAAAAATAAACGATTTTTGCTTAAAATAATCGAAATATTCAAGCATATATTTATCAACAGTTTGAAAATTCATTGGAATAAATTGACAACCTTTATACATAATATTTTTAAAATTTTGATTTGATGTAGACTTTCTTGCATCTGGTATAACTATAGTTAAATTATCCTTATTATATTCTTCTAATGTAATATCAGTTCGATCTTTATCATAAATCTCTAATGTTATATACGAACCCAATTCCTCAGATTGTAAAGTCGTATTTGTATCAAAATATATTTTATTTTGGGTGAATCCATGTATTCTAAACGAACCACCAGATGTATTATTTAATGCCTTCTTTGAACCACTGGTAAATATTTCATCACCTTTAACAAGTCCATAATTAAATAAATTAATATTATTATCATAAAATTCTATATAATCTTTAAAAACACGTTCTTCTTGATTTTTATTATTAGATACAAATCTAATTTTATTACTACTTATTTTTAATTTTGGCTCTAAAATATCTTTAGTAGATAATTGAGCTTCATTGTATGTTATTCTTTTAAGTTTATCCCAACAATTAATTATATTTTTTAATTTAGATGTTTGTGATCCACTATTAGAAAATAACACACATTTTCGTGTTAAATCACATAATTTAGTATGACCAGAAACAAAATATGGTGTTGGTGAATTAGATGATTTGTTTTCTACAGGTAATAAATATTGTTTAAGATATTTTAGTATATAATCATATACTTTATCTAATGTCTGGATATTAGAAGTTTTAATATCTAAATATATAAATAGTGGATCATTATAATTATCTAAATAACGATTATTAAAAGCAAATTTACCAATAGTTTCTATTACCTTTTCAACTTCTAAATAATTTATTGATAATTTATAATCTCTAATACCACTATATATAATTGGAATAGTATCATTCTTATTTTCTTTATCAAATATCGGTATTTCTATATATCTCGCACCAAAATATAATACCTTTTTAACCATTTCTAAACTACAATAATCAAATAATCTATTGCCTATTAAAAAACAATTAAAACTACTTGAAACATAATATTCACATAATCTTTTAAATTTATATGGATTTTCTGTTTTATTTGGATTTACATTGTAAAATGTAATTTCAGCCATTATTTCATTTTGTTCATCAGAATTTGGATTTCTATGTTCAACTATATCCTTTGTAAAATATACAATAGATGGTTTATCTGGAGATATATTTTTAACTTTATATTGCTCATTAACACCTGTATTATAAATTTTATTTTCTATACCTTTTATTTCAACAACAAACTCTGATGATAAATTATAATTCCATAAATCTTTATCAATAAATTGTAATCCAGATGGTGAAACTTTTTTAATTTTACACAAAAAATTATTTTTAATACTACTATGTGTGCCACAATAATCTATTTGAACTCTTGGTACATCATAAACTAAGCTATTATTGAGAAATTTTAATTTGCTATTTATCCTACGTTCTTCAGAATAGAAATAATTTAATAAAATAACACCTATAATTAATGCTATTAATACAATGACAATTTTATTATTTTTACATAATATATAAATTTTAATTAAAAATGAAGTTATTATTTCTTTAATTTTATCGAAATTCATTAATGATTAACAAGATTTTAATTTGAATGATTATTATTTAAATGTATTAATAATATAATGAATATAGTAAATACAATAAATGATGGTCGAAAAATTTCTAAAAAGTTAGATAATCCTATTGATAATTTATGTTTAATAATAGGAGTAAAAATGAATGCTATATTATATCATTATAACTTCACTCCAAATATATTAACTTTTATATCATTGATAATATCATTAATAGGAGTATATTTTATATATATCCAATCATATAAATTAGGATCAGTTTTATTATTTATAGGATATTATTTTGATTGTGCTGATGGTAATTTTGCGAGAAAATATAATATGATTAGTAATTTTGGTGATTATTTTGATCATATATCCGATATAACTAAAATGATATTACTCTATTTCGTAATATATTATTCTAAATTAAAAAAGAAAACAAAAATAATATTTTATGCAATAAATGTTATATTAATTATATTATTTAATATACATTTTGGATGTCAAGAGAAATATTATGATAGAAAATCATCATTAGATTTTACTAAAAAAATGTGTATAAAAAAAGAATACGTAATATTTACTAAATATTTTGGAAGTGGAACATTTTTCTTTATAATATGTTCATATCTATTTTGTATAGAATATATTAATAAAATATATTAAAAATATATTAATTTATTACAAATAATGTCATTCCAAACTAATTTAGATTCTATGCCACCTGAAATAATTGGTAAAATTATGGATTATATATTAAATCCACAACCTAAAGAATTATTAAATGATATTAAAAATTATCATATTACCAAAGAAATAGGATTAAAATTATATAAAAAAAGAATAGTCACAAATGATTATAAAGAATATTTTACTAATGATATTGCCGCATATTTAAATGAAGATAATGCTATGATATATGGATGTGTTAATAATTTTTATAATACTATTAGACGTTTATATCAAAATAAACATAAAGAAAAATTGGATATTATTAAATACTACTTAAAATATCTTATAAACAAATCTGTAGATATTGAACTAAATATGATGTGGGGTATATTAACACCAAATGAACGATGGAAAATGCTGGAAAAATACTATAATAAAAATGAGATCAAATTTTTTTATTTAATATAAGACTATCAATTTCTTCTACCATATTAATTTTTAATGCCATTTTAGCATCTGCTATTTTTTTTAATTCTAATATTTTTTTTTTATCTAATTTTTTATTAGTTTTAACTTCTTTTATTTTAACATCCTGTTTCAAGGAGGAAACATTATTATTAAATTTATAAATTTCTTTATTTAGAGCATTATTAACTGAATATTTATTTTTTTCAAAAAAAGGTTTATTTATATTTAAACATGTTTGAACTAATATATTATAATTATGTATGGTAGTCGAAACATGATAATTATCAGTAAAATATTTAATAGCAAATAAAAAATAGGGAGCCTTTTTGTTTTTACTACTTTGTTTAAATTCATATTTATATAATTTGTATAATGCCTGAATATTTTTATTAATAAAATCATTATCTAATTTAATCCCTTCTTTTAGAATTATTTCCCATATTAACCATACTAAATCATTATAGTATTTTTTATCTACATTAATAATATCCCTATATCCACATACATACATTTTATCTTTTTTGGTATTTCGTTTTTCCCATTCAAATATCCAACTTAACCAATAAACACATAGTTCATATTTACGATTTATTAAACAATAATTAAATTCATTTAAAATAACACGTGTTTCATTTGGATCACCATATTTAATTTTATCACTAATTATATTTGGATTATTGGCTATTATTTTACTTTCTAAATATGACATATTAAAATCCGATTCTTTAATTTTAAAAAATGTTAATGATTTTGTTTTTAAAGAATTACAAATAGTAAAACAAACATCTGCTATCATATTTCTATAACATTGATTATTTCTTATTGATAATATATCACTTTTTTTAACTAAATCTATATGTTTAGAATATTGTGTATATATAAAATATCCTATATTAGGATTATTTATATTAATATTTTTAATTGCTATGTTTAATATTTTATCCCAAAATTTATTAATATGACCACTAATTAATAATTCTATAGCCCAATCAATTGCTTCTTCTATTTTACATCCGACTAATGCTTTTGTTAATGCTGTTAATACATCTTTTACCATATATTTACTAAAACTTATTTTAGTAAAATCTTTTATTGGTCTATTATCAAAAATAATATACTCTTTTGGTATTGAATTTACCATATTTATAATTAAAGAAAAAAGATAAAAATATTAAACTATGAATTGATTTCTACTTTTTTATATGCTAATTTAGCATTGGTATCTATTCCACCTTCTTTTCTAAATATACTCATAGCATGTATTAATCCAGGGAAATAAAAACAAGATGTAAATACTAAACTAAATATAATGCGAACTATATTTTGTAATGGAACTGGTGAATATATTTCTTTTAAGATTACCCATAATGGTGGAAATATAACCATTAAAAATACATCTTTAATCATTGATGGATAGCAAAATGAACCAGCTTCTATGTTTTCATTTGCCATTTAAATATTAAACATATTTTATTTATTGTTTTTATTAAAAAACACTACCACATTTTTCTTTACCTTTCATTATAGATATAGCATGTAACAATCCAGGGAAATAAAAACATGATGTAAATAAAAGATTCATAATTATTTGTCCCATATCTATATGATCCATGACTTTTTCTGAATCATTATTATTTTTAGATTTTAAGTATTTTTGCACCTGATATGTAATAACATATAATGGTGGAAATACTATTATTAATATTAAATCTACAAATGTGTCGGGAATACATAAATTACCATATCCTATTCCACCATTAATAAATTTATATGCTAAGGTTTTTTCATCGAATTTAATCATTAAATATATTAAATATATTAAATATATTAAATATATTAATTTAAGTTTTGCATTTCATTTATTTCATTCATTTCTTTAGATTCATTAGATGAACTGTTTATTACCGATAAAGCATATATTAATCCTGGGAAATAAAAACAAGCAGTTAATATCGAACATATTAACATTTGAACCATTCCCTTTAAACCTTTAGCCATAAATACCCCAAATGGTGGAAATAATAATGTAATAATTGTTCTAATATACCATAAATCAAATCCTTTAGCAGAATTAGTTTTATTACATTTACCAGTGCTTTCATTATAATGACGACTTTGTATTCCACCCCATATTAAACCATGTTTACTTTTTTTCATGACTGAACCGAATATAGCATTAAATACTGTTAACCATATACCATATAATACACCATGATTTGCTCTTTCAGTCATAACATTACATTCTTCTTCATTTTTAATACATCTACCAAATGAATCTAATTGTTTATTTTTCCCACAACATTCAGTTTTACCTTTTCTACATTTTTTCTCCATTATTCGTTTATTTTCACCACAAACATCAGCATTAAATACAACTATATTAAATAAATTTCCTAAAATACTAAAAACTTTAATTATAATTTCTGTAATAGGTCCACGGTTTCCAGCTTGAATCGCAATTGTATCACTATTAATTAATCCATATTCATTTGAATTATCATTTCCCATTAAATTATTATAGGGAGTATCTTTATCTATTTTAGGTGCTTTAACACATTTTCTAACTAAAAATTTATTATTTTGGTCATATATACTTTTACATTCACCTGATATACAATCTTTATTACTACTACATTTTTTAGTATATTTATTTTTAGTATTAATTAAACAATAACGACCTTTAGGTTTACCATTTTCATAAATTAATTCACACACATTTGAATCGCAATCTTTATTAGAATTACATTTTTGATCATAACTAATAGAATCCATTAATTAATTAATATATAAAAAAAATAAACTTTTAATAAAAGTTTTAACAAATAAACTTTATTTAATTCTTAGTTTAGCATAATATATGTAATGCTGCGAATAAAAATCCAGGGAAATAATACAAGTAATATGTCATTAATCCACAAATTATAATTAAAAAGAATCCTCCACGTTTAATATATAATGCTAATGGTGGACATACTATTAATAATATTAGATTTATAAATGATGGGCTAACGCAAACGGCTTTATTAGGTTGGTCTATACCAAAAACTCCACCACTACCATCATTTTTAGATTCATTTGTTTCACCTCCACCTAAAAATGTCATTTTATCAAATAATGCTGTTAACATACTATTTATACCAGTAACAGTTCCATATATTACATCATTTAATAATTTATCTGGTGAAAATATTGTTGGAATTAATTCAAGTATATTTATAAATAGCATTATTACTTCTTCAACTAATCCTCCTATATTAGATAATAAATCTGCCATTCCAACTACTAAATCAATTAAAATATCAATAAATCCCCCATTTAAATTAGAATATAAATATAATGTATCATTATTCTTAATTTTATTCTCAACTAATGAGACATTATATTTAAATAATCCACAGCCATTTTTTATTTTTATATCACCATTTATTTTATTTTTTTTTTTTATTAGTTTAAGAAGTGAATTAATACTACTATTATTATTTACTTCATATTTTTGTATTTTTCCATTAAATAAATGGATAAATAATTGTATCTTCATTATATATTAGTTATATAATATTTTAACACATTATGTGCAATGCCGCAAACAAGAATCCAGGAAAATAATACAAATAATACGTCATTAAACCACAAATTATAATTAAAAAGAATCCACCTCGTTTAATATATAATGCCAATGGTGGACATAATATTAATAATAACAGATTTATAAATGTAGGACTAACACAGACGGCTTTATTAGGTTGATCTATACCAAATACACCACCACTACCATCATTTTTAGATTCATTTGTATCACCTCCTAAGAATGTCATTTTACCAAATAGTGCTGATAACATACTATTTATACCAGTAACAGTTCCATAAATTACATCATTTAATAATTTATCTGGTGTAAATATTGTAGGGATCATTTTCAAGATATCTATAAATAATGTAATAATCATCCCTGCCATTTCTCCCATAGATACAAAACCTTTAGCAATTCCAGCAATAGGTCCAAATATGGGTTCAAATAATCCACCACCTTCATCTTCAAAATATTCTACAACCATTATATTATACTTATAAAATATTCTATTAATGTAATATATGTAAAGCGGCAAATAAAAATCCTGGAAAATAATACATAAAATATGTCATTAATCCACATATTATAACAAGGAAAAACCCACCACGTTCAATATATAATGCTAATGGTGGACATAATACTAATATTATTAAATTTATTAATGTTGGTTTTACACATACTGCTTTTTTCGTATCATCTATACCAAAAGCACCACCACTTCCATCATTTTTAGTATCATTTTTTTCTCCACCTAAAAAGTTCATTTTTTCAAATAAATATTTTAACATACTGTTAATTCCAGTTATAGTTCCATATATAACATCATTTAATAATTTATCTGGTGAAAATAATGCTGGAATCATTTTTAAAATCTTTGGAAATAATGCTATAACCTCTATTACTAATGCACCCATATCAACTATCGCTAATATCATATCTTTAAATGGATTTAATATTGGTCCAAATATTGGTTCTAATATATCCATAATACCACCATTTAATCTTATATTAATATCAATATTATCATGCGATCTTAAAGAATTAAAATTATAGTTTGTTAATAATTTATTATTACAAACTAAATAAAATTCTTTAAGAGTGAATTCATTCTGTATATAGTTATTTAATTCTGTAATATTTGTAAATTTGTTGTTTAGTTGTTTTACTTTATTATTGTAATTAATAAATACCATTATTATTAATATATATTAATTTTTTATAACTGATAATAAAAAGTAAATACAAATAATTACTATTATCACTTTTAAAATATCCAATGTATCTTCCATATAATTATTCGTTTTATTTTATTTTTTTTTTTACATTGAATTTATATGGAATATATAAAACAATTTATTAACTATGTATATAATAATAATAATGATAGTCATTTTAAAAAACCGGCAGGTTATAAAAATGTAAATACTACATCCTATAAAAAATAATATTTAAAGATATTTATTATTATAAAATTATAAAATGGTTGTTATTGGTATTTGTGGTATTACTGGATTACAAGGTGGTGCAGTAGCAGATATTTGTTTAGAACATAATCATTCCATTGTTGGAATAACTCGGAATTTAGAAAGTTCTAAAAGTATTAATCTAATAAATAGAGGTGTAAAAATGTTAAAAGCTGATTATGATAATCCTAATAGTTTAAAAGGAGTTTTTAATAATTGTGATGTCGTATTTATTGTCACTAATTTTTGGGAACATATGAATCCTAAAAAAGAATATACACAGGCGAAACATATAATTAATAGTGTAACTGAATCAAATGTAAATCATATTATATGGAGTACATTAGAAGATACACGTGATTATAATGATGATATAAAATATTTAGGAGAATATAAAGTCCCTCATTTTGATGAAAAAGGTATGATTAGTAAATATTTAGACACATTATCTATTAATGTCACTCATTTATATACCAGTTTCTTTTATGAAAATTTAATTAATACTATGAAAATGAACAAAGATGATGATGGGATACGAAGATTATGTTTGCCAATTAATAATGCTATTTTACCAATAGTTTCTGTTAAAGATATTGGTAAAATGGTTAATTCAATTATTCATCATAAATTGTATGGAAATATTGGGGTTGCCAGCGAACATATCACGGGCATAAATATGGTTAAAATATTAAATGATGTGTTAAATGAACCCGTTGAATATGTACCAGTTCCAGCTGAAGTTTACAGATCATTTGGATTTCCAGGTTGTAAAGATATAGGTAATATGTTCGAATTTAAAACAATTCACAATGAATCATTTTGTAATATGAGAAATATGGATAATGTTAATAAATATATTACACCTATTTCATTTGAAAAATGGTGTTTAGATAATAAACATAACTTATAAAAAATAAATTATAATATATATGATTAAATATTATTTATTATTATTACCATTAATATTTTTTTTATGTATTAATACGCCAATTAAAAAGCATAAAATAGAATGGTTTTATAAAAAAATGTTAATATTAATTGGGTTAATCTGTATATCTATTAGTATGTTAAAAAATAATATAATTATTGATAAATATATATTACCAATTATATTATATATTAATATAGCTATATTAATATATGCTACACTAAATAATACATTTAATTATATTAATTTATTACCATTAATTGGTATTATATACTTGCTATATACATTTAATTATAATGATTTTTTAATAAAAAATGGTATATTAGTGAGACCAAATAAAAAATGGATAATAGAATCGATAATAGTATTAATATTATATTATTTATTATCATCAAATAAAATAATTTCGATTAAAAATAAATTATGGTTTTCATTATTGGTTGTATTTCCATTATTATTTCCAATAAAGTATTATTTTATTCATAGAGTATTTACACTATCATTAGCAATTTCACTATATAAATATATTGTATAATTCATCTATTATTAAGTAGTAATAATTCATCTATTATTAAGTAGTAATAATTCACATTCACTTTTAATTTGTTCTATTATTTTTTTGTCATTATCATCAAAATTATTTCTAAATTTTTCATAATTATATTTATTAGATTTATTTAAAGTATCTGAATTACATTCATAAAATGTGTCTAATATAAAATATTTCCCATCAACTAAATCATTTAATGTTTCATTTTTATTTTTATATATCCATTTAGTTCCATCAAATATTTTTATTTTATTATCATTTTTATTAGTTAATACTATATTTTTATTTTCTGGTTTATTTTCATTAAAATGCACTGCTTCAATTAATTTAGGTATCATTCCATAAGGCATTTTTATTAATGACCCTTTTAATGTATCACTTATGTGACTTAAATCTTCATTTCCATAATTATTTAATTGAATATTTTGAGTATTATTTAAAATATTATTTGTCGTATTTCCAACTTTTTTAATTAACATATCTATTTGTTTGTAAAGTTGATTTTTCTCATTTTCGTGAATTTTTTCAATTTTAGAAATTGTATTATTTTTTTCATGAATTATATTACTTAAATTATATTTACATCTATGTAATTCATGACGCCGTTTGTTTGTAAAAAGTGTAAATGCTTTATTACAATGGTCACAATAAAATAGTTTAGAATTGCAATCGTCAGGTGGATTATACTGGATGTTTTTTGGATGTTTTTGGATGTTTTTGGATGTTTTTAGTATACTATTATTTTTTGACGCTACATATTCCTTATTTTTATTTATATGTTTTTTTGTATTAAGGTGTCGTTTATAATGAGATTTTATATTAGAAGAAAAAAAGCATAGATTACAATTATAACATACCATAATATATAATATAAATACAATATTTTTATTTTTTTAAATAAAAAAAATATACTTTTTATACTTTTTTTATACTTTTTTTATACTTTTTTATACTTTTTTTTTTTACTGTTTTTTTCTTTAAAAAATATAAGAAACTTAAACCATAAATAATTAGTAAAAAATAAAAATTATAAGGAAATATTTTAATATACTTTTTATGATCCGTTTTTTTGGATTTTTGAAAGGGGGGGGGGGAGAGCCTAAAAAAAGTTTTCAAAAATTAAAAAAGTTTTTTTTCAAAATAATAAAATTATTTTATAATATGTATAATTTAATTAATGTTATAATATTATCATTATTATCATCTATTGGATGGGGGTTAGCGCCAT
>Ga0209634_1002487_pt1 | contig 12880 bp, 12 predicted proteins | sample LinPmetageLP40_FD_184043 | JGI IMG/M metagenome (GOLD analysis project Ga0209634, IMG submission 184043) | Marine viral communities from the Pacific Ocean - LP-40 (SPAdes) (version 2) | ecosystem: Environmental > Aquatic > Marine > Oceanic | place: Pacific Ocean | collected 2010-08-26 | reverse complement strand
ATAAATAAAATTTGTAAAAGAATGGTACGAAATTGCATCAAATTATTATTTATTAGATGATACACCATCTGTCGAAGAAAATATACCTATTTTTGTTGAACATCGACATGATCAAGCAATATTTAGTTTATTAACAAAAAAATATAATATATTTAGTGATAGAACTATGCTTGATTGTATGATTGTTCAAGGTAATAGTTATAAACAGATTTATAAAAGTTTAAATAAAAAAAAAATTGATAACAGTATTATAGTTTAAAATCACCTAAATATATATATATATATATTTATAAACAAAATGGAATTATCAATAAATACAAAATTAAATAAATTAAATCAGAAACATACTATTATAAAAAATAAAATATTAATTAATTATCTTGAAGAAATAAGAAATACAACTTTTAAATTTTTAGATAAATTAATTGAACAGAAATTTACTGGATTTGAAAAATATAATTCAGAAAAAAAAAATGTAGGATTAAATCCAATGCTATGGGAATTAGGACATATTGCTTTTTTTTATGAGTATCATGTAATAAATAATTTATTAGAATATAAAAATAATTCAAATATAACTATTTTAAATAATAATTTTAAGCATATTTTTGATTCATTCTTAATTGAAAAAGCTGAAAGATTTAAAATAAACCAATTTTCAATTGATTATTTAATAAAATATTACGATAATAATATTAATTTATGTATAAAATGGTTAAAAAATAATAAAAGTGATGAAATATCAACATATCTAATCTTATTAGGACTATTACATAATGAGATGCATAATGAATCTTTTTTATTTTCACGACAATTATTAGAATTAGAAAAACCTAAATCAATAAATTATAAATATTATGAAGATCTAAATATTTTTAAGGAATTAAATTTTATTAAAATAGAAGGTGGAGATTTTATACAAGGAGCCTCTGAAGACGATTTTATGGTTTTTGACAATGAATTACCAAAATTTAAAAAAACTATAAAATCATTTTATATTAGTCAAACATGTGTTTCTAATATTATGTATAAAAAATTTATATTAGATAATGGTTATCATAAAGAAGAATTATGGACACCAGAAGGTTGGAGATGGAAAACTCATAACAACCTTTTTTTACCTTTATATTGGATTAATAAAGAAGGAAAATATTTTAGAAAATATTTTAATAAAATTATTGATTTAGAAGATAATTATCCAGTAGTTAATATCAGTTGGTATGAGGCTCGTGCATTTTGTACATGGTTGGGTGGAAGATTACCAACTGAATCAGAATGGGAATATGTGGCTACTAATAATGGAACAACAAAATATCCATCAGGTAATCAAAAAATAGGTAATTTAGATTATAAAATTGGAGACGTGGTACCTATATCATTATATCCAGAAGGTGATACAAAACATAAAAATAATAAAAATAATAGAGGTATTATTCAATTATTTGGTAATGTTTGGGAATGGTGTGAAGATATATTTTATCCTTACGATGGTTTTATAATTGATCCAATTTATAGAGAATTTTCATATCCTTTTTTTGGATATAAAAAAATATTAAGAGGGGGATCATGGGCAGTACCTAGTATTTTAATAAATTCTAAATATCGTAATGCACAAACTCCAGATTGTCAATATCAATATACTGGTATTAGAGTAGTAAAAAATTTAATTAATTAATTAAAATTTTTATGTGAAATATAATTATATCATTAAAGTTAACAATATAAAATATAAAAAAACAAAAAATTTTATATTTTTTTATCAACCATTAAAAAATATAAAATATTCTAATAATTTAAATGAGGGTTTTTTTAATTTTTGCAATATTTTTAATAAAAATTTTCAAATATTATACAAATAAAGATATGAAAATAATAAAATTTCTTTTAAATATTTTACCAAATAAAAGAAATTTCAAAGTTCCTAAACATAAAAAAATAAATCTTAATAAAATAAAAAAAAATAATATAATAAAAGATATATTTAATTTAGGATATAATATAAATGAATTTAATAATATAAATAAATTTAATAATATAAAAAATAATAATAATATAAATAAATTTAATAATATAAATAAATTTAATAATATAAAAAATAATAATATAAATCAGAATGATAATTATAATATAAATCAGAATGATAATAATAATATAAATAATAATAATATATATCAAAATGATAATTATAATATAAATCAGAATGATAATTATAATATAAATCAGAATGATAATAATAATATAAATAATAATAATATAAATCAAAATGATAATAATAATATAAATCAAAATAATATAAATCAGAATGATAATTTAGATAATAATAATATAAATCAGAATGATAATTTAGATAATATAAAAAATAATATAAATGATAATTTAGATAATAATAAAGAGAGAGGTGTTCATTATAATTATATACCTAAACAAAAATGTAGTCATAAAAAAAGAATTATTTTTTATGAATTAAGATCAAAAGAAAGTATTTTTTCATCAACAAAAAGTTTAAATAAAATAATGGAATCTATCGATACTGAAGTATTAGGTTGTAATTTAGAAACTAATAAAAAATGTTTATATTATATGAATATTATAAATTGTAGAGATTTAAAGATGAATAATAATAATATGAAAGTGATATTAAAATCAAAAGAATCTGAAGATATATATACTTTATTTTTTAATATATCTTTAGTTGATAAAGTAAAGAATGTTTTTTTTAATGATTTATTATATACGAATGAAAAATATAAATTATTTAATGGGTATGGTTATAATAAAGAAGGTGATAAATTAAAGAAAGTTTTTTATAGAAATGTGGATTATTGGGATAATCAATATAAAAAAGCATTGATAAAAATTATCTATTAAATAAAAAATAATTGAAAAATATATATTTTATCATTTTTATTAAAAAATAATAAAATATATTAAAATGAAATTAGATCATTATATATATATAGCTATGTGTGAAGCATTGAAGAGTAATATGTTTCATCAACATGGCGCTATAATAATTCATAGAAACAAGATTATTGGTAGAGGACATAATTATTCTTTTGGCAAAAATAAATGTAGAGGTAATCATTGGTCAGATCATGCCGAATATAATGCAATTAAAAATTGTAATTGTCAACATTTATTAAATGAATCAATATTGATTGTAGTTAGAATTACTCCATTTTTTGTAGATATGAAAAACAATAATAAACCTATAGATAATTTAAAAACTTTTTTGAAAGATTCTATTCCTTGCACTAATTGTCAAAAAACAATTAATAAGTATAAAATAAAGAAAATAATTTATAGTTGACAATTAGTAAATTATTTTCTTTATTTATTTTATATAATTATGATAGTTAATATTTTATGTTGTTTTGGTTTTTATTTATTTATTACAATATTTATGTTGTTAACATATATATTTATTTTTTTTAATAATTTAATTAATTTTAAAATGGATATTATCAAACGTCAAAAAATAAATAAAATATTCTATGCAAAATTGGGAGCATTTTTATTTAAATTTATTTTTTGGATATCGATAGATGTTGAAGGAAGAGAAATTTTAAAAGAATTAAATTTAAAAAAAGAAAAATTAATATTTGTATCAAATCATATTAGTTTCATTGATTCTTTCATTTTACTAAATTTAATTAATGATTTGAAAGATCTTGATAAAATTTATATAATAGGTATGCATAAAATAATTGAATGGCCAATAATAGGTTATGTACTAAAAAATACTGGAATGGTATTTATAAAATTTGTTAAAAGTAATAATAATGAAAATAAATATTCATTAGAAAGTGTTATTCAATTAAAAAATAATTGTATAGAATTATTAAATAAAGGAAATAGTTTAATGCTTTTTCCAGAAGGAAAATGTAATAAAAATCCATTAGAATTAAATCAAATTAGAGGCGGAGCTTTTGAATTTCAAAAAGAAACTAATACACCAATAAAAATAATCGCAATGAAAGGCAATAACAGAATATGGCCACATAATGGACATCCAACTGGATATGGAAAAATAAAAATAAAAATATTTAAAAATAATTTTTTATTTAAAAATCTTTATGAATATAGGATGATTATAAAAAAATGTATAGAAGATTGGTTAAATAATGAAGAAAATATTTAATCTACCTTTATAATATATATAAGGTTATAAAATGTTAGTTAAATTAATTTTCAATAAAAAAAAAAAATTAGGTAAAATTGAATATATATATCATCTAATGATATTTTATTTATATTTATCTTATATTAAAATTTCTACTTATATTGTGGATAAAAATAATATTTACAATAAATTACTTTATTTATTACAATTAGGAGGTCCTGTTTTTATTAAAATAGGACAAAATATTGCAAATAAAAATAATATAGATCCTAAATTAAAACAAAAATTAATGATTTTACAAGAAAATAATTATTATAACTTTACCAATAATTTATTTTTAATTAAAGATATTGATAATCTAACAATCGAAGATAGAAATCCAATAGCTTCTGGATCAATAGCATCAATATTCAAATGTAAATATAATAATAAAAAATCAATAATTAAAATTGTTCATAATAATATTGAAAAAAAAACAATATTAAGTATAAATATATTTAATAGTTTAAGAAATAATTTTAAATATTCAAATTGGTTTGGACAATTTAACCAATTAGTAGATTTTGAGCAGATTTATAAGGAGATATTAACTCAGACTAATTTAGAAAATGAAGTTGAAAATCTAAATAAAATAAAAAATAATTTTAAAGATTTTTCTGATATAATTATTTTTCCAGAAATTTATTATAAAAATAATGATATTATTATTGAATCTTATGAAGATGGTATTAATTTTTATGATTTTATAGAAAAATATCCAGATAAAAAAATAGAAGTCTCACATTTGCTTCATTGTTGTTTTTATAAGATGTTTTTTGATAATATGATTCATGCAGATTTACATTCATCTAATATTCGTTTTAGATTAAAAGATGAAAAAGTTCAGTTAGTTTTATTAGATTTTGGTTTAGTATCAAGTATTGACTCTCAAAATATTTATGCTGATTTCATTAATATATATAAAAAAAATATTTTTGTTCCAGAATCCAAAAAATTTTATTCTTTTATGCTAAAGGTTAATATAAATGAACATGCATTAATAGAAGAATTTAATAAAGATGTCATTGAATTGGAAAATAAAATGAATGTTGATGAAACAATAGAAATGATAAAAAAAGCTGATCATGAAGGAATTGAAAAAAGAAATTATTGTAAATTTGATAATTTTGTTAAAACTATTTTAGATTTAGCATTAAAAAATAAATTAAGATTTAAAGATTATATTTTTAATATTTGTAATGGTTTCATATTATTAGAAGATTATAGATATGCTATATCCGAAGATAAATCGGTATATCAAGAAAGATTTGATTATGCCGATGACAATGGTTTTGTCGAAAATATTAGAAATAGTGCTTCTAATATATTAAAAAAATAAATTTAAATAATATAAAAAAAAATATTTAATTTTTTTCATTTCTTTTATTTTTATTTTTTATTTTATTATATAATTAATAATATATGTCAAAGTATTTTATAAATTATAAAAATGATCAAATTGGTGGTAAAGATTTAGATTTTTTTTATTACTTACTTTTTTCACAAATATTACCTGCTCAAAGAGCAATTTGGTTTGTTAATTTATTTAAAGACGGGCTTAAAACATCAAATATAACTTCTGTAGAAAGTTTAAATGATAAAAAAATATTTATCGATAACATTAATGAAAAAATCCCATATGAGCCAGAATGGATTAATAAAATTTTTGAATTATTAAAATATGAAAAAATAATAGAATTTGATAGTAAATCATTAATTGATATAAATTTTCTTTATACTAATAATGAATTAAAAGAAAAAATATTAAGTATTCCTAATTTAAGAAAAAATAATGTAGATGAATTTATAAGATATACTCAATATGTAACTAAAAATGTAGAATTAGATAAATATGCATTTGATATGTTTAAATTATATGAAAAACAAAATAAATTAGATCAATTAATATTTGAAAATATTTTAGATTACAACTTAATTGATGATAATCAATATAAAAAAAAAATATTTAAACAATTTATGATAAATTTTAATGATTTATATTATAAATTTTCTAATGAAAAAACTTCAAGAAGAATTATTTTTGATGATGCTCTAAATATATTCTCAATATATGATCAACCGTCTGAAGATACAGACTTTTTAGATATATTAAATTTAAATTTTACTAAAGAAGCAGATTATTTTAAAACAAAAAAATATTCTTTTAGAAATAAAATTAATACTGACCAAATTAATATATCTGATAAAAAATTAGTAAAGATTTTAAAACCAATAACAAAAATATTAAATGATAATGGAATAGAAAAAATTCATAAAAAAGAATTAAGAGTATTTGTTGATATTGTTAATAATTTTTTTTTATTAAATGAGGACCCAGATAAAACTAAATGGGATACTTTTATAAAAGAAAATACAGGATTATTATCAATTCTTACTATAATTCCATATAAAAATATTTGTAATTTTAAAGAAAATTATGATTTAGAATTAAAAAAACACAAACACCAGTTAATATATATGGAACGACTAGAATTAAAATGCAATTTTATATTAGAAGAAAATATACAAGAAATTAATAAATTAACATTTGAAATTGATAATAAAAAAAAATTCATAAAAAATGATGAATATATAAAAAATTTTATTAATACAGATGTAAAAAAAATAAATAGTTTGCCTAAAAATTGGGAAGATAGAGTTGATAGATTTTTTTATTTTTATAATGAAGATTTGGATTTGGAAAGAAAAATAATAAAAGAAGGTACTATGGAACTTTTAAGTGATATTAATAAATTATATTTTTTAAGAGAATGTCTTTATTTTAATGGAATAATAAAATCAAGTGGTGTCGATGATGATAATGATATCATAATAATTAATCAAATAAATTTAATAAAATATTTAAATTATATTAACCACAAAACTAAAACTGGAGAAAAATTAAATGAAATTTATTTTGAAGAAATTATGTTAGAAAGAAATGAAGATATAGAAATTTATAATGAAGATGGTGACGTAAATGTTTTTATAACAGATGCTTTAAAAAAATATAAGAAAAGTTATGATATAATTTGTAATTCAAATAGTGATCCTGTAAATATTATTAAATTTAAAAATTTATCTGATTTGAATAAAGATTTAGTCTCATTAGATAATAATATTGTTGAATTAAATAAATCATTGGAAATATATAAAAAATTTTATAAAACTGAAATTAATGGAGAAACATATAAATCTATAAAAGATAAAATTGTAAATTTTCAACAATCCAGTTATAGTGGATTAAAATTTGAGAATTTATCTATTTTATTAGCTGTATTTAAAATGATCATTTCTCTTAAAATTGAATATGGTTTGCATGATAGTAATTTTAATATATATAATCTTAGAGTGTTATCAGGAGTACAATATCGTGAAACTGCAGATTTCACATCAGGAGAATTAGATATAGTATTACTAAATGAAAACAATGAAATAATAGCAATTGGTGAAATTAAAGCATATATTGATGGAATAAAATACGCATATAGTCAAATGCGTAGAGCATGTAAATATTTAGTATATCAAGATAATACTGATAATAAAAACTTCTTTTTATCAGATAGTAGAAAAACAGTTGAGAATATTACATTAAATTCAAGATTTAAAGAAAATATAAAAAAAGTTCTTTCAAATGAAATTAATATTGAAGATGTACCTGAAATTTTTATAGTTTTACGCGATGGTCCTATAAAAAATACATGTGGAAATACTCTTTGTGCATTTCAAACATTCTATAATAAATTAATTAAAAAAGATTGTTTAAATAGTAGTCCAGATGGAAAATCAATAGTTATTAATCATGAAAAAATAACAAGAATATTTAATTCAGAAATAAAAAGTTCAAATACATTACTTGATAATTTATTATATGATAAAAAAATTAAAGAAGATATATTAACTACTGAATATTTTAGAAAATATTTTGATAAAAATAATTTGATTTTATTAAAAGAAACATATCAAGATTATAATAATACAATGCTAAAATGGAAATAATAATATAAATAATAATAATATAAATAATAAAAGGAAATAATTATAAAGGCATATAATATTGGGGTTAATTTAGATAAAGAAAAAATATTATTATATTTTATTAAAATGTTAAAAAATTTAATAAAATATCAATATCAATATAAAAATTTCTTGAGGAATACATAAATGCTACCACATATTAGGACTAATACTAGAATGTTATCATCTATTAAATCTAATAATATTAATAATTTATTAGATCCACATAATATAAATACAAGAAATTCTTTAAGACAATTATTTAAAAAAGATATTTTTATTCCAAAATATAATATATCATTAGATGAGGAGAGACAATTAGCTTATGATAGATTAAAATTAGTTTGTGATGAGAAAATTGTATCAATCCAAGATTTTAAAAAAAATCCTAAAAATATATTTGCAGTTCACGAATTACTAGGTATGTCTGATGGTTCATTGTGTACAAAATTTACAGTTCAATTTAATTTATTTGGTGGTACATTACTAAAATTAGGAACAGATAAACATCATAATTTATCTAATGATATAGATTCATTAAATAATGTTGGTTGTTTTGGTTTAACAGAATTAGGTTATGGCAACAACGCAGTTGAGATGGAAACTACAGCTCACTATGATGATAAAACACAAGAATTTATAATAAACACTCCATCTACAAAAGCACAAAAATATTGGATTACGAATGGAGCAGATCATGCTCATTATTGTATTGTTTTTGCAAGATTAATTATGCCAGATAAAACAAATGAAGGCTTACATGCTTTTTTAGTCCCTATTAGAGACAAAAAACTGAATGTGAAAGATGATATTAAGATATGGGATTTGGGATATAAAATTGGATTAAATGGTATTGATAATGCTGCTTTATGGTTTGATAATGTAAGAATACCTAAAAAAAATTTATTAGATTCATCATCACAAATAACAGATGATAATAAATATATATCTAAAATTAATGATAAGACTGAAAGAAAAAGAAAAAGATTTTTAATACTAGCAGATCAATTATTATCTGGTAGAATTTGTATAGCTTCAATGTGTTTAGGTTCAACAAAAATGACACTAGATGGCACTATTAGATATGCTAATACAAGAAAAGGAGTTGGAGAAAAAGGTTTTTCTGATATGCCAATAATGAATTATCAATTACAAAAAAATGAATTAGTACCTTTAATTGCAAAAACGTATGCTTATAATTTCTTTTTAAATTATGTTCAAGATAGATATCAAAATCAAACTGAAAAAGATCATGATGAAATAGTAAGGTTAGCCTGTATAACTAAACCTTTAATTACATGGCACGCAGAAAATACAGCATCAGTTTGTAGAGAAAGATGTGGAGGACAGGGTTTTTTGGCTGCTAATAGATTTGGCGAGGCAATTTCAGGTGCACATGCCGGAATTACAGCAGAAGGTGATAATAGAGTAATGCAACAAAAAGTAGCTAAAGAATTGTTGTCACTTGTTGAAAAAAATGATGTTATTAAATATAAAATTAAAGAAAAAAATCCCAATTCAATTAAAAAATTTAATGTCTTATTTAGTCATAAATTTTTTTCAAGATTTTGGTTTATTGAATTATTTGATGAGAGAGAAAAAATATTACTTTATGATTTAGCATATAAATTAAATGAAAATAAAGATAATTTATTTGATACATGGATGAAGAAAGAAAGCGATACTATCCAGGATTTAGCAAATGCATATGGACATAATTTAGTAATAAAAGAATTTAATAATATTTTAGATAAAGCAGAGGGTAATGATAAAGTAATATTAGAAAAATTATTTTGTGTTTATGGTTTAAAAGAAATAAAAGATAATTTTACTTTTTATCTAAAAAATGGTTTAGTAATATTAGATGATTATGATGATTTGATAGAAAGATTAAATTATTTAAATGATGATCTAGGTAATCAATCTTTAAAATTGGTTCAGCAATTTGGAATACCTGATTGGATGCATTATTCACCTATTGCAAATGACTGGATAGAATATAATAAACAAAATAATGAAGGAGAATTAGATAATAAAGATTATATGAATTTATAATTTTAAAATAAAAATAATTAACTAAATTATTAAAAGTATAATTTACAAGACCAATAGATAATGATTAAGCCAATATAATAACATTTGATTGCAATTTAATTAGTAAAAGTAATGAAGCTGGAGTAGTGATTAATGCTATTGATAAAACTAATTGATATATATTTAAAACTATTTTATTTACATCTTTATCAATATCTCCTTCAATGATAATTATAAAACAACAACTATATAGTATGTGTTTTATGGTTTTTTGATCACATACATCTCTTAAACATTATCTGTCAGAAATTATTTTATTATGGTTATGTTGAATATTATGTTAAATTTATCTGTTCTTGATGTAGTCTATTTTTTGTTAATTCATAATTGAGTTCAATTTCTTCGGTATGTTGATTTTGTGATTGGACAATACCACCTAAAGAAATTAATGTTGAAAAATCTAAAATATATTCTAATATTATAAATGATAAATAAAATTTATAATTATATTAAAAAATTATTTTCGTGTTGGTGTTTTAAAAAAGAAAGAAAAAAAGATATTTATATTGATTTTTATAATCCAACAGATCTCGATACTATATTATATGAATATGATGATTTTCACGGAGAAATTCAATTTTCAAGCGAAGTATAATATCATTTAAATAATATCATTAAAATAATATTATTTAAATAATGAATTATATCATTTTAATAATGAATTATAAAATTATTATGTATCCTTCTGATACAATGACTAGCGTGTATATAGATAATAATTATATTAGAAATATATTAGATGATATTCAAGAAAGAGATTTTTATATTTTGGACCCAAAAATAAATTTAAAAATCTCTTCCTTAATTATTAGAAAAAATGGATATATTATTAAATTAGGAAATATTAGAGCAATAGTTACAGAAAAAAATATTTATATGTTTACATCAAATGATATTGAAACATTTAAAATTTATAACTTATTTGATGCTCATTTTAACAAAAATAATATTTCTAATTTAGATCTTCCTTTCGAAATGCGAATTTTTGAGATTTTGTTAATTTATATTTGTAAAAATAGTGATAATAATATCAGAGAATTAAGTCAATTAGTAAATAATATTTCATTAGAAAATATAAAATCTTCTAATTTAGATAATATATTATCTATTCAAAATAAATTAATAAATACACAAATAGAATATGAAGATATTAGATTAGTAATATTTAATTTAATGAATTCCGAAGAAGATATGACTAGATTTTATTTATCAAATAAATTAAATGATTCACAACAAAATAATATAGATGAATTTGAAATATTATTAGAAACATATGAACAACAGATTAAAGAAGATGTTGGTATGATTATTAGATTAATAAAAGAAATAGAGGCATTATTAAGATTAGCAAATATTAATTTAGCATATTTCAGAAATAGAATTGCCATATTTAATAGTAAAATTAATATTTTAACATTATCTTTAACATTTGGTGCTTTTATTGCTTCATTATTTGGTATGAATTTAAATAATTCATTGGAAGAAAAAAATGGTGGGTTTTATATAGGAAGTTTAATTATTAGTTTTTTATCTTTTTTAATTTTTTTATATATAAAAAAATATTTAAATAATATGGTATAATGGTGTATATAAGTTTAAAAAAAATATATATAATAAATATAATATAGAAAAACTTTAAAAAAAATATGTCATACGAAATATTAGAACGATCTATACCCATAAACATAAAAATAAATAATAAATATTCAAATACATTACCAACATCTGATTTAAATAAGTATTTTTTTGAGCTTAAATTAACAATTAATAATAAAGAAAAATATATTAGAAAAATCAGTGAAAACAAAAGTATTGAACTTATTAAAAAGGAAGATAAAATAAAATATGATAATATATCAGATTTTAAATTAACTATTCATATATTACCAGAAGATAATGTAAAACATTTATATATAAATGGTAATGTTAATACAAATGTAAATAATTCAATAGTATCATCTGATGATATATATTTAGAATTTATACGAATTAATTCGAAATATACTTATTGTAAGTGCAATCTTTTAGATTTTAATAGATTTAAATTTTTAGTAGGTTCTTTTGACGATTAAAAAAATGAAAAAAAAAATATATATAAGTAATTATAATATAAAATTAATTATAAGATAAATGCAAAAATGTTGGATTTGTTATGATACATGTTCAAATAAAATAAAATGCAATTGTAATAATAATTTTAAATATTGCCATAATTCATGTCTATATGAATGGATTAAAAAATCAGATAATTATAATTGTAGATTTTGCAAATCAGAATATAAAATTCCATTTTATTGGTACATTTATATATTTTTAATAAAATATATAAATATAATTATTGATTTTCATGATTTTATAACGGATTATAATATATATACGGGTGAAAGATGGGATGAAATTATATAAATTTAAATTTGGATTGAACTTTTTAATCTACTTTTTATATTTAAAATATCTTTAACTGAAGGTACAAATGATTTAATTATAGGCTGTACTATTTCTGTTGAAGATTTTTTTTCTTTTTTTTTAGGAATAAACATTATTGGTGGAGGCGGTGGTGGAGGTATAATACAATTATTTCTTGGATATAAATCAGGTCTGGGGCCT
>Ga0209634_1002486_pt1 | contig 12886 bp, 10 predicted proteins | sample LinPmetageLP40_FD_184043 | JGI IMG/M metagenome (GOLD analysis project Ga0209634, IMG submission 184043) | Marine viral communities from the Pacific Ocean - LP-40 (SPAdes) (version 2) | ecosystem: Environmental > Aquatic > Marine > Oceanic | place: Pacific Ocean | collected 2010-08-26 | reverse complement strand
AGGGCTGATCACCGCTCCTTTCATCAGCCATGCGAAGTCTGATAAGCCGAAACATGCAGAAGGTTTGTACCTCATTGGCCCAAAAGAGGGGTATTCTCCGCAAGTTGGGACGCTCCTATCGACCATGACCATGATGCGAAGCTGGGTGATCGACACGGTCAAAGACCTGACAGTAGCACAATTGGATTATCAAATTGATGACCAGTCCAACTCCATCGGTGCGATGCTGCTACACCTTGCCGCCACCGAGCGATATTATCAACTCAACACATTTGATGAAATGGCATGGGGCACATGGGATGAAGAAATAAAAATGGTTTGGGATGTTGCCAGTGGTCTTGGAGAAGAAGGTAGAAAAATGATCAAGGGCAATGACATTGGATATTACCTCTCTAAACTGGAAGAAGTAAGAGAAGTGACCAAAGTTGAGTTTGCCAAAAGAGACGATGATTGGATTATGAAATCCGAGCCATTTTTCGCCAATGAACCCACCAATAATTATTGCAAATGGTTTCATGTCTGCGAGCACGAGTCAAACCACCGCGGACAAATGAAATTTATAATCAAAAGGCTTCCTGCTTAATCAGGAAGCCGTTGAAGATCGTTTTTCAAAGTTATAGAACATGTTTGTTGGTGAAGAACACCAACAATGGCGGAGAGACATCTATTACTTGCCTACTTCCTTGTATCAACTAAACGAGCACTTCTTCCTCTTCTTTTGCCTCCACATGATCAAACGACACACTATTACATGCACCCATAGCCCGTTCCCATCCCTTAGGATATGGTTCTTGAAGTAACGATCCTGACTTGATATACTCATAAATCTCACCATAGTGTTTTATCTCCGTAAAATCTGTCCTGCGCATGCGATGCCATGGTCTCAATTGTGTGGTATGCGTTAAGCCCATCGCGCCAATAATCTCTGAAACACTCTGTATTGTACCATCATGGTAGGAAGCTGTTCGCTTACCTTTATCTTCTATATGAAGGCCTTTCACCAATTGTGGATCTTGAGTCGCTACTCCTGTTGGGCAAATATTGGCATTGCAACGCAGTGCCTGAATACAGCCAATCGCCAACATCATACCACGTGCCGAGTAACACAGGTCAGCACCGATAGAAATGTTTTTCACAATATCAAAACCAGTGATTATTTTACCACTGCAAATAACCTTTATCTTATCGCGTAAGTCGAACCCGACCAACGCATTGTGAACGAATATAACCGCTTCGTTGAGCGGAGTGCCAATGCTATCAGAAAACTCTAAAGGGGCAGCACCGGTGCCTCCTTCCGTACCATCTACAGCAATATAGTCGGGCGTAACTCCACTTTCCATCATAGCCTTGCATATGGCGAGAAACTCTCTTCGCTTGCCGATGCATAGCTTGATACCAATAGGTTTACCCTCTGATAGGTCTCTCAGTTTCTTGATAAAATCCATCATTTGCAATGGCGTGGAAAAAGCAGAATGCGCAGGTGGAGAGTTGACATCCTGCCCCATCGGTACATTTCTTATTTTTGAAATCTCTTCGGTCACTTTCATTGCCGGCAATATTCCGCCATGACCAGGTTTAGCACCCTGTGACAGCTTAATTTCTATCATTTTCACGTTTGGCATTACCGAATTTTGCTTGAAAAGTTCTGCATCAAAATATCCTTCTAGCGTTCTCGCCCCAAAATATCCAGTGCCTATTTGCCATATGACATCCCCGCCATTCTTTAGGTGATATTCAGTTAAACCGCCCTCTCCTGTATTATGGGCAAATTGACTTAGTTGAGCTCCCATATTAAGCGCCATCACCGCATTCTTGCTCAAAGAACCATAACTCATGGCCGAAATATTGAGCAAGCTCGCACTATAGGGTTGCCTACAATCTGGGCCTCCAATAGTTACACGTAATGTCTTTGGGTCTGGATGACTTGGGTTTAATGAATGGTTCACCCACTCATAACCCACATCATATACATTGCGCTGTGTTCCAAATGGAAGTGTGGCCAACTGTTTTTTAGCGCGTTGATAGACCAGTGATCTAGCCTGACGAGAGAATGGCACTCCACTGAAGTTAGTCTCAATAAAATATTGACTAATCTCTGGCCGAATGCTTTCAAGTAGATACCTGAAATTACCCACCAATGGGAAATTTCTTTTGATCGCTTGTCGCGTTTGTAAAATATCCCTCACCCCGATCAGGAATAGCGGGCCAACAATAACCAAGCTCCATAAAATGGGTGGCCATATAAATTGTACGCCAATAATAGCGGCTATAACGATAACAGAGATAATTATAAACTCTCGTCTCATGAGATTTGTGATTGAATGAAATGGAGATTAAAACTAGTCATAATATTTAAGTTTCATTTTACAATCCCATAATATCGTATTTGCGGAACTGATTGATTTCAAGTAAAATGTAAGGATTCTATTAGAAAATGTCCATTCAATTAAATGGTTAGCGAATTGTTTTTCTTAAAAAGACTTCACACAATCAGAATCATCCGTAGGAGACTATCTGTATCTTATAGAGCAGTCAAAAGATCTTAATAGTCCTCTGCCTATGACGTTTAATAGATGTAATCACTTCTGTAAAAATGAACTGTTTCAATAGCCATTGACTTTCTTATTCACAACATTAACCAATACCATGGAACAAAAACTACCGCTCCCTCCTTTCACTGAAGAAACTGCCAAGCAAAAAATTCAAATGGCAGAAGATGGATGGAATAGCAAAGACCCAGTAAAAGTATCCAAAGCCTATACCATAGACAGTGAATGGAGAAATCGCAATCAATTCATCACGGGTCGAGCAGCCATTGTTGATTTCCTAAAAGACAAGTGGCAACATGAAATTGACTACAAACTCAAAAAAGAATATTGGGCACACACTGAAGATCGGATAGCTGTGAGATTTGGGTATGAATATCGAGATGCCGCAGGTCAGTGGTGGCGTGCCTATGGCAATGAAAATTGGGAGTTTGATGAAAATGGATTGATGACAAAGAGGTTTGCGAGCATCAATGATCTAGCCATCAAGGAGACAGATAGGAAGTTGAAATAAGTGGCTTCTTGATTTGGCGTATGATTATTATACTGATGCAGTATTCAATTCGGGCCTATCATGCATACCACCTGGCCAATCGAGCAGGACTCACACCGACTGAGTAACAAAGGACAATCATTACATTTTTTAATTGTTGCCACACTACACCATTTTTGGAGAATTTTCTGGCAGACGCAGTCATTGGGGTGCTTAGCTTGACTACTTGCCCTTCTTTTTTGAGCCGAACCATCATTTCATAATCTTCCATGATCGGCAATGCTGGATACCCACCTATTTTCTCAAAGGCATTCTTACTTACAAACAGGCCCTGATCACCATAAGTAAATAATGGATGTTGGATTTTACTCAATCGGCTGTACAGTCCGTACCAAAATCCACTTTTGTCTAACTTGAGGTAAAAAGACCCCGCGATATACTTTCCATTTTTAATTGCTGTGGATATTGACGCATACCAGTACTCTGGCAACTTGCAATCGGCATGAACAAAAAATAGCACTTCATGCGTACTCACTTGAGCACCTCTATTCATTTGGACTGCTCTTCCTTTTTCAGAGGTGATGAGTTTGACCTGATCAAAATCAGCAACTCTCAATACCGTCTCGTCAGAGCTGCCTCCATCGACTACTATCACTTCTATTTGCTTCCCTATTCTGGTGGTTAAGGTCTGCAACAAACTGACAATATTTTCTTGCTCATTGTATGTAGGAATGATAATCGAAATCAAGCGGTAAAATTTATTTTGATAAAGCTGTAACAAATCTATCACTATTGTAGTCATACTAGTGACAATAAGCGAACACATTGTGTGCGAAATTGAACATGATAACAAATGAATTTTTGTTATTTTTCTGAATATCAGATACTTATAACATCGGCATCATTATTGAAAAGCAACCAGACATGGAAAAATCAGACAGTTCTAATAACAAAACTTTGATATTGGGTTCAGGCATACTGGTCGCATTCTATGTGACACTCCAGTTCTCTATTTACTTTTTCAATCCCAATACTGTGCTCACTTCCACAGTTAATTCCAAGCAATTGAACCTACCCAAAGAAGCAACGCTTCTCAATGCAGCCATGACCTATATGGTATCTCTCGTAGGTATTCAGAAAAAATAACTCATAAACAACAAACTCATGAACTTAATCAAAACCTCACTACTTACTGCGGGTGTGCTACTATCTCAATTCGGTATGGCGCAAGACGACACTTTCAAACTTGATGAAAGCTATCAGATCGACAAACAAGGAACCATCTATCTCGACTCTGACGATGCCAATGTTCGCATAATGGGCTCAGACCGCAATGATGTTCATGTCAAAATATTCAGAAAGGTCACGCGCAAAGGGATGGTTTTTGGCAATGAATCATTTGAAGTTCAGGTAAAACCAAGGAATGGCAACTTATACATACAAGACATACAACAACAAGTCAGTGTTGGTGTTGTCGGTTACATAAGGGAAGAATATGAAATCACCATCGAAGCTCCAAATAGTGTGAATCTAGACATCAATGGAGATGATGATGACTATGACATTCGAAGCATGCATGGGAGCATTGCCTTGGAGGTAGATGATGGAGATGCCCGACTTACCAACTGTCAGGGCAACTCATTTGATTTTAATTTTGACGATGGCGACTTGGTCATGGATGGAGCTTCAGGTTCTTTGACATTGTCTCTCGATGACGGTGATGCCGATATTCGCAATGCCTCGTTTGAGAATATAGATTTAACCGCAGATGACGGTGATATAGAGATTGCTACTTCACTCAGCGACAATGGCACTTATTCTTTCCGTGTGGATGATGGTAATATAGACCTGACTGTACTCAAGGGCGGAGGGACTTTCCACATCTATCATGATGATGGTCATGTATCAGCTAGTCAAGCCTTCAATATCAAAATGAAAGAAGACGATGAAACCAAATTGGAATTAAACAATGGCTCTGCCCGCGTGAAAATGCGTGCTGATGATGCCAGCATTCGGTTGAGGAGTATTTAACCTGAAATATGCAATAGAGAATCTATTCCGACATGCTAGTGTTAAGTTAAGTATACTTTAGCCGAACCAAGCTTTGATCTTTTTGCCCTATACTTCTTTGAAAAACACTCCCTTAGCTACGGCTAGGCTCATGTTTTTCGCATCGTCTAGAACAAAAATATCGGCAACTTATACGACACAGTACACTTAACTTAACACTAGTTAACGAACTCGTAAATATTGGGAGTGCTATATCCGCAGCTTGCTCTGCACCCCTATTCATTGCCACTAACAATTCAACAAAGGGGTCGATTTCTATATTTGGGTTCACCAAAATATATGCATCTAGCATAGTGGCATATGAAACATAACTATTCAGGCGTGGAGTTAGTGATGATTCCAAAGACAGTGTTATTTTAGCACGTCATTCCTGCGCAGGCAGGAATCTCACATATTGAACCTGCTACATTTGATCGGACATAAGTTAAGCTTTTTAAGATTGGTTATACGGCATCAAATTCAAGCTTTTAATTCTCAAAGAGAACCTCAAAGCGCAGTGTCGGCAGATGATATAGATTCCTGCCTGCGCAGGAATGACGCATTGAACAAAAAGAGTGCGTCATTAATATTACCCTTGCGTAAATTTTTTATGCTGCTTTTTTTAAAACCATCCAATCCTCACATCGAACTAATTTATACCTACCGGAATGGTTACTATGAAACAGATGTTAACCCTAAATTAATCGAACCAGTTTCTATTGTACTTTGCAGTACGGTCACTTCTGGTGGCAACAATATCTTGATCACTTCATTCTTCAAATAACCATCTTGTAAGGAAGCTGTTTCGACTGATGTATTCAAGCCCAGATCAAGTGCAGCTTTAAGCCCTTCTACTATTTCTCCATCCGTAAGACCAGTTTCGAGTAATTCCTCACAACCAAAATTGATTGAAAGGACAACGAACAGCACTGGCATCATAATCTTCTTCATAACACTACATTTGTATTTAACAATGCTAAGGTAATCATTGAACTCAGCATCCTCTCAAACCGATGGATACGTATTAATCCTTCTTAATAGTGATTGCTCAAGACAAAAACAAAGTCAAAATAATACACCTGCATTTATAGCTTAATCATGAGCTCTTTAATACTACTAACTTCTTGCTCTGGGTTTTCAGAGTTCCGAATTGCCCATCCGATATTTTCGCCAGATTGCCTGATGGTTACTCTTATACTTGCTTCTTCGACTATGGCATACCCCTCTCTTTCCAGCGCATTCTTAGTCCATAGGTAAGCATACCCTTCTCCTTGAAGTTGAACATTGCCCATCGAACCAGTTTCATGTTGATACTTCCCTGTTTTAAGATCATATCCTTTGAGATCAAAAACACGATCCAAGGTTCCATTCAGTACGAGGTCTTCAGGGATACCTTCTACTAAGCTGCTATCCCTGTCTGCTAGCAGCAATCTGTCTGCGGTTTGCAATGCCAAGTCCAGCTCATGGGTAGCCATTAAAATCACTTTATTGGTATTAGCAGCAAGTGATTTCAAGAGCCGCATGATCATCACACGATTGTTAAGATCTAAGTGGGCAGTTGGCTCATCTAGGATAATAATATCACCATCTTGCGCCAATGCGCGTGCAATCATTACTTTTTGCAATTGTCCATCACTGAGCTTGTGCGCCTTTTGGTTCATAAGATCACGAATACCAACTTGATCAACCGCCTGATTAATGATCTCTTGATCCACAAGTGACAATCGAATATCCAATCCAATAAATGGGTATCTACCCATTGTCACTATATCTTCAACAGACAGATTTCCTGTACCAAAGCGCTCGGTAAGTACGAGGCTGATTTTCTTGGCGCGCTCTACCTTCGACCAGTCATGAATATTCATACCTTCAATCAAGACATCGCCAGAAAGTGGTGGTTGAACACCAGATAATGTTCTAAGTAAAGTGGACTTTCCAATCCCATTTTGTCCCATCAAACAGACGAGCTCCCCTCGGCTTATCGCGATGTTGACATCTTTGAGAATGGGCAACTGCTGCTTCTTCTCATAGTACCCTACAGTAAGATTTTCAGTATACAACAATATTTCCTTGTGCTGATCCATCAACTGAGCTGATTGTTGATTTTCCTCTTTCTTATTATGATCCAGATAACAACTGGAGCTCCAACCAAAGAAGTCATGGCATTGATTGGAAGCACTTGTTCGCTACCTGGCAGTTGTGCTATAATATCACATAGCAACATCACAATAGCCCCTACCCAAACCACAGTAGGTATCAATTGTTTATGATTGGAAGTATTGAATAGCAATCTTGCCAAATGGGGCACTGCCAAACCTACAAAAGCAATAGGGCCGCAGAACGCAGTGATACTCCCTGCTAACAGGCTCGTGCTTAAGATGACCATCCATCTGGTCAATTTTAGATTGATCCCCATGCTCTGTGCATATTGTTCTCCGAGTAACAGGGCATTGAGCGGCTTGATCAAAACTATATTAAGTAATAAACCCATGGTCACGAAAATCCCCAGTACATTTAGTTCTGACCAACTTAGTCCTCCCAAGCTTCCAAATGTCCAAATTAGGAACATCTGAATTTGCTCATCACTACTAAAAAATTGCATCACACTTACCAATGCACCAGTAATACTCCCGAACATAAGACCGACAATCAGCAAAGACATACTGTCTTTTACTTTTTGAGCAGCTAGAAGCACAACAATCAACACCAGCGATGCACCAAATGTAGCGGCTACAATCATCAGCCAGCTGCCACCTGCAAATTGTGATAATGCAACGCCAAAGAACGAAAAAGAAAAAATAACCAAGGCCACACCCAAGCTGGCACCAGAGCTGATTCCCAAAACAAATGGCCCGGCCAATGGATTTCTAAATAAGGTTTGCATTTGAAGACCACTCACTGACAAACCCACCCCAACCAGCAATGCAGTAATGGCTTTTGGAACTCTAAATTGCCATATGATATTAAACCATGAAGTTCGTACTTCATCTCCAGAAAGAATTGAAACAATATCAGCGAGAGGAATACGCACACTTCCCAATGAAATATTGATCATCAAGAATATGAGTACCACAACTGGCAAGATGAACTGTATCATCCGATGAGACAACGTATTCATGAAATTAAGGGATTAGTATTGACTTCCACTCCCCTTCTCGTTTGGCAAAGTATAACTTCCAATCCTTATGATAGTACAATTGATTATACAAGCTTGGGATAGCCTCCACTCCATTCATGGTCACCGTACCATACTTGTTTCTCTTTTTTACTATTACAACATCGTTGTCAAGTCTTTCTAGCTGGTCATATTTGGCATTAATCAACTGTTTACCATTTTGTCCGATGAGGCCATATTTTCCATCTATATTTACGAGATACTCCCCATTATTCAACACCTCAATATCCGTAAATCGTGGTTCAACAAGTACTTCTCCACTTGCAGTCATCAGTCCTTTTTTATTTTGTGCAGTGATGATGCGTACGCCATTAGTAGGCAGTGAAATCGCCTCATAAATAGGCTGTACAACAATCGCTTCTTGCTCGTTGATCATGCCCCATTTCCCTAATAACATGACAGGAATGCCATGAGTAGAATAATGCCCAACGTCCTCATATCTATTGGTGATACGCAATTGATGGTTTTTATCCACAAAACCGTATTTCCCATTGATCTTCACCGCCATCAATTCATCAGCCAAATATTTCATATGCTCATAGGTGGTGATTTTAGCGCTGTGGTCACCCACATAAACACCTTCCAAAGAAATCATCTGCTGCCGTCCATTCGATAATTTTTCTCTTAGGACATTGTTATCCAATACTATCTCATTGTCCGTAAAATAAATAAGTTCGCCCGCCACACTCATCAGTTTGGTAGTTTGCTCTTCCTTGCTTAGGTATAGTCGGTTATTGATGAGTTCAATCTCATTTGCTTGAGGAAGTACGACCCAGTCATTGTTTTTATCAATCACTCCATACTGCCCATGATACTTCACCACGACCAATCCATCCACAAATTCTCCAACTTGATCATACACACAATGAATCACTTCTTTCCCAACTCTATCCATAAACCCCCAATGTCCTCTCCTCTTCACTGCGAACAATCGATCCTCTTGACTTTTGATCACATCGTAGTCAAAATGTGTGCGTTTCACACCAAAAGTATCATACAATGCCCATTTCAGTTTGTTGTGAAGTGTTTTTGCTCCATAGATAAATTCTCCAGAGACATAGGCAGTGTCAAACTTGGTGTTTTTAAGATAGGTCTCAGTATTTAAGTCGTAAACTCCATATTCGTGATCATTTCTAAACAATACTTTGCTTCCTGTGACATCTATCACTTCATCAAATATTTCGTCAGTTACATTGATGAACTGACGATTGAGAAACCGCTCCCCCTCAGAAGTACTCGTTTTAAGCATTCCTTTTACAAAAGTCAATTCTCTACAATTAATTTCATTAATGATCGCATTGGAATCATCCAACACATCCCATTTGGTGAGTTCTTTACCCACCCAATGACCTCCGTTTTCTTTCTTTATGATTTCATATTTTGGAGAAACAGCTATGCGACCATTATGATCCAACAACCCGACCAAGTACCCAGCTTGTAACAAGGAATACTGTTCATCATACTTGCTGATTGACGTGAACTCCTCCCCCAAGCGTTGGCCGGTATCGGTATTGAATAAATGTATCTTGTTATAAGTCTGTTCAGCTTTCACCAAATGATCGGAGACCCATTCAATGATTTTATACTTGAAATCAAGAATCGTTTGTTCTGAAGCATCTATCAGTCCATATACGAGTTGGTGATCAATTTTTGAGAGTGCAATCAAATAGCCATTCGCAGGTTTTAGTGCATAATATTTGAACTCAAAAATCGATTTTCCTTTGGTATTGATCATCCCATAAAATGGGCGCTGGCTAAATTTTCCTTTGATCGAAGCGATGATCGCTTCATTTCTGTAAGGGAGTAAGTGGCTATACTTCGCTGCAGTTATTTCTTGATTATTCAAGCTGATCAGCCCCCACACTCCTGATTTTTGATAGCCAATAACACCGTCAGAAGGTGTTTTCGAACCATCAGACCAACCTATGTCATCGTATTTGGGTGAAATAACGAAATTTCCTTGTTCATCCTTCAAGCCTTTCTTACCGTTGACCGTGACAACATTGTAAGTCGTATCTCCTGCCTGGACTTGGGTGCAAAAAATAAGGAGAATTAGAAAAAATAAAGTAAAAGCTCTCATCAATGGCTTTGTGTATGGTTAGTGCTGGGCAAACGAAGCACTTAGTTTTTAGTTTAATACTGCGTTTTTCAAATACTAAACACTTGAAATTTAGCATATAACCGTCATTAACTACATACTTTGCTACAGCCAGCTGTTGTTTTTATTTTATTACTATTTCTGTTTGTACATCTAATCTAAATCCAGTTTCATTATAAAATTTTCTTTTTCTTTCAACTTCCATTACCTGAAAATTGGGATGTTTTCTATTGCAGGCATAAGCTTTTTTATATCGAATTTCTTCAAGATTGTTATTGGCTTTTAAAAGTTTAATTGAATTCTCCAATTGACCTATAGCATCAGGTAACCATCCTCCAGTTCTTTGGTTTTTCAATTCAACAAGATATACATTATTGTTAAAAGTAAGCATTCCGTCACAAGAGCTTTCTTTGTTTTGAGTTCCTTCTTTTAAGACTATTATGCAATTATCTATGGCAGTAAAAGAAACTTCTATTTGAGTTTGATTAATTACTGTTGCAATCCAATCAGTAAAATCACCAACATTTGAATACGCTTTTGTGCCGTCTTGGTCATCACAAATACCAAATTTCTCATTAGTTAGAACAGGTTCTTTGCACAGTGTATTAAAAAAATCTACACTCATAATTCTTGTTCAATCTCTAATAATGAATCAAACAAATTATTACTTTCTGCCAATGATTCATTAAGAAAGTTTTTGTCTGAAGGAATTCCATCATAGCTATTTAGTTTTTTTATAACACCTGTTTTTTCATTTAATTGGTAAACGGAAACACTATTTGAATTAGCTGTAGATTCTATAGGGACAATTGCATTTAATTTTTCCATTAAAACGTTGTTTGATTTGATTTTCTTCTTTACATAATCTGCTTGAATAGCAATGCTTAGATAATTAATTATGTATGGACTGTGCGTTGTCATTATTAATTTATTATTTGAATTAATGTTATTCAACTCAAGTAAACTTTTAAGTAATTGCCATTGTGATGTAGGGAATAAGTTTTGTTCTGGTTCTTCCACAATGTTTATAAATGATGTTTTGTTGAATTTTGAAGAAAGAACTGAAATTGCTAACCTTTTTTGCTCATTAGTTAAACTATCGTTCGACCAAATATCTTTTACGCCTTTTTTAAAACGAGTTTCTTCTTCTGTACTCATCTTCTCTCGATTCTCACTTTGCTTTTGTACAGACTTTGATAAGTAGTCAGAAACAAGGTATAATGGGACAAGAGATTGGAATCCACTTGAGGCATCTGTTAATTTGACTTTATACTTTTCTCCTTTAATATTTAGAATATCATTCAACTTATCATATTCTATATTTACATTATTTATTGGTAATTGCATAAGTCCTTTCATTTCTCTTTTTGAATTATCAAATTCAGTAAGAAATTCTTTTAACGAATCAGATGAAAGTTTTAATTCTTTTGGACTTTTTACATAAGCAATAAAGTTCCTTTCGGCAGGAACGTACATGATCTGCGGAAGAGAGTAATTATTTTTTGATACTTCATTTATACATAAAGTATCTTTCTCATATTTTATGTGATATGCACCTCCTTTATACTCAATTTCAGTATTCCCCCATAAACCATTACTTTGAGTTGGATAATTTTCAAGACGGTGATAATTTAGAAATTGATTTTTAAGTCTATTTTTTCGCTCAAACCATTTCTTATCATAATCACCTCTAACAAGAGCTTTTTCTATCCAAGTAAATGTGGAAATTAATTTTGCAACTGTGCTTTTTCCACTTCCTTGATTACCAATAAAGATTGTTGTTTTAGATATTTCTATCCAGCCATCATTATCAAGACAACCGTCTTGTATTGGTCCGAAATTTTTTATTCTTATTCTACTCATTTTATTATTTTAACCTTTCGCAAAGGTGTAAGTTTCAATTGAAACCAATTTTGTGCGTTTTGTTATCATTGGCTATAACATATTTATACCTCCAAAAATAGTCTAAAGAGTCGTGAGGACAAAAATTAAATACAAAACAGGTGGTAAATAAGATAATGAGAAATTACTTTTTCTCTATAGGTTGCTGATCAAGGTTGAAAAGGTCATTGAGCACATCGATCAATGTGTCAGCCTCACCTCGTTTGCATGCCGCTTTCAATTGAAGTACTGGTAACTTCATGATCTTTTGCATCATACTCTTGGAGGCGTCCTGGAGCATCCTAGCCTCTTGGTCATTGGCTTTTTTCAAATACCTTGCGAGTTCTTCTTTTCGAATTTCCTCCAACGCATTTTTGAGTTTGTTGATTGTCGGGGAAACAATCATTTCTTTTGACCAATCGTTGAATTCCTCAATCGCTTCGGTGATGATTTGCTCTACTTCTGGAATGGCATCAATGCGCTTCTGCAGTGCCTTGCTGGCTTTGTTTTGAATATTATCAACATTGTAAACCAAGGCACCAGGCACCTCATCCACAAGTGCTTCTACGCTCCTTGGTACTGCCAAATCGATAAATATCTTATACGTGACATTCATAGACGCTACAAAGTCACGTATAAGATAT
>Ga0209634_1002485_pt1 | contig 12890 bp, 8 predicted proteins | sample LinPmetageLP40_FD_184043 | JGI IMG/M metagenome (GOLD analysis project Ga0209634, IMG submission 184043) | Marine viral communities from the Pacific Ocean - LP-40 (SPAdes) (version 2) | ecosystem: Environmental > Aquatic > Marine > Oceanic | place: Pacific Ocean | collected 2010-08-26 | reverse complement strand
CGCTCAAAAGCGCTCGGGTCCATGGCGCCCAGGACCGACAGCAGTGCTGTCTTCCAGTCCTCTTCATCCACCGGGCCGGCGTCTGCGTCCGTGATTGCGACCCCTGCGCCGCCGGGCACATCCTCTGCCGCTTCCTTGGCCTTGCGCTTCTGCCGCGCCTTTTCGCGCTCTTCTGCCTGAACCAGTTCCACGATGGCAGCGACAGGCCCGCGGTTATGGATCACGCTCCCCGCCTCGGTGATCGCCCACACGCCGCGGGCCGAATTCTCGACCCCTCCGCCACGCCGCAGGTAGGTGCGCGCCCAGGCGAGGTAGTAGTTCACCTTCAGACGCTGCTCGTTATTCGGCATCGTGATGGCCTGCTCGGCCTCGCTGACGCACTCCATCTCGATGACGGTCTCGTCGATCTCCTGGATGCTGCCTGAGCCGCCGAGCTGTCGCAGCGCGTCGAGCATGGCGATCATCATGCCGGCCAGGTCAGGCAAGCCTTCGGGCTCGATGATGAAGCGGCGGTCAGATGGCATAGCGGCCCTCGTCGGTCATCTCTGCCATACCCAGACCCGCGAGCGTTTCCAGCAAAGGCTCTACGGACTTGGCGCGGCCGCGCAGGAAGGTGCGGGCGACGGTTTCGGCATCGGCCTCGCCGAGATCCTCCAGCGCCTCGCGGACGGCGGCGATCTGGTCGGGGAGCGATTTGGGCCAGGGGGCCTTGCCCGACTTGGCGCCGGCGGCGATCTCGAGCTTGCCCTGCTTGGCCTCGGCTGCGCGACCCTCGGGGTTCTGGTAGTCGGGGCGAAGCCAGCGGACATGGCCTCGAGCCTCTTCTTCGGCGCGCTCGTGATTGAGGGCGACGAGGTTCATCAAGATGTCGTTCTCGGAGAGGCCCTCGGGCCAGCCATAGGCTTCGGCCACGGCGCTATCGATGCGGTCGTGGATGTCCTTGAGCAAGCCCACCAGCCCGTCCTCGTAGACCTGCTTGTCGCGGCCCTCGATCCCCTCGCCGGCACGGAGCTTTTCAAGGGTGTTATACATCTGGGTCAAGGTCAGCTTCGGGTGCTGCGCCTGCCGCTCCTTACGGTGCGCGTCGAGTTCCTCGCCCATTTGGCGGAGGGTGGTGCGTTGGGATGGGGTGAGGTCGGGGAAGGGGAATTTGTTGAAGCAATCAGTATGATTGTAAGTCGGGTCATTTCCCGCTCCGAGCCAGCCACCCGCAGCGAGCGAGAACAAAGCGTGTGGCCGGCTTGAGAGCATCGCCAACCACTCGCCTGTTTCCAACCCTAAAACGACAATTTTACTCTCAGCAATTGTTGTCGCGGGCAGGAATGAGAAAACCCTGTGCTTTGCCGTTCGAGTGGTTCCAATTACCCGTGATAAACCTGAGGTCATGTTGCGCAAGTCCTCATGGGTCCGACCATACCACCACCAGTGCTCTTTGCGCCATGGCTCCCGATTTGTTTCCCTTTCAGGTTTAACCAAATCGATGACATGTTGGAGTGCTGCGGGAAATTTACTGCGAGCTTCTGATTGTGAAAATGGATAAAAATCTATTGCCCAAAACCCACGCGGAGATTGAGCCAAGTCTCTTCCGTTCATATAGGGGCGGATCACTAACTTAGCGTCTTCAAGATTTTCCGATGAAAAGCGAAGTGCTTCTTCTTTCGAGATAATAAATCCTGCCCCATGTAATTTCATACCCATAGCAGCGAGACCTTTATTTGCAGATAGCGAAGATGAGGCTGCCACATCGGCCCCAATCCGCAGATTTGCAAAAATGCGACCCAACTCGGTCTTCAGCTCGACCTGCCGACCCTCGGCCTCGTTCCGCTCACCGTTCTCGGACACCACCGTCACCAGCCTCCCCGGCCGGCTCCCCGCCCCCGCCACCGTCATCCCAATGCGCACCGCCGCGCCGTCCACCGTGTCCACCCAAGGGTGGTCCGGAATGGCAAAGAGCAGCGACAGGGGGTGCTTGGCATCGCCCAGATGCGGCTCCAGCACCCGGCGGTTGAAGGTCTGGCGCAGGGAGTTGGTGGTGATGAGGCCGAAGCGGCGCAGGCCGGATTTCGGATCGCGGGCCTTCAGCGCGGCCTTCTCCCACCAGAACATCACCAAGTCGGCACTGCCCGGCATCTTTGGGTAGGCCTGCCACAGCGCTTCGACATAGCCGTCTCCAAGCGCCTCGCGCATCCGGCTGACGCCGATGAACGGCGGGTTGCCGACGATGAAGGTCGCCTCGGGCCACTGTGCCGGACGCGGGTCCGCGTAGTCGTAGATCTGCACCCGGGCCGAAGGGTCCGGCACCTCCTCTCCGGTCGCCGGGTGGCGCATGGTGGTCGTGCCGTCCCAGCGGGTCACCGGCACTCCATACTCGTCCTGCCGGGGCGTGCGGTCCGACCACGTGAGCACGGCGTCGCGATGCTCGATGTTCTTGAAGTCGCGCAGGATCGGCTCGGACGGGGCGGCCTTGCCATGCGTGCGGTAATGCCATTGCAGGTAGCCGATCCACAGCACCAGCTCGGCCACGTTGGCGGCCCAGGGGTTCAACTCGATCCCCAGGAACTGGTGCGGATCGACGGTGTGGCCCGCGAGACTGAAGGAGGCCTGGGTCTGGCCCAGCTCCTCCATGGTTGCGGTCACTTCGCCCTCGAGCCGCTTCATCAGCTCGAGCGCGACATATAGGAAATTTCCACTGCCACATGCCGGGTCGAGCACCGTGACCTCGCAGAGCTTGCGATGGAAGTCCTGCACCGCTTTCAAGGCCTCCGCATCCTTGCCCTGGCTGCGCAGAAGGTCGGCCGTGGCCTGAACCGCCTCCCAGTCCCGGCGCAGGGGCTGGATGATGGTGGGCATCACCAGCCGCTCGACATAGGCGCGCGGGGTGTAATGGGCACCCAGCTTGTGGCGGCTCTTCTTGTCGAGGGCACGTTCCAGCAAAGTGCCGAAGATCGCGGGCTCCACCTGTTTCCAGTCGGCCTCGGCCGCCTCGATCAGCAGGCTCAGCTGGACCTCGTTCAACGGCAGCGCGCTGGCTTCGCGGAAGAGACCTCCGTTGAAGCGAAGGAGCTTGGCCATCAGGACCGGGGAATTGCCGCCGGTGTTCATCGTCTCCCAGAGTGACTGGAGCACTGGCGCGGCCATCTCGGGCTTGCCCCGCAGCTCGCGCAACTTGTCGCGAAAGGAATCCTTGGGCAGCAGCTCCACATCCTCGGCGAACATGGTGAAGAGGCAGCGCATGAGGAAGCGGGCCACAGCCTCGCCGTCATGGCCCTGACCTTCAAAGCTGCGACCGAGCTGTGCGAGGTGGTCGGCGATCTCGCGTGTGACCCGGGCGGCGGTGCGCGAGGGGTCGAGCGACTGGGGGTTCGTCCAGATGGCGTGGAGCCGGTCGCGCACGGCCTCGTCGCGCAGATCCTCGAGCGTGATGCGGAAGCGGTTGCCGTCCGGGAATTGGGTGTAGCCCTGCCCCTGGCCGGAAAAGTCAGCGTAGACCTCGATGACATGGCCCACATCGACGATCAGCAGGAAGGGCGGCCAGCCGTCCTCCTTGGAGATGGCACGCGCGTAGCTGTCAGCCTGGTTGCGGGCACGAAGCATCGTATCCTCGAAAGCGCGCGTGCCCCGACGCCCATGACCGAGCTGGGTCTGCGGTGCATCCTGTGGCGAGAGAAGACTGAGCTGCTCGGCCTCGGCCTTTGGGCCGGCCCCTTGTTTGGCCTCCATGACGAAACAGCTACGTCGATAGAGATCGATCCGCCGGCTACGTCGCTTTCCTGTATGGGTCTCGGTGACGGGGCGCTCGAACCTGTAGTCATTCGTTTGCCCGTCACTTTGCGCGGGTTTCGGACGTTCAACCTCGAGTAATGCACAGAGGTCATGTGCGAAACTTTGAAAATTGGCAATCTCACTCCCGCTGGACGCGCTCCAGCGGGTAATAAATTCGTCGATGTGCAAAATCTACTTCTCCCTGTTGATGGGGAGAATGCACTTGGGAATTGTGTTCGACAACCACTTCGTAAAGCCCGGCTCTATGGGGCTTTTCAATCTCTTGGCTTTTGCGTTGCTCCGGCCGGGTGCGGCGGCTGGGGCTTTGGGTGGGGGTGGGGTCTTTGCCGGCGGGGCTCCGCCCCTCCGCCGGCGCCTCCGGCAAGGCAGAGCCCCCCTGTTGCGGGCACGGACCAGTCTCAACATGCGGAGCCGAGGCTGGCTCGGTTGTGTCCACGATCTCACCTGCTTTCAATCTGCGGTAATAAGTGGTGCGCGAGATGCCGAGGTTCACCCAAGGCTGCCGCGCCTCCCGGCTGTTTTCCTCGAGCCAGGTTTCGCGCGACATCGCGCCGGCAGTCCGGCGACGCTGGCGTTCTCGCTCCGCTTTCCTTCGCGCACGCTCGCATGTCGGCATGATCTGCTCGAGGCCGAGCGTTCGTGTTCCCGCGGCTGTCACCCCAAGCAAGTCGGCGATCGTGGCACCAGCATAATGATATCGTCCGTCGGAGAGGGATGCTCCGTTCTTGGGGAAGGCAGCATGCCGGGCGGCGATCCTTGCGACGCCAGACACTTCGGATGGGGACAGGCCAGGGGTGGCCGCGGCGGCCATCGCCTGAACACGGTCCGGTATCTCTGCGGTGCCGAACGTGTGGGAGAGGCAGGTTGCGTAAAGATGCAGCCAAGTGTTCCGGGCACCAACGGGCACTCTTCCGCCCCATGAGATGCGCAGGCGATCAAGGTCCCGCATGATGGCCGCGAAACGCGCCGCCACGGGCAGGCCGCCGGAATGCTTTCGCGCCCCGCGCTGCTTCCGGCGCGCCTTCCGGTGCTTCAACTCCTCCCGTGTCGGGCGGCCGGCGGCCATATAGATCTCGTCGGCCAGCTGATCGAAGTCGTAGCGCTCCAGGGTGCCGTCGATGATCGACGCGATCTTTTCGCTTTTGCTGTTGAGCGAACCGGGCAGCCGTGTGATGCGTGCGGCATCGCGGCAGGCGGGATCGGCTCCGAGGGAGCGGAACAGCTCAATTAGCACGTTCTGCGCCGCCTGCCACCGCGGCAGGGCTTTGGACGGCAGGGGCTTGATCAGCCAGATGGCCGCCAGGCCACGCCCCGTGAAAAGAAGCACGGTCGGGGGCGGCAGCTTCAAGGACAGGCAATGCATCGTCACGTCGAGCGACCACGCCCCCACGGACCTGCTGGTGCCGCGTGGCAGGCGGTCAATATCGAGATCCAGGAATAGGCCGTTCAGAGCAGCAAGCTGGTTTACCGTTCGAGGGCCATGGAAGCGATGGAGGCTGATGTAGCCGTCACCATCCAGGAAATTGTTGGCCAACACTGGCGCGGTGGTCAGGGTGTAGGTTCTGGAATGTGCACGTCCGGTCGCATCCTTCGCCATGAGGGTCGCTTTGCCGATCGCATCTTCCGGATGCAGCAGTCGGACATAGGCTTCGGTGGTGAGGATCGGCGCTGCGGAGGCCGTCTCAAAGTGTGCTTGATCGAAGTGTCTCATTGCGAGGAACTGGTGCTGAATGCACCCTCCTCAAAACCGGGTCTCCGTCTCACTTGCGCGGGCCGAGACTCGAGGACTATCGGGCCGAAAGCCTCCCGGTGCCTGGAGCACTGGCCCGGCGTCAATCAATGGAGTTCAGCCATTTACCCTGTCAGGCACAAGAAATTAACCAACGAGGTTGACAGATGCGGCGATACACTACATATTGTGCTTCGAACCACCAGGAGACCAACCATGACCACAGATATCGGGAAGGAGCTGCGGAAGCTAAGAATTGATCGAGATGAACGCCTCTACGATATGTCACGTCGCCTTGAGAAGTCGTCGGCCTTCATCTCCGCAGTCGAGCGCGGTTCCAAGAGTCCGCCTTCAGGCTTTGAAGAGCTTGTCATCGCCGCATACCAGCTCGCAGGCGATGCAGCTAATGCCCTGCGCCGGGCCGCAGACCGGTCGCGGAAGGCATTCACAATCGAGGCGCAGACGCCGTTGGAGCGCGATGCCGCTGGGCTGATGGCTCGACGGATGAGTTCCAAGATGGACGCCCTGTCTCCGGACGAACTGGAGAAGATACTCGCCATCCTCCGCAAGGGAGACAGAGATTGATGGGTGACATGTCCGATTTCAGGGCTCCTGCTATGAGCTGGGCGCAGGTGGACGCCGCTGCTGACAGTGTCCGGAACAGCTTCCGGCTTGAGGAGGTGCCCTACTTTCCAGTAGTCGACGTCGTCGAAAAGCTGCTCGCCAACCGGTTTGAGGAGATTAGCTTCGATATCTGCACGCATGCAGAAATGGATGGCGCTGAAGGGCTGACGTGTCCCAGGGGGCGGTTCATCCGCATCCGCGAGGACGTGTATGATGAGGCCTGCACCGGCGGTGTTCGCGCCCGGTTCACGTTTGCCCATGAACTGGGCCACCTCCTCCTCCACACCGATGCCGACAAGCCGCTGGCGCGCGCGATGTCGAACGAGCAGCTCAAGCCGTATCGGTCTGCCGAAAAACAAGCCAACCGGTTTGCCAGCACGCTCTTGATGCCGGGTCGCCACATTACGGTCCTCGACAGCGCAGAGGACCTGATGGAGCGTTTCGGCGTCTCCCGGCCCGCCGCCAGCTACCGCCTTGACGATCTTACAAAGAGGGGGTGGCTCTAACGAAAGAAGGCTCAGGTTGGCACCCGAGCCTCCTCACAGATTTCTTCACCGTGCATCAGGGGCTTGACGATGCAGAGCCTCCCAGACGCGCAAATCAGTCTCCTACGCAGGACTGCTCATAGCGCAATCTGGGCACAAAGGCAAGATACGCCCCGAAGTGGAGAGTGTAATGACCAAGCGTCACACACCCCCTCCGCCGGGCTACCGGTATGTTTTCCGCCCTTGGCGGACATGCCCGAAGACCGGCACCCGGCTTTACGCGAAAGCGTTTGGCCTGCGGGCGTGGCCTATTCTGATCCCGGAATAGCACCCGACCCAGATCAACGGGGGGCGCGATGAGCGCGCCTCCCGCCCTCAATGCACTATCGAAAGCAGAACAAATGAAATCGAAATCATTCAAAGTTGGCCGCAGCGCGAAGACCGGACGGTTCACCACGGTCAAGAAGGCTACTGAGCGCAAATCGACCCACGTAGTCGAGACCATCAAGAAAAGGTGAACCCCACCGAGTTGATCGTGCCCCGCGGCGGCGTTCGCGGGGCACGACGACTTGCAATGTTCAACAATCACAAAGATCCCCCCAAGGGGTAGCGGACGTGCCTACGCTCGCAGCTCATTGCCGTGGCGCAGAAGGATATTTCCGGGTGCGACCTCCCAAACATTGACTACCCATGGTATCCGGCACCGCTTTTGGATCGCGTTGCCATTCAACTGCATTGCCCGTGGTGCCTAAGCCGCTTCCTTCATGATGCGAGCAAGCTCGCTGTCGATGTTCGTGTTAGCCGCGATCTGACGCTCGAGTTCGAGCACAATGGGGACGAACTTCTTTCCATCTGGTCGGGCCTGCACGATCCGGATCATAGCCATCCGGGCTGCCTGTAGCTTTTCGTCGGATATGTTCATGTTTTTCTCCATCCATTGCGATGGAAGGGAGATCGGTCCGACCAGGCTTGGCCGGAAATCTCGCCCAGAACCGGACGGCCGGATGGTTCCATCGGTAGCGGATCATGAATGTGGGGCAGTCTGTGGGGCAGTTTTCGGGAAAAACACCCGCAAAAACGCAAAAAACCCAGCATTGCTGGGTTTTTGAGCTTGACTTTGGTGCCCAGGAGAGGACTCGAACCTCCACACCGTTGCCAGTACTAGCACCTGAAGCTAGCGCGTCTACCATTCCGCCACCTGGGCAGGTGTCGTGAGGGGTGCTCTAATCCCGCAGGGCGGAGGTGTCAATTGGAATTCCGTCAATTCATGCAACTTGTTTGTGCAGGTTCGTTCAGCAGGTTTTTCGACGGCTGGCGCGGCATTTGCTGTATCGTAACCCCGCTTGTGGGCGGAATTGCGGCTTGTTCCTAGTCGGGCCGAGATGTATCTGTGAACGCAAGTTTTCTGCGCGGGAGTATGATCATGTCTAAGCTTGTCACAATTTTTGGCGGCTCGGGGTTTGTCGGGCGTTATATTACGCGTCGCATGGCCAAGGCAGGATGGCGTGTTCGCGTAGCTGTACGGCGCCCGAACGAGGCGTTGTTCGTACGCACCTACGGCACTGTGGGTCAGGTTGAACCAATTTTCTGCAACATACGCGATGATGCTTCGGTCGCCGCCGCGTTAAATGGGGCGGATGCGGTCGTGAACTGCGTGGGTATTCTGACCGAGGCCGGAAAGAACACCTTTGACGAGGTGCAGTCCGAAGGGGCCGAGAGAATTGCGCGCCTTGCTGCCTTGGAAGGCATTTCGACGATGGTGCACATGTCTGCCATTGGTGCCGACCCGGAAGCGGACAGTAAATATTCGCATACCAAAGCCCTGGGCGAGGCGGGCGTTGCAAAGCACATGCCGGGTGCGGTCATCTTGCGCCCTTCGATTATCTTTGGTCCCGAAGATCAGTTTTTCAATCGGTTTGCAGGTATGGTGCGTACCAGCCCGGTAATACCCCTTGTCCGGGCGAATACATTATTTCAACCGGTCTATGTCGATGATGTGGCCCAAGCTGCGGCGCAAGCCGTTCTTCAGAACGCCCCGGGCGGTGTGTACGAGCTGGGCGGTCCCGAGGTGGCGAGCTTTCGCGCGTTGATCGGGCGGATGCTCGAGGTCATTCACCGACGGCGTCTGGTTTTGGCGTTGCCGACGTTTGCGGGTCGCGTGATGGCATTTGGATTTGATATGATGCAAGCCGCGTCTTTTGGGCTGATCAAGAATTCCATGCTTACGCGGGATCAGGTTGACAGCCTTTCTCGCGACAACGTGGTCGCCAAGGACGCACGCGGTTTTTCGGCCTTTGGTATCGTTCCCAAGTCGATGGCGTCGGTATTGCCCGGCTATCTGTGGCGGTTTCGTCCATCGGGCCAGTATGACGACATCAAGAACTCTGCTAAAAACCTGCGGACCTGAGCCGGGCAGTAGACTGGCGTACAATGCCCGGCCGGGTCTCGGGGTGTGCTAGGCCTTAGCTATAGGCGTAGATTAGCAGTATTATGCCCAGGATAACCCTATAGATCACATAGGGTGTAAAGCTGACGCTGCGCAGCAGTCGCATCATGAGTGTCAGGGCCACAAGGGCTGCAACAAAGGCGAACGCCGCCGCAATCGACGCGTCCTGCGCCAGTTGCCAGTCCGCTTGGCCAATCACATCCAGCGAGAGCAGGGCACCCGATGCCAGGATCGTCGGGATCGACATCAGCATGGAAAGGGTCGCGGCACTGGTGCGGTCATACCCGAGCTTGCGCGCCGCCGTAATCGTGATGCCGGAGCGCGAGGTACCGGGTATCAAGGCTATGGTTTGGGCCAGTCCCATCCATATCGCATCCCTGAGGTTCCAGTCATTGGTGCGCAGCTTCTCTTGGCCGGTCTTGTCGGCCCAATACAGAACGATACCAAATATCAACATGGTCCAGCCAATCACGGCAACGGACCGGAGCGCTTCCTCAATGCCCAGGACCTTGAACAATAATCCCGCCACCAAAACGGGAATTGTTGCGATGATCAAAAGCAACGCTGTACGCGCGCCATTGGTATCGACCTTACCACGGGCCAGCCGCCCCAGGCCTATTGTCGCTTCAAGCACTTCGGCACGGAAATATATGACCACGGCAAGCAATGTGCCGACATGGACCGCGACATCGATGGCTAGCCCTTGGTCCGGCCCGCCTGTCAATGTGGGCAGCAATATCAAGTGGCCCGAAGATGAGATTGGCAGAAATTCAGTCAAGCCTTGAATGATGGCGACGAGCAAAAGTTGAAACAGGGTCATAACCTAGGTGCCTTTTCCACACATGATAGGAATCGGAGGTATAGACCCCTCAGGTTGATTGCAAAGAGCATAATTAGGTCCGGATCGGATATAATTTTGTGGGATAAGGATCAGTATTTTATCCTCAACTGCGAATAAAACGATATATAGGTCAGCATTTATGACTTTTTATGGCGGTCAGACTTGTATATAGCGGCCTGAGAAAGTTTATCTGACGGAGTGTTCGATCATGGCGAAGCAGCCTATGCTGAAGTTTACAACGATTTCGCGGGATATGCCTGAGAAGCGCATGCCGAATCTGCGTCGCGAGGACTTTAGGGAAATCTATGCTGAATACGCCGATGAAAAGGCGAAAGAGCAGTCAAGCAGGTGCAGCCAATGCGGCGTTCCCTATTGCCAGACTCATTGTCCACTACACAACAACATTCCCGACTGGTTGCGCCTGACCGCCGAAGGGCGTCTGAAAGAGGCGTACGAGGTTAGTCAGGCCACCAACACATTCCCGGAGATCTGCGGACGTATCTGCCCCCAAGACCGTCTTTGCGAAGGTAACTGCGTGATTGAACAGTCCGGCCACGGGACCGTGACCATTGGATCGGTGGAGAAATACATCACCGACACTGCGTGGGAAAATGGATGGGTCCAGGCGATCAAACCACATACAGAGCGGGCGGAATCCGTTGGCATTATCGGTGCCGGGCCCGGCGGTCTGGCGGCGGCCGACGTCTTGCGACGCGCTGGCGTGCAAGTCACTATCTATGACCGCTACGACCGGGCTGGCGGATTGTTGACGTATGGCATTCCGGGGTTCAAGCTGGAAAAAGACATCGTGATGCGCCGCAATGATCAGCTGGCCGAAGGCGGCGTCACGTTCGAACTGAACTGCGATGTGGGCGTGGATATCAGCTTTGCCGACATTCGGGCCAAGCATGACGCTGTCATTATCGCAACCGGCGTTTACAAGACTCGCGATATCCAGGCCCCCGGCGTCGGCGGTGTCGGCCTGGAGCGAGCCATTGATTTTCTGACAGTCAGCAACCGGAAAAGCTTTGATGACGATGTAGAAGAGTTCGAGTCCGGTCGTTTGAATGCCCACGGCAAGAGAGTCGTGGTTATTGGCGGCGGCGATACGGCGATGGATTGCGTGCGCACGTCGATCCGTCAGGGCGCAACGTCGGTAAAATGCTTGTACCGGCGTGACCGGGCCAACATGCCCGGCAGCCAGCGCGAAGTCCAAAATGCCGAAGAAGAAGGCGTGGTATTCGAATGGCTGTCTGCCCCCAAAGGGTTTGTCGGTGATCCGGTCACTGGTGTGATGGTCCAAAAGATGCGACTTGGCGCGCCGGATGTTTCGGGGCGACAGGCACCCGAGCTGATTGAAGGGTCGGATTACATCGAAGAGGCTGATCTGGTCATCATGGCGCTTGGGTTTGAACCTGAGGATCTACCAACCATGTGGAACACGCCCGAGCTGCCGGTAAACCGCTGGGGCACGATCAAAGCTGATTACATCACGGGTGCGACCGACCTGGACGGCGTCTATGCCGTCGGCGACATCGTGCGCGGGGCGTCTTTGGTCGTCTGGGCCATCAAAGATGGACGCGACTGCGCGCAGGCAATTCTTGAGAAGATGGGAACGGCCAGCGCGATCGCTGCTGAATAAGCTTCTGCTTCTGACCAACTTATTATCGCGCCATGGCGCGCCCGATTTAGGAGATTTCGAATGACCAAGTATGATGACGCCTGGGTAGCCCGCGAAGAAGCCAAGCGGGCTTATATGGCGGAAAATGGTCTGTACGCCGAAGAGGAAGAGCATTCGTCCTGCGGTGTTGGCCTTGTGGTGAACATCGACGGTTCAAGAAGCCGGGATGTCGTGGATAACGGCATCAAGGCGTTGAAAGCAATTTGGCACCGCGGCGCGGTAGACGCAGACGGAAAAACCGGCGATGGTGCCGGCATCCACGTGCAGATCCCGGTGAACTTCTTTTATGATCAGGTGCGTCGCACCGGTCATAGCCCGCGCCAGAATGAATTGATCGCGGTCGGACAGGTATTCCTGCCCCGCACCAACTTTGCCGCGCAGGAAACCTGCCGTACCATTGTCGAAACCGAAGTGTTGCGCATGGGGTACTATATCTACGGCTGGCGCCACGTCCCGGTGGATATTTCGGTTCTGGGTGAAAAGGCGAACGCCACCCGTCCCGAGATCGAACAGATCCTGATTTCGAACGCCAAGGGCGTTGACGAAGAAACCTTTGAACGCGAGCTTTACGTCATTCGTCGCCGCATTGAAAAGGCCGCGCTGGCCGCGCAGGTACCGACGCTCTACATCGCGTCGATGTCGTGCCGGTCGATCATCTACAAAGGTATGATGCTGGCCCAGGACGTAGCCAACTTTTACCCGGATCTTTTGGACGAACGCTTTGAATCCGCGTTTGCGATCTATCACCAGCGCTACTCGACCAACACGTTCCCGCAGTGGTGGTTGGCGCAGCCGTTCCGCATGTTGGCCCATAACGGTGAGATCAACACACTTAAGGGCAACCTGAACTGGATGAAATCCCACGAGATCCGGATGGCATCGGGTACTTTTGGCGACATGGCCGATGACATCAAGCCGATCGTCGCCGCCGGTTCGTCCGACTCGGCCGCGCTGGATGCGGTGTTCGAAGTGTTGGTGCGTGCCGGTCGCAATGCGCCCATGGCGAAAACCATGCTGGTGCCCGAAAGCTGGTCCAAGCAAGCAGTCGAGCTGCCCGAGGCATGGCGCGACATGTATTCCTACTGCAACTCGGTGATGGAACCGTGGGACGGCCCCGCCGCCCTTGCCATGACAGACGGTCGCTGGGTATGCGCTGGTCTGGACCGTAATGGCCTGCGGCCTATGCGCTATGTGGTTACAGGCGACGGCATGCTTATCGCCGGTTCCGAAGCAGGGATGGTACCGCAAGACGAAGCGAACGTCGTGCGCAAAGGCGCGCTTGGCCCCGGGCAGTTGCTGGC
>Ga0209634_1002483_pt1 | contig 12892 bp, 13 predicted proteins | sample LinPmetageLP40_FD_184043 | JGI IMG/M metagenome (GOLD analysis project Ga0209634, IMG submission 184043) | Marine viral communities from the Pacific Ocean - LP-40 (SPAdes) (version 2) | ecosystem: Environmental > Aquatic > Marine > Oceanic | place: Pacific Ocean | collected 2010-08-26 | reverse complement strand
GCCACAAGGGATGCAGAAGATAGCTAGTCGTATGGGATATGCAGGTCGCATGGAAGAGTTTGACAGCTATCTACAACAGAACCCTGATAAACAAAGAGAGATGCTTGTGTTTCAAGAGAAGGCACAACAGATGGCTAAAGGTGGTAGTGTTGTTAAGATGCAAACAGGTGGTGTTACACCTATAACTCAACCTGACCCACGTGGATTACCACAACAAAATATACCACAACTAGATGTACCAACAGATTCTACAATAGGAGAGGTATCAGCTCAACAAGCTATTACTCCTGCACTACCTACAGGTGGAACAACTGTTCCTGTAGGAACTCAATTAACTCAAGAACAAATGCTTGCACCTACAAGTGGTCAAGTATCAGGAACAGTATCCGTACCAACAGCTATGGCTCAAACTACTATGGCTAACCAACCTATTGCTACTACAGCAAATGTTGTGGATGCTCAAGGTGTAGCAGAGCAAGTTAATACTTCTTTAGATACACTTCAAGCTGCTCAAACAAATACTACTGACCCTCGTACTCAAGTATTAGCTGCTCAACAAACAGCAACTAGTGTAGGTAATTTAAACTCTGCTCAAGGTAATGCTACCTTATTACAGAATCCTGTACAACGTCAAATACAAGATGGCGAATTAGTATCAGGTGCAGCCAACGCAGAAACAGCATCTACATATGCAGAACAAATACAAGCCGCCACAGCTACCCCAACAAATCAAGCTACTGTTCAAGGACAGCTTGCTACACTTACTGCTAACTTTGATGCAAGCAATCCACCTGCATGGGCAGCAGGAACATTACGTGCTGTACAGGCACAGATGGCACAAAGAGGTTTAGGTGCATCTTCAATGGCAGGACAAGCCATGATACAAGGTGCATTAGAATCTGCATTACCTATAGCACAAGCAGATGCACAGACTAATGCAGCTTTTGAGTCAGCTAACTTATCTAATAGACAACAACGTGCTATGCTTGCGGCACAACAGAGAGCTACATTTATAGGACAGGAGTTTGACCAAGCTTTTCAATCAAGAGTGCAAAATGCTTCTCGTATAGGTGATATAGCTAATCAAAACTTTACTGCTGAACAATCTATTGCTTTAGAAAATAGTAGAACTGCTAACACTATGAACTTAAATAATCTATCAAATAGACAAGCTTTAGTTATAGCAGAAGCATCAGCATTATCTAATATGGATATGTCTAATTTAAGTAATAGGCAACAATCTGCTGTACAAAATGCACAGAACTTTATGCAGTTAGATATGGCTAACTTATCTAATCAACAACAATCTGATTTATTTAAAGCACAACAAAGAACACAAAGTTTGTTTACAGACCAAGCTGCTACAAATGCTAGTAGACAGTTTAATGCATCTAGCCAAAATCAAGTAGACCAATTCTTTCAAAGTTTAGGTTCTCAAGTCGCACAATTTAATTCTACTCAAGCCAATGCTCAAGGACAATTTAATGCAGGTCAAGCTAATACTGTAGAAAGATTTAATGCAGAGTTAAATAATCAACGTGACCAATTTAATGCACAGAATCAAATGGTTATATCACAAAGTAATGCTCAATGGAGAAGACAAATTGCTACAGCAGACACTGCTTCTGTAAATCGTTCTAATGAATTAAATGCCAATGCCCTATTAGATATATCAAAAAACTCTTACGACAATCTATGGCAGTACTATGCTGATAGCATGGAATGGGCATGGACATCAGCAGAGAATGAATTGGATAGGGTAGCTACTTTAGCAGAAGCTAAGTTAACAGCAGACCAACAAGATGCTGCTTCAAAAAGACAATCTTCTTCAGCTGCTGGTAGTGCTGTTGGTGGTTTGATAGGAACGTTAGGAGCAGCAGCAATTCAATTTTGTTGGGTTGCAAGAGAAGTATATGGGGTTTCTGATTTACGTTGGGTTAAGTTTAGATATTGGATGCTACAGGATTCACCTAGATGGTTACATTGGTTATACTTAAATTATGGCAAGACCTTTGCTCAATTTATAAAAGATAAACCTAGTATTAAAAGTATATTAAAAATATTTATGGATAGAGTAATATGATAAATAATTATAGCAAGAATTTATATCACGCACTAAGAAATCTGCCTACTGAAAAAGAAGTGGTAACACCAAAAGGAAAAGGATTGTTAACCCCTGTTAAAAATTTTATGAGGAAGAAAAAAGCTAAGAATGACCAACCTGCTTTTATAGTTAAAAAAAGTTGGAATTTACTAAACGATGCTAGGAATAAAATTAATGGAAATGATGATTGAACCTAAATTGGATGCTCCTATTGCTGGAATGTCTCTGACACATGAGTTGGGTGCTAGACCTTGGCAACAACCTGCTCAATATTCTACTATAGATGAGGTTATTGATTACTATGTAACTAGAATGGCTTCTGATGATTTTGAAGAATCTTTGTTGCCTATTATGGAAATGGATGTACCTTTAACTGTTATAGCAAGTACTATGCAATTATCAGGTGTAATGGAAGGCAAGCATAGTGTAGATACAGGTCTATTAGCTATTCCTATTTTAATTGAAATGATGATGTTAATTGGTGACAAAAATGATGTTAAGTATGATTCTGGTCTAGAAAATGAAACTAAAGGAAAACCTAACAAAGCTATGATAGCAAAAGCATTACAAGACTTAAAAGAAGAAATGAAAGATGTAGAGCTAGACACAGATGAAACCATGGAAGAACTACCCATAGAAGAACCTGTTGTTAAAGAAGAACAAGAAGAGCCTAAAGGCTTAATGACAAGGAGAGTATAATGAGTTTTTTTCAAGGTTTCGTAGAGGGATTTGCAAAAAGTGCTGACTCATCCATAAAAACATATCTAAATAGTGATAATCAACTTAAATCTAAGTTAGCAGAAAAAAGAATAGCTAGAGGTGAAATAGAAGAATCTCGTTATAGAAAAGATAATGAAAAATTTAGTAGAGAGTTAAAGGGTTTAGCTAAAAAAGCAGGTGGTACAGACCAAGCACAATACATTCTAGATAAATATGGTTATGACGAAGGTGCTTCTATAATAAATAGTCTACATACTAAAGCTATAGCAGGGGGTAAACCAGTTAATCAAATATTTAAATTGTCTGAAAGAGTAGGGCAGAGTGCAACCATACAACAATTAGCAGATTTTTATACACCTGCCATGAAAATAGGTAGTGGTGAATCTATGAAAGGTGTAGGTGGTGGTATATCTAAACTATTGGGTGGGGAAAATTGGATACAAAAGGCAGTAATGAAAGAAACAGATGCAACTGTAGGAAAACTAACTATAGCTTCCTTACAAGATGTACCTGAAGCCTTGTCTGCATTAGACGATATAGAAGATTATGAAATAGGTTATAATATTAATCCTAAAGAAGAATACACAAGATTGATGGGAGTAGCTGATAATTTTATAAAGAGTGGTAATTTAGATAAAGCTTCTCGTGTAAAAATAGCGGCAGAAGCTAACTATTTAACTTTTATGAATAGTCAAAAGTCTAAGTACAGCTCTACTGAACTAAAAGCATTTGGTAAAAAAATAGAAAAGGATTTTGTTAGTGTTCATGGCATAAAAGGTGCGTATGATATTTATGGTAGTTTTACAAAGGCTGCTGATGCGTTAAATATGTATGAACACGCACTTGAAAAAACTGATGAATTAGTTAAATTTGCATCACAAGCAAGAGATGTATTTAATATTAATCCTGTAGATATTAATTTAGCTATAACTAATGCTATAACAAAAAATCTAAGACCTGTATTTGATGGTATTGATAGTGACGATGTTTTTTCAAAACCTTTTATAAAATTAACTGACCAAAAACTATTTACAGTAGGTGCTAGTTCTGGAAGTTCAGCTACTGCAAAAAATACACAAGTAACTAGTTCAATTACAGGTAATTTAAAAACTCAAGTTTCTAGCACTATAGCTAAGATTGCATCTTTGTCAGGAAGTGCTCAACAGTTAGCTATTTTAAATGCAAAGAAAACTTTTAGTGCTGACTCAGTGGCACTTAGTGCACTTAATAAAGAATTAGCAAACAAAGGTTTAAATAAATAATATGGCAGTAGACACTGTAGAGAATTACTCTAAGTTAGAAAAAAAAGAATTGAATAAAGAAAAACTGTTGAAGAATGAGCAGTTTATAACTGATGCTCAAACTTTTTTAATTGACAGAGGTGGTTATAAAGCAGATGAAATTCTAAAAGCTGAAGATGCTTACGATGCCTATATGGAACATTTTCGTTATCAAAATGTAAATGAGTACACTGCTTCACGTGATTTAATTTATGCTCAAACTGAAACAGATGATGCAGGTAGAGAACGTATGGGTAGACTTATGAATACGTTTGACAGAATGGATTCTGATTTAGGATGGGAAGCAGCTAAAGATTATTTAGGTGGGGTATTTACTGCTCCTTCTACATATGCAGGTATATTTACATTTGGTGCAGGAAAAGCAGGTGCACTAGCTGCACAACAAGGAATTAAATTTGGTATAAGACAAGCTTTAAAAAAGGGTGGATTACGTGGAGCAATAGGTTCTGCGGCAGTAGACTCTGTGGCTGCAGGTGGTACAATAGCTGCCCAAGAACAAACACGTGTAGAAACAATAGATGGTAAAGATGAAATTGATTGGACTAACGTAGGAACAGGAGCTGCTATAAGCACTGTAGCTAGTGGTCTTGTTGGTGGTGTTACAGGAACTAAACAAGCCTTGTCTTCTTTTGGTGCAGAAGAGATAGCTATAAACACTGTTAAAGCACAGAAAAAAGCAATATTAAAAGCTAACTCTACATATACCAAAAAAGTATTTTTAGGTCAGGCTAAAGGTATGTCTGACCCTGAATTAAAAGCAGTTAAAGAATCAGCTAAAGATTTAAAGAAAAAATTGTCTCTTGCAAAAACTATACCTGAAGAATTAGCAGAAGGTAAAAAACTTAAAAAGGAAATAACTAAAGACGAAGTTTGGGGTGTTAATAGTAAAGGCATGAGTGTGTCTCTAGATGAAAAACAATTAGAGAACATAGCTGCGGCAGGTGCTAGAGTTTATCATTTAATAGAGCCTAGATTCAAAGAAGATGGAACACAAGTAATAAAAGGAAGTAAGGCTGATTTAGAGGAAAGATTTAGTTCTCGTATTACTAGAGGTATAACAGGTGGTAGTATATCACCTAACAAACTTAGTAAAGTTTTAAAAGACCACAATGTTACAGTTGAGCAATTAGGTTATTTATATGCAGAAGAAATATCTCGTGCAGGTAAGGTTTTAGGAAGTCAAGGCATACTTAAAAAACAACAAAAAGAGTTGTTTAAAAAGATGAATAAAATAGATGCTGCGTTGTATGAGATGGGTGACTTTACATCGCAAGCTAGAAAAGTACTTAATGACCAAGCTGTTTTTGGTATGAGTTCTATTGGAAAAGGTATTACGCATTTAAATAAAGCACGTATAGGAATGATGACTATACAGCTTGCTACTACTGCACGTAACACTACTAATGGATATATGCGTAACTATGTTTATGCTTTAGATAATCTAGGTGCTGGTTTATATAATACTGCAAAAGGTAGTATATATAGGATTAAAAACTCTTCTGATAAAGTACTCAAAGACGAAGCTGATAAAGCTGTTCGCACAGGTGTTGCTCAATTAAGAAATGCTAGACAGGCTGTGTTTCTAAAAGATTTAGTTTTAGGCATGAATAGTACAAAGACAGAAGCTCTAGTTAGATTATTTAAAGACCCTACATTTGGTAGGTCAGAACAAGCAAAAGAACTATTCAGAGAAATGGGAGATGTAGGATTAGCGACAGGAGCAGATGGTGGTCTTATTGGAGTAGCTAGATTTTTTAATGGTTTAAACACCATGAGTGATAATATGTTTAAACGTGCCATTTTTTCACGTGAACTAGATGGTATTATACAGAGAAACACAGGTCAAAGATTAGAAGATGTTTTAACTTCAGGTAAGTTTGGTAGCATCGACCCTAAAGCCATATCAGAAGCAGCAAATAGAGCATTAGATTTTACTTATCAAACAGGTAAGTTTAAAGGTAAAGGTGGTTTTGCTAATGATACTTTTGATTATATAATAAAAGCAGGTTCTACAGTTCCGGGTTCTTTTGTCACTCCTTTTCCTCGTTATCTTGTAAATCAATTTAGATTTATCTATGAACATACTCCTGTGTTAGGAATGATAAACACAGCAGGTATACTAAATAAGACGGATACAGCAGAAAGATTTGGTAAACAGATAGGTGGTTTAGTTACATTATATGCAATGCTACAAATGAGAGCTAACTTAGGTGACGAGAATACTACTGCGTTTGAGTATAATACACCACAGATGGGTCCTTTAAAAAGTAATGGATTCTATGATGCTCGTGCTAACTTAGGACCTTTCTCTGCATTTGCTGTTGCTGCAGATTATATGTATAAATTATTACCTAACTTAGATGATACAACATATAAACTGAATATAGGTGATATGGAGTTTGATACTTTAATAAAACAAAATCCTCGTATAGCAAAAGACGTAGGATATTCAAAGAGAGATTTAATTTATGCCTTAACAGGTGGGCAAGGTAGAGGTGGTACAGGATTACAATTTATAGATTCTGCTTTAGATATGGGATTGAATGGAATTAATATAGGTGAAGAGCAGTGGCAAGAACCCTTAGTTCGTTTTTTAGCTGATACTATAAATACAGTTACTGTTGGTGCAGGTGTTATAAAAGATTTAGTTGCTACTGTTGACCCTGATTTTAGAAAAGTTCCTGACAATACAGATGTAAGTTTATTAGGTTACTTTATGAAACAAGCTACACGTTCTTTCCCACAAACTACTGACCCTAATGTTGATGGATTACTAGGTTACACTGGAGTTGGTCCTGATAGAACAGGTGTGTCTGAAAGACCCACTAGGTCAGGTGGCACTACAATGACTAATCCACTGTTGAAATTAACTCTAGGTTTATCTGAACAAGAAGAAAAGACAATAGCTGAGAAAGAATTAACTAGATTAAATCTAGATTACTTTGATTATGCTCCTAGAAAAATAAAATTAGATGGTAGTTTAAGTAATAAGTCTAGGGGATTTATGGCAAAGTTTGTAGAAAGAGAAATTACTTCCTATATAAGAGGTGATAACTATAAAGACATACCTTCAGACTTTGAAAAACGTTTGAATTTAAAAACACAAATACAAAACTATAGACAAAGAGCTAGAGATATGGTACTTGACCCTAACTCATCCATTGATGATGAAGAGATAGTAAGAATACACAAAGCTAAGTTTTATGATTTACCTAAGGACACACAGAAATTTTTAAACTACAGATATAGAGAAGAGTTAAAAAGGGATGGTTGGTCAGAACCACTAGAAACCGTATCAGGTAATTTAGCTAAAGATGAAGCGTTTGTCAGAGCATTTGCTATATTAGAACGACTAAAAGGTAGTGATACAAAACTATATGAGTTCTATACTAGACCAACCGTGCCCGGTGTTTTTAAACAAAATTAATTCTAACGTTCATCTCCTGAACCCTGTAATGTTCCACGTTCCTTCCTACTATGTAACTTCCTCAAGTTCTCTTGCATAATTGTATTCAAGGGAACTCCAACTTCCTTTGCCATCATAGCACAGTACCAAAGTACGTCACCTATCTCTGATGCAATGGCGAGCTTCTTCATTTCAAAGCCTTCCACATCCTCGCCATCACGTATAAGTTTTTTTACTTTACCTGCTACTTCCCCTGCTTCACTTGTCATACCTAATGCTAAATACTCTAAAGCTTTATCTTTAGGAAAGATAGCAGTTTGACCTGCCAAGTTTTCATACAAGTCAGGAGTAATAACTTCATTTATAAAAAACTTATCCTGCATGTATTTTCTCGCTTCTTCTTCTATCTTCATCACGTTTGACCCTTTCTAATCGTTGAAAGTAGGATACATTTAAACCCCTTTCCCACTCTCTAGCTTGCATAGTATTGGGGTGATATGGATTTACAATCCTACCTCTTTTAAAATCTGATATACCTCTAGTGAATTGTATCTTCAGAGGTGCATCATATTTACTTAGATTGGGATTCCTTTTTCTCTTCGATTGTATCATCTTTTCTCCTTTCTAAATATTTAATTAGTACGTTTAATTTACCGTTAGCATGTTCTAATGCTGACAGTTCTTTGTCAATGGTATCAATTATTGTGGGATGGTCTCCTACACCTACAGGATTAGTTATCATAACTTCTATATTGGCTATGTGACTATTCATTTCTCCTAGTAGTTTAGTCTTTAGTGCTTGTAATAACATCTCTCTCATATTATGCTCCTTTAAATGCTTTTATTACATCCGATGAGAATAGCTTCTGTAGATTTAACAAATACATTCTTGATGCATTATGGTCTCCACCTGAAACACTTCTCTTATAATCTAGGTTAGAGATTATCTTCTTTAGTGATTCAATCTTAAACACTAACGTGCAGAAAGTATCATCTCCAACACATAGATTGTGAAACCAATAGTCAGCTTCTGTAGCATTAATGCCACTAGGCTTACCATAGCTTTCATATTCAATGGCTATATTACCTGTCTTTTGCCACATACCCCTTTCACTTTTAACTTCTATCTTTTTATCTTGCAACATCTCAGCTACAAGTTTTTCTCTAACTTTGCCATACTCTAAATCTATGTCAAACTTTTTTCTATCTTCTATACATGGTTCTAATGCGTTCATGTTATTTCTCCTTTCGTGGAGTTAGGGGTTTGGTTCTTTTAGGTTTTAAATGCAGTAACTCTCGTATGTGCAACTTTCTACCTTTGAAGAACACTATTAAGTTTATAGTAGTGTTGATGGAAATGGCTATTAATAACCACCATTGCCACCAAAGTAATTCACTACCTTCTATCACTAACTAGCCTGTATGTCAACCATCTCACACGCATCTGCTGTGCAAGCTAGTTCTCTACCACCACTCGTAGTGTCTTCCTTCTCGTAATCAGCTAACTTAGACCAGTCAATAGATGCTGGCATTTTTTTGTATAGCTGTTCGTACTGCTCACCTGTAATATCTTGGTAAGGTGCTTGAGCATATGTATGGTCACTAAACGGTAAGAATGATATGCCTGATACTTCATCAAAGTTATCATACACCCATGCTCCCACTCTCATCCACTCATCTTCTTTAACAGATACAGTTACAGAAGGCTTATGTTCACACCAATGTCTTTGAAACATTAACCAATACTCTAGTTGTTCTATTGCAGACATCTCTGTCCTTGTAGTAGCACCTGATGGTGACTGCATAGGAAAGCTGAACACAGTTGTACTGTCAGGCTTCATAACACATGGCTCACTTGGTATGCCACTTTCTTTCATAAATTGTGTGAGTGGGTCTTTGTTATCACCACGAACAGTTCTAATGTAGTAGTCATTGTGTCTAGCATGAATACCTGAAGCACTGTCAACTAATTGACTAACTGTACCACTAGGTTTGACACAAGTTATAGCAGTTGACTGAGGTATACCTAATTCTTTAGCTAACTTCTTATTAGTTTCTACTGCTACATCTCTAAGTATCTGTAGAATTTCTTCTGTCCATATAGGGCAGTCAAGAATACCTGTTAAGGAAACTCCTAATAGCCTTTCTTCTTCTGTATTATCCTTCCATATCTTACGTAAATACTTGAAGTTAGTTAGTGTAGACTGAAATGTACCTAATATAGTAGCCATACGTACCTTTTCTTTCAAAGAGTTTAGGTCATCTGTAACTCTACATACCACTTCAGTTAGATTACAAAACTGATACGGTCTAAGGATAATCTCACTACATGGATTACAACCAAAGTAATAATCTGCATCTCTTCTACCATTCTCAAGTGCTTTCACTTTGGCTGCCTGTCTGTTAAAGATGCCACGTTCACCTGATTTAGATTCATATAATGATGTCCATTCTCGCATAAATGTACCCATTTCAGGCTTACCTTTAAATGCTACAGAGTTATTAGCTAGTGCTCGTTGACCTTCGTTCTCCCACCATTGACCTGACTTAGCATGTCTCATTTGGTCATCGCCTAAGTTAGACAAGGATATAAGAGCAGACCTACGTACACCACCAACAACTACAACCTCGCCTATCTTACACATAATATCGTGACACTCAATAGGGAATAATCTTCTGCCTTTAGCACCCTTGAACTTCTGTATACAGAAATGAAACAACTCTATAAGAGGTGCAGGTCCTGATGCTCTACCACCAAAAGTCTTTAGCCTAGCACCTGCTGGTCTTACTTCTGAGGTATCCCAAGTTGGTACTTGCCCTACGTATAACATAGCAATTAGTTCTCTCAATGATTTTGCCCATCCGGGTCTGCTATCTCCAACGGTGATGATAGTAGTGCTGTCCTCAAAGTGCTCATTGACTATAGGTAGCTTGTCTACATTCTCACGTTCAACAGAGAATCCAACACCTGTGCCACACATAAGTATATACATACATTCATCAAAAGAACGAGGACTATCCACAGGTATATAACTACAGTTGTAACCACCAACGTGGCATCTATCTAGTGCAGGTCCTGATGTCATTAAGGCTCTCATACTAGGCATAACACCTAGATTCATTATCTGTGTAGATAGTTTTTCTTTCAGTGCTTTTGTAATTGTATAACTATGATTCTTAGATAAATGATTAGCCATGTAATCAAAGTATCTATCAACAGTCTCTCCCCAATTCTCTCTGCGTTGTTCGTCATCCTTCCACCTTGCATAGCGAGAGAGTGCTATAAAGTTTTGGTAGTCAGTAGGTAAGTAATTATTAATCATAGTTTTTATTCTCCATTATTGTTCTCATGTTAGTTATTTTTACTCCATCAATCTCATGTATTAAGTCTGTTATATAATCTTGTAATTCTTCGTCAAGCCTTTCATCAGAGGGTATTGGGTATTCTTCAGGGTCTACCCTCAATGTTAGCATCATATTAACTTTTATCGTCATCGTAGACCTCTATTAGTTTATTTAGATACCACTGTGCTTTCTTTAAATCTTCTACACCGTTTTTGTATCTATATCTCCATAGGTACTTAACTATATTACCCTGTAAATAATAGTCAAATCCTTTTGTTAGCATAGCTTCTAAGGCATCAATAGTTTCGATACCTGCTTTATTGTAGTGCTCAGGGTTATTTACCATATCTTTTTTATCCATTTGACTCTCCTTTTCTGCCATCATTTTCATATATTCCATGTGTCTCATGTCTTTTATATACTCCTCACTAGCCAATGTCAATGCTTAATTCCTTTATCAAATTTCAAGGTTATCACATTTCCTGATACGTCATGTACCATTGCCCTTTTAGGTAAATTGTTATTAGCAGGTTCATGAGGAGCATCCATATAATCTAATACTGTGTCTTGAAACGTCTTGTCTTCTTCCATTAAAGATAGGGCAGCACAACCCATCTGACATAATTGCTCTAGTTGATAAAAACTATCTTCATCTATATTAGTTTTCCTAGCATTTATTATTAACTGAAACACACCTGTCCACTTACCCTCATCTGTAATATTAGGAACTATCTCTATAAAAAATTGATTACCTTTATTGTCGAATGTATTTGTCATTTATTTTCTCCTTACTTTAGTTCCTGTAAATTTTATGAATTTAGGGTGTTTATTTTTTCCTTTTTCTTTTAGCCAATCTTCAGGTATTATCCTATCATAGTATCTAAATCCGTATTTTATACACCACTGTGCATAATTAGATTTAGCTCCCTTTCTCAATTTATTTTTACTATTAGTAAACACAAATCTAATATCTAAATTAGGATGTTGTTTCTTTATAGCTAAATGTTTACGTCTGTCAATGGTCATAAACCTACCTTTAGTTTCGATTATAATTCCATTGTTTAACACAAAGTCAGGGGTATAGGTGCGATAAGATAAGTCTTCCCATTCAATCTTGATTTCTTCGTATAAGTATTTATACTTTAGCTCATCAAGATAAAGGGATAACTTATGCTCTAAGCCACTCCTATACCCATACTTTAGTGCTTCTCTTCTTACTTTATGAGGAGACATTTAACTCAACATATGACACAATCTTAGGGAATTGTGCTTTCGACATTACGGATGGTAACTCTTGAAGGTTCTCCCAACAAGAATTTTTATAGTCACAGAAACTGCAATTAATTCCTAAGACTGTATTACCTGTAGGCTTACCCCTAAATGTTTCCTCTACAGGCTCAAAGCAACGTTCAAACTTATTATCATTAACAGTCTTAACAGTAGCTTCAATCTTGTTCATCTCTTTTGTAATATCAGCATTACTAGCAGATACATACTTGAATTTACCATTCGCTTTGTTGACTACCCACCAACCACCTATTTTTTTCTTGGCAGCTTTTGCGTAGCCTACAAGCTGTGCAATATATCCAAATGCATCTCCCTGACTTAACACTTCAAAAGATTCAAACTTATTATCGTATGACCAACCTGAAGCAGACTTAACATCATCAACTGCACCATCAACAACTAAATCGTAAGTACCACTTATCTTTGTGTCACCAACTTGTAGTGATACATTTTCAGGTTCTTCGTATTTAACTCCTGATGCTTTAAGCAAACCTTTGAATACTGCTTCTACTATATCTCCCAACATCATATTCATCATAAAGCTGTTTGGTTTAGAAGAAGCTAATTCAGGTTTGTTTTTCTGAAACCATAGTTGACAAGTAGGTCTACCTAAGTTGGACATACGTAGTCTGAAGTCCTTCCTATTCTCACCACTGCCAAACTGCTTACGTAATGCATCCATGACATCTTTACCTACCTGCTCTATTACTTCGTCAGGCATGGTAGTTT
>Ga0209634_1002482_pt1 | contig 12896 bp, 22 predicted proteins | sample LinPmetageLP40_FD_184043 | JGI IMG/M metagenome (GOLD analysis project Ga0209634, IMG submission 184043) | Marine viral communities from the Pacific Ocean - LP-40 (SPAdes) (version 2) | ecosystem: Environmental > Aquatic > Marine > Oceanic | place: Pacific Ocean | collected 2010-08-26 | reverse complement strand
CATATCAAATCCACGTAGTTTTCCACTTGAAACTAAGCCATTTCTAATTGAGCCTTGACCTGCGTTGAAGTCTACAGACAATAGTTTAGAAGATGACTGACCTAGAACTTCGTAGAAGTCAGGACTAGCAACAAACCATCTACCTTCTTCAGGTACATTCTGTTCGTCTAATAGTCTTGCCATTCTAGCCATAAGGTCTAATGGGTCTGTTTCAGAAGCTCCTAAATCAGCAGCACCAGAGCCATCAAAGACTCCTGCAGCTAAATCAGTAGCACTATCAGCACCTAAAATGTGATTAGGTGATGAAGCTGAACAACCAGCAAACATAGTAGCTAACACAGCAGCATCATATGAATCTTTCAATGCATATGCAGCAGAGCTGGAAGCAATCTCTTTGAAGTTGACATGTGACATATTAGTTTCAATATCATCTACGATGAATTTGAAAGCTTTAGCACTATCAACAACCAAAGTGATTTCTTGGTCTGTTAGTTTTGTGTCAGTAGTATCACTACCTCTAGTGTAGTCTGATACTGAAATGACAGGTTCTTTTATAATTTTTACTGAGTCTCCGAAAGAGGATATCTCACCGGCATAGTCGGTGTTTGTGATAGCTTCTACTACCGAGGCTTTCCTAAAAAAGTTCATTACCTTTTTAGAATAAACCGAAGGTAAAAAGAAACTATTAGTTTGTCCACTTACAGAGTTGCCAAAGTTGGCGTTTGTATCAGTACTTGGTTCAAAAAATTGAGCCATGATTTTCTCCTTTTAAGTTATAGTTAATTCTTTGAGATTCTTCCTTCTTGCATAGCGTCTGATATTTCTTTTTCAAATTTATCAAACTCTGCCATACTTAAAGCAGCAATCTCCCTTTCTGACCATATTCTCTCTTGCTTTGGGTCTACACTAGTTGTTTTAGTAGAAACCATATCTGCAGCAGATTTTCTGGTCGGTTTAGAATTTGACTTAGTCTTTTTAGATTCTATACCAAAATCTTTTTTAAACAAATCAAGAGCACGTGAAGCTAGGTCAGCATCAGAAGCATTTGAGTATATCCAATCTTGGATAGACTTAGGTTGTTCTTTTGCCCATGTATGAAAATCATCACTGTTTTTAATATCTTCAAAATCAGGATGTCTTTCTACTAACCTTTTTTCTGCATCTTGTCGTATTAATTGAGTCTCACGTTCTTGGAGTTTACTAAGGCGTTCTTCTAGAACTTTTGCTTTAGTCTCCGATTGCATATGAGCAACAGTTTCTACAACTTCATACACATCAGGATAATTATTCTTAAATTGTTCTAGTTCTTCTTGAGATTTAGGAGCTACATATTCGGTTCTATTACTAGTAGCCTCTTCTATTAACTCTTGTTCTCTAGATTTAAACTCATTAAGTTTACTATCATAATGTTTTTTTAAATCATCATATCTTTTTTTGTAGTCTGGTTTCTTATAAGGTGTATCCTTAGTAGTTTCCAGTTCTTCAGTATTAACACTTCCTTCAGCTTCCACTTCAGTTATGTCATTACTTTTAAAGAGTTTATTCTTTTCAGAAGGCTCTTCAAAATACATAGTATCTGATGATAAAAAAGGTTTATCTTCTTCTTTGTGCCAATCTTTTTTTGCATTATAAGGATTTGGTACTTCTTCTTTTTGGACTTGTTCAGTCATTTTCTATTCTCCTAATTGGGGCTTTGTTCACAAGGTAGCTCTATGTCGACTAGAGGGCTTGTATTGTAAAGGTAGCCTTTCGGTTTAATTTAATAAAGTGCCTGATATCTCAGGGTAGCTTTATTGGTTTTAACTACGGACGTATCTTGATTGAGCAGAAGGGTCGAGCATAGTTTCTCTAATTTTATTTCTAACAGTATCGTCTTGTTCAGCTACATAAGTACCTTCATTAACTACCTGTTGTCTATTAATATTAGATTCAATTTCTTCCATTCCACTATCAAGCATTCCACCCGTAGCTACTTGTTGTCTTTCATCTGCATTAGCTTCAGCATCTTTCATCATAGACATTAAAGCGTCTTCTCCGATTTCTTCTACAGCTTTTGCAGTAAAGACAAATTCTCCGTCAGATAACCTTGCAGGTATACTGTCAGAGACTCCTGAACCCGGTCCTTCAACAGGACCAGACCCAGCAAATTCTTGAGCAACATCTATTATTTTATCAAATAACATAGATAGTTGTTCGTCTTGTTCTAGTTTAGAAGTTAGCATATCTTCTTCTTCTTCGCTTAATGCTTCTTCCATTATAAATTTTGTATAGTTTTCTTCCATAGAATTATCTGATTCCATATTAGATTCTGGTGAACCCATCATGTCTTGCATTTGATTGTCTGTAGACATAGACATTTCAGAACTAGCTTTTACTTCTGGCATAACTTCTGGCATCATAGATTCTTCTTGATTTTCCATAGGCATGTCATCGGCTAGTAATGAACCACCTTCAGCTTTTTTCTTTCTGTACATACCACCCATATAATTAGGCTTTCTGTCTTTTGCAGCTTTTTTCATTGATTCATTTTTATTACCGTCTTTATCTAAATCTAAGTAATCTGGTTTTTCTAACATTTTTATTCCTCTTCTTTTCTATTAATTGCTTCTTTAACCTGTTCCTGTAACTGCTCTAGGCGTACCAGAGAACTCACTCTCCCCTGAAGCCGGAACATTTCCTGTTCCGATATTGCCACCACCAGTGCCTGTAGCTCCAAGCTCTTGAGGTTGTTGAGGTGTTCCTTGAAGTCCTCCCATTGGGGACTGTTGACTATTGGGTTGAGCTTCTTCGCCATTTGTTTGTCCAGCATTCTGCATTCCTATTATTTGTGCCATGATAGCTGCTTCTTCAGGGTCATTGAGTATTTCATCAGGGTCTAAATCTAAGCTGTAGGCTAGTTCACTAACGAGTTTAGAAATCTTAACAAACGGAGCAATAGCAGGGCTTTGTGCAGTTTGTAAAAACATTGTAAGTCTTTGACTTCTAACTTCTTTCTGCATCAAGCTATTTGTTCCAGTAGCCTTAACTTCTAAATCACCTTTGACATCCAACTCATCCTCTAAGAACTGCATGTTCCATTGGAAATAAGATTCTCCTAATGGCTTTAATAAAAAGTCATCAAGATTTTTGATAACAGTTTTAATATTTAAACTAGATGCTCCCATTAACATTGACATACCTGAAGCAGTCCTTGTCATACTTTGAACACCTGTTTGTCCGTGTGAGTAACTAGGTATACCTGTTTGCTCATCTGCAAGTTGTCTGAACTTATCAAACATCATCATGTTTTCTGGTGCAGTATTAGGAAATTTTAAACCATGTATAGCTTGTCCGGGCATTCCTGCTTGTCTACGGAATATCTTTCCGGGATATATTTCCATTGATTGTCCACCTACTAAGGCAGACTCATCTACATCAAAGACTAAAGACCCAGCCATTGCTAAGTTATCTACAGCCATTCTTGCATGACCATTCATAATCTGTTGACTATCATCCATATTTTCTGCTACGCCAATACCAAAAAAGTTATATGGGTTTCTTTCATAAGGAAAAGCATGATAAGGTAATCTGTAAGGTGTAAATGGATTTAGTACAGCCCTTAACAAGTAATGTCCACATGTCCATATGTTTACTTGTACTTCATCAAGGTCATCAACACTGTCGGGTAAGTCAATTCCTACTTCTCTTGCGTACTCTGCATCCATCATTCCCCAATACTCTATGACTTCAAAGCTACTATTTATATCTTCATCACTTCTATTATCATCTTTTAATTGGCTTTCAAAATCTTTTTCTACGTAGTTAGCACCCATTTGAATAGTACTACGTATTGCATCTTCATTAAAGTAAGGCATATGTCGTAGTTGTCGTAGTTGACTTCTATTCATTTTGTGTCTATGTATTACATATTCACATTCTTCCATAGTAGTTGCGTTAGGGTCAGGATAAAAATCCCAACAACTAACAAACTCTATTCTAGGAACTCTAACTTCTAATGGATTGTATGTTCTTGTTCCGTCTTCTCCAGTATCCCATTTGTGTAATTTTTTATTAAAATTAAATGGTCCTTTTACAATCCCCGTACCTAGTAAGGCAGATTCTAAAAGAGCATTTCTTATTTCGGACGAACCATTAGACTCATCTATTTGGTCATGGATAAGTTTTTCCATTCTTCTTGCAGCTCTTTGTGCAGGAGATACTTCTAATTCTGCAGGATTATAACTAACTCCATCTATTAACTTTCCTGCTTTTTGTCCTTTGTCTTCAAGGCTTTCTTCAAAAACACCATTATAAAATGTTGCTCCTGCTTTTAAAACTTTACCATCACCTTCGTAACCAACATCATAAGGATTTTCTAATTCTCTATTTCCTATGTCATCAGGTACTTCACCTTGAGTTGTTTCCATTCCCGGCATAGGACTAGAACTACTTAGATGTGCAAAGTCTGTTTCTCCTTCTGGTATTTTTGTTTCTGCTATTCCTATTGGAAATTTACCTGTACCAAATATAACATCAACTAATTGACCAAAAGCAGCTAGTACTTTTGTTTTAGTAATTTTTACAAAGACTCTAGACTTTTCAGAGTTTCTAAATTTAATTGATTTGTTGTAAAGACCTCTATAGTTTTCGTAAGCTTGTAGCCATCGTTTTTCATCAGTGTCTCTACCTTCTTCTGCTTGAGCATAACGACCTTTAATAATACCAATAAGATTTCTTTCTTGGTCTTCTTCTAAATTTAAATTTAAACCTGATTCACCTTCTACATCTTCGTAAAGATTATTAGCGTTTAAAAATGTATTATCTTCTGCCATATATTAATAACCAAATGTAGAATCAATAGGTCTATACATTTCACGTTTTAAACCTCTAATCCTTTCTAGTGGGCTTTCCATTCTAGGTCTGCTCATTATCATATAACGCAATGCATCATATGCATGGTCAGAAGCATGTGTATCCACATCTTCCGGATTAGATTTAGATAAAGGTATAGATTGTAGTTCTCTTATTAAGTTAGGACATGTATTAAATATCTGTAACTTAGGTCTACCATTCTCTCTAACCTTTAAATACTCGTGTATTTGTACTTTACCTTGTATTCTATTCTTATCAGCTCGTCTTAATTTATGACCAGCTCTAACTAAACTTTCACCAACAGTAGGACCAGTCGTTCCTGTATTTGCCCACGCTGCTGTATCTAAGACACCATTCACTGAGAAAGGGTCTTCTGTTTCCATATCTGTTATTATAGTACCTAATTCCTCACCTGTCAACCCTTTTTTATACAATTCTCTATAAATTATTAAAGTATTGTCATTCATATCCATTATTCCCCACAAACAACAAGACTCTGAAGCATATCCATAGTCAATTCCTTTTACTCTTTCCCAATGAACAGGTAAAACAAAAGGAGTAATTACATGGTGTTTAGGTTCAAATTCTGTAAATGCTGCACCTTCTGCTACATCCCAGTTACCTTCTAGTAGTTGTTGTCTTTGTGTAGGAGGTAATGACTTAAGCATTTGCTCATAAACACCATCAGCATCTAAGTAAGGATTATCAGCTAGTCTAGCAGGAATAAACTTTCTTGTTAAACCATCTTTACCTTCAAAACTTTTGTTATTTTCTTGAGGCAATATGTATCTTTGTTTTACCCAATGAGAACCTACACCACCGGGGTTAGCAGTACAACGTAAGTATGTTTCTATTTCTGGGTCAGTTGTTCTTAAACGAGAAGCAAGATAGTTCCAACTAAACTCTGTAGGTAAATGAGTAATCTCATCAAAGCCTATCCAACTATATGCTTGTCCTTGATATCTGTAAACATCTGCATCTCTTTCTAAGAAACCAAACTCTACCTTTGCACCTGATGGAAAGTTCCAAAGCTTTTCAACTTCTTTAAACTTAGCTCCAGGAAAAGCTTGTGGATATAACTCACGAGACTTATCAATCATTTCTCTTAGCTCTGGCATAGACCTTCTAAGTATCAAGGCTCTGTGTGCTTTTTTGTGTGCATAGCGTAGTGGGTCTACTAACATAGCATAAGATTTACCACCACCTGCTGCTCCACCATAGAGAACATCTTTTTCACTAGCAGCAAGAAAGTCTGTTTGTGGACCTTCATTGGCGTGGAATACTACATGATTCTCTTCTAGTACTTCTTTTATTGAAGGAGCTACTTGTTCTAACTCTTCATCAGTTACTATATTTGATGTTGTTTTTTCTGTAGCTTTTTTAATTACTTCTTGTTCAGCTTTAAGTTTAGATTCTTTGTATGCTATTTTCTTTTTAGCTTTAATTAATTCTTTTTTATCTCTAGCTAGTTTTTGTTTTCTTTTTTGCTCTGGAGAATATCTATACTTAACTTTAGGTTCTGGTGTCTTATTTATAATTTTAGATAAACCTACGTGGCTTAATTTTCTACCTGTTTCTTCAGATATTAATTCTGCTGCTTTTCTTAATGAATATTCTTCATTACGAACAGAGGATATATAGTTATTTAGTATTGTTAATTCAGAATGTATAGGTTCTAAGTAACCTTGAATGTTACTTATTTTGTAACCAAAAGGTACAGTAACACCTTTCTTTTTTATGTAACCTTCTGGTATCTTATCCATTATGTTACTTGTCTATAAGCTCTTGTTTTCTTTGCTGTTTTTTTTGATTGTTTGCTGTGTTGTTTTCCTGCAGCTGTGTCTTTTCTTTTCTTTGCTGTAGATGCTGCATACTCTGAATCCGATAATGCTGCAATCGCTTTTTTCGGGAGATATCTTTCACCCGTTTTCGCAGACGGCTTACCACTCTTAGTACCCCAATCTTGTTTTGACCAAGACCTAAGACTTCTTTGTGACTTTTTTAGGTTTGACATTCTTTGTTGGTTTTTCAGTTAAACATTTTTTAAAAAGCTTTGAGTAACATTTCTTTGCTTTATCCATTAGTTCTATCATTAATTCTTTTAATCCTATTATCATTTGTAACCACCTCCGGCAGCTTTATATTGTTTAGCTAACATCTGGGCTTTTCGAGCAGACCATTGACCGGCTTTACCACCTTTAGTACCGGCTTTAATTTTCTCGAAAAGCCTCTTACGCAAAGTTGGCTTGGTATAATTACCAGCTTTGTTTACGGTTGATTTACTTTTTGTTTTCTTTTTTGTTGCCATCTTTTTTTCCAAATATTAAATCCCAGTTATCTCCATATTGCTTTGAGTGTGTGTTTACTCTAGGTCTTGCACCTTTACCACCATCACTTTTACCATATATACTTTTTCTAAAAGTTACTTGAGAACCTTCATCATTACCTATTTGTCTACCCACAGTTTACCATTTAACTTTATCAGCCCAATAAGCTGCTGATAGTTTACCTTTTTTAATATTCTTACCGTGTCTAGCTTTAAAAGATTTTCTTTTAGCTTTCATTCTAGCAGACTCACCTGCTTTAGGTTTACCTGCAGTACTTGCACCTTGTTCACCAAACCTAATCATTTTAATAGTGCTGCCTTCTTTAGCTAACACCACGTGTGATTTTGTAGGATGTTTAGGAGTTCTCTTAGGTTTGTTATAACCTGAGAACCTTTCTCCTCTATATTCAATGCTCATTAATGTAATACCCTTTTTGTATGTGACTCTTTATGTTGTAGTTCATGCATTTCTCCAAGAACCAACAACCCATATTGTATAGCTATACGATTAGCCTGTGCTATATCTTCTGCTCTAATGTAAGGACCTATTGCAGCCCCATCTTCATTAACGTGTTCAGTTATCCAGAGTTTCATATTCACCATCCTCTACGGTTATATCTATTGTTTGTTTTTCTGGTAATATAAAAATACCACCTTGAACATTATGATTAACCTCTAGTCTTTCTTTTTTACCTAAACCAACCCTATCTAATATAGTCTGTGCAGCTTGTAACTTTATATTAGCTTGAGGCAGAGCTTTATCACTCTGTAAAACTTCAATAAGTTTAAAAGCAGCAGTAGGGGCTTCCCTTGCAAGTACATCTGAGGCTAAATCTACTATCTCATGTTTAAGACTTTTAATTACTTGGTAGTGATTTCCTGAGTATCCTGCTAGTTCAGCTGATAGTTTGAGGTTTCCTTTAGTCTCTATGAGATTATTAAGAAAGTCCTCTTGTTTTGTTGTCAGTTTTTTCTTTGTTGTAAGTGAAGACATACGGATATTATAGATGCTTATAAAGAGTTTGTCAAGTTTTTTAAAATATTTTACAAATCACTTGACAAAACAATAAATAAACTATATAATAACATTAAGTGTGCCGGGGTTGAATACATATCCTAGGGAGCTGCTCAACTCTGTTTAGCTCTTTGAAGTTACCACTTGAAAATTACCTAAAATGTATGAACATTAGTATATATCCCCTAGACCCCCCATGGTGCTCCTGCGTCCCCTACACTAAAAAGCTTTAAAAAAACACCCTCAAAAACCCTGTAAAACTATAAAGACTTGAGAGAGCTTTATAAGGCATCTGGAATCCTCTAATAAGACCTATAAAACCTTGTAAAGATTGCATGGCTTGGATATGGCTCGAGAACTTAACGAATTTATGGGGCTTAATGGGTGCGAGATTTATTATTTGTATCTCATTAAAATAGTTAAGCACTCTACAAGGCTATACAAGGCTACTCAAGGAATTTCTAGGGGTATGGATAGGCTAACCTAGTCTATATTGTTAACTAGTTAACAGAGAGCCTTAGAACCCCTATGTATACAGTGCATACATTACAGGGATATTTAGGTTTATTTTAGGCAAAAAAAACCCCTCGAATGAGGGGCTTTATCGTAGGGATACGAAGAGGTTATTTAGACATCAATTTCTTGTAGGCTCTCATAGCTTTCAAGTCAGTAGCTGGTAAGGATTCTAATTTTAAAATCTTAGCCACTTGCCCTTGAGTCAAAGGAGATTTTTTAGCGTTCAATTTATTTAAAAAATGTCCTCGAATAGTCCCAAATTTAATGTCTTTCGGGCAATCTTCTTTGTTGGCGAAAGTAGCCGAAATTTTCATTACCATTCCAAATGTTGCAATAGCCTTGTCATCTTTAACGACAAAGTCTTTTTCTTCAACTTTTTTATCGTTAGATTTTAAGATTCCTGAAGCCAATTTTTCAAGTTCTTTTGGATTAGATTTGAGTAACAATTCTAACTGTTTTTTTAATGATTTATTTTCCATAATATTGACCCTCTTTGGTCAGTTTATTTTTAGGCGAAATTGCCTTGCTGATTTTGTAATCAACGACCCATATTAAACCCAATCAATCACCATGTCAAATAACCCCAAAATCAAGCCGTTCTGGAATCTATTTTTTACCCATACTTTATCCTATATTTAACTATAAAATAATGATTGCAACAACAAATATATGTGTATATATCGCTTTAAAGAAGGATTGCTAGACTATTACGCATAGAGTTCTACATGCAGGTAAACTTATACGCATAAACTTTTACGATTACTTAATAGTTTATGTAAACGATTATGTGTGTGTTTCAAAAAAAAAGTGTTGACTTTCTAAAAAAAGGGTGTAAAGTGTGCCCCATCAACGACACCGACCTATTAGGTCAAGGAGATAAGATGAGTATTGATAAATATAAAGAATACTTAATAGAACTAAAAGAGAATGAAGAAGAATTACTAAGTAATGTTATTACTGATACAGAACTAAATGAACTTGATAATATAGATATTCAAAAGTTTTGTAATGGATTGGATAGTAATATTAATATTAGTGATTTAGATACATTTCAATGGGAATATAATTATGAAGACTAAGTGTAAAAATCCTAATGGATTAGATAATTTAAAAGCTATTGTTAGTAATCAAATTATTGACCCAGTAAAATTCAATAGTCTTGATAAGGCTAAAAGATACCTTAAATCAGAGGGTTATAGGTTTAGACAAGCTTTTAATCACAAAGAAGATAGGGCTATGATTTATCAAAGTAGATTTGGTTGGATAAAACTTACATCAACTTTTGATTATTTAAACAAAACAACTATGGAACAGGGAACTGTTTGGAACATAGTAAAACTATAGGAACTAATATGAAAGTAATAGATTATTTTAATAGAATTGAAGAATGCTCAGAAATGGAGACAGATGAAGGTTTTCATGCTTTTGATAAATGTGTAAATAATTTAAGTAAACAAGAATTACTTGAATTAATTATAGAATTTACAAGTATTGTAGCAAGATTAGATGTAAGTTTAGATATACTTGAAAATCCTTTTGATACAGATAATGATTGGGATAAAGTTTCTGAAGAAGACAAGATTGCTTACAAAAAAGAAAGTAAACTTATGAACAAAAGCCATCTAAAGATTGTACATTAAGTATTTATACAGGTAGTTTCAGCTTGACATTCACTCTGACTTACTGTAGACTGCCCAACATCAACACAGCTACCAAGCTGACAAGGAGATAAAATGAAGATAAATATACATAATGTAACTAAAATAGAAGTTAAAAAAGTAAGTAAAGGTAACTCTTATATTTGCAGAGATTTAGTTATACATCATATATCATTAGATAGAAAAACTGGAGAAGAAGTATCACTGAAAACTAGTATAGATTTGTTTTTAGACGATGCTTCTGCTTCTAAGTTAGTATATTCTAAGTAGATTTATTAAAACAAATAGGACACCAAGTAAAAGAGGCGATAAAAACAATACGAAGCGTTTGTCAATCGCACTAAAATAATACAACTTGGTCTCTAGGGAGTGCTGTTAAATCGTAAAGTAAACTGTGAAATCAGGATAAACTATACAATTATAAACCGAGCAACAGACCTGAAAGAGTGTGGGTATCACTTACCAAAACTACCCACCTAATATTAATAATAATAAAATGGAGATAAGTATGAGTAAGACAACTTACACAATAAGAGGTAGTAAAACTACACTACCAATAGGATTAGCACCACTTAGTGTGCAAAAACTATGGCAATATTCTACGAAACAAGGAATAAATTTTCTTAGAGTTAGAGCTATACAAGAAAGAAATGAAAGAACTGAGGGTAGGACTTTCTTTGGATTTCATAAAGCTAAAGTATCGGCTTATCAACAACTTGAAGACCCTATATTCCCACTATGGTTTAAAAGAAAAGTTAGACTTGGTGAAAGCAACAAGGGTATGCAAGTTTTAGAAGTTGCAGATAACTTTGATGTTGAAGAAACAATGAAAGTTGTAGATGCTTATGAAAAGTATGTAGATAGTGCTTGGAATAGATTTACTGTTAGACTGAAGGAGACTTTATTTTACAGTGTTTCTTTGTTTCAAAAATAAAAGTTTAGTGTAAGACGAACCTATCGTAAAATCCTGAAGTTTAAGACGAAGTAGGTCATAGGTTAAAGGGTGTAATGAGTGCTAGAAACCGTCGTTCACCACACTAAGAGTGCTGGGCATCACTTTAAAGTGTCCATTTATATTAACAGCTATACATACAGGAGATTATTATGGCACAACAGATGAGAAAATTTGAACAAGAAGCAATAGCTTCAGAAATAATTAGTAATATTAAACAAAAACAAGTAATTTTACAGAAAGATTTTGAAAATTCTGATACTTTTCAATACATAAATACGCTTTGTGAAAATGTACAAGCTTTACAAAGAGAACAAAGCGATATCAGTAATCAAATATCAAATATAAAAAGAAATATTGACATTAAAATTACAGATTTTAACGATAATATCAAGCCAGATTTTAATTTATATTCAAATTATGATGCAAAATTAAACTGGAATTACAACGAATGGCAAATTAAACAAGAAATAGAAAACAAACTAGCAATAGCCTTGCTTTCTGATGACTGGTCTGATAAACTATCACAAATAATTGAAGATATTGCTAACCAATATACTTAATGGAGATAAATATGGCTAAAACCTATAGACAAATAATTGAAGAACTAGATGACATCATATTAGATGAAAGTAAATCAGAAGAAGAAAAAGATAATGCAAGAAAAGAAAGAAATGATATATTAATGGAACTAACAATGAGAGCCTACGGCTAGGAGATAATATGACACACAATGATATAAAGAAAGGTATGAGAGTTCAACTAACACCTATACCTATGATTTCTAATGCACCTAGAACTGCTACAATCATGGATAACATGAAAGGTATTACTAGAATGGTGCACATAGATGAAAAGAATGGATACTTTGCCGACATGGGAAGTGTTTATGTTAGTGAAATAGAATATGTATTATATGAAAATGATATGCCTGAACCAGTAGATGTTTCAGTAGCACATCAAAAGAAATTAGATACATTACAATCAATACATTGGGGATAAAAATATGAGTGATAATATAAAATGCGAAGGACTTTGGAGAGTGACAGTAACTAGAAGCTATGAAGCTGTTATAGAAGTATGTGCTTCAAGTAAACACGAAGCTGAAAGATATGCAAGGTCAGACGAGAATCAACACATAGCTAATCATAACGAAGATTACTTTCTTAGATTCCATGACATAGAACATACTCATGAAGCTAAGTTGTATGAAAGCTATGAAGGAGACGAGTAATGTATATAGATATAAGAGAAGAAGTAAAAGACGAACTTGATAGTAGATTATCAGACGCTACAAAAGATAATGGTGATATATATAGACTTACTTTACCGAAAGATGGTAGGTATGGTAATCATGGAGATATTATCAAGTATATTGATGAAGAAGTAAAGACTTTAGAAGATATTAAAGTTGTTCTAAAGGCTTTGATAGGTGGATTAAACAGGGAGGTATAATGAAAATACAAGTACAAAATCCAATAGGTTATAGAGACTTAGAAAGCATAGACAAGACTATATTATTTATACATATGTATAAAGATAATGACTTGACAAATACAAAAGCTATAGATGTTTGTG
>Ga0209634_1002481_pt1 | contig 12898 bp, 7 predicted proteins | sample LinPmetageLP40_FD_184043 | JGI IMG/M metagenome (GOLD analysis project Ga0209634, IMG submission 184043) | Marine viral communities from the Pacific Ocean - LP-40 (SPAdes) (version 2) | ecosystem: Environmental > Aquatic > Marine > Oceanic | place: Pacific Ocean | collected 2010-08-26 | reverse complement strand
GGCGTGGACTATATGTTCCACTCATAATAAGCCGAATACATATATAAATGGAATTTTATATTAAATACATAGGTGACCCAAATTACAACGCGACACAGTTGCAGAATAATGGTGAGATCGAGCAATTAATTACTCAGATTGAGACTATTTTATTTACGAGAAAGACGGAAGTTTTAGGCTCACCTGGCTTTGGTTGTAATTTAGAGGATCTGGTATACTCGTTAAATCAAAATGAGTATAATATTAAACAAGAGATTACAAATCAGATTAATAGCTACTGTCCGCTTGCTACTAAATATAATGTGGCTACGGATGTAAAATTCTTTAAAGGTACTGTTAGAGATATTGCATATATTGATATTACAATTGATAGTAAATATCTAGTACAAATAAACCTAAGATAAAAGAGATAAATAATAAATGGCACAACTAAAATTTTTAGAGACGGTTAGGAATACGGCGAATCAGATTAAAACTGATACGAGAACTTACATTAGTAGGGTTTACAAGAGAGCTAATACGCTTTTTACTGAAGCAAGTCCTTTTGCTCAAATTATTGCTGTATTTTCAGAATTATATGAACTCGTTATGTTCTATATTGAAGATGCTATTGTTGAACAGAACATATACACTGCTCAACAGGCAGAGTCTATATATGGTATGTCAAGACTGACCGGACATGATGCAACAAGAGGTTTTGCAGCAACTGGTGAAATTGAATTTAGATGGAAACCTGGTGCAGATCTTAGTAAGATTGCAGGTACTGGCTTAAATTTAGATCCTAGAGCAGAATTAGTATGTGAGTTAAACGGGATGACATATACTTTATTATCTTCAAAGGATAGATTTAGATTAGAAAAGTCAAATATGACTAAAATTAAATCTGCAGTTATTCAGGGTAAGTATGAAAGACAAACCTTAACTGGTACTGGAGAAAAGCTACAGTCTTTTAATGTACAAACAAAAAAATTATCAGATCATTCTAAAGTTAGTGTTTCTGTAAATGGTGAGAAGTGGACTTCACATAATTCACTATATGATTTATTAAATAATGAAAAAGGTTATTTAATTAAAACAGGTATTGCTGGTGGACTTGATATTTATTTTGGTAATGGTGCGTTTGGAGCTATACCAGCACTAGGTACTACTATTGAAGTTGAATATGTAACACATGATGGTTTTATGGGTAACATAGATGATGGTAGAGATATTACCTTTAAATGGCAAGCAGAAGGAACTGATTCCTTAGGAGGAGAGCATGACCTAAATGAATTCTTAGATGTGACATGTACATCATCTCCAAAAATGGGAGCAGATAGAGAGTCAACTGACTTTACTAAAATTATGACGCCTCTCGCTTCAAAATCGTTTGTTTTAGCAACTCCAGATAATTACGAGTATTTTCTATCAAGGTATGGATTATTCTCGTATATAGATGCTTACAACACTACTTCGGATGAGTATTTAGATGATGATAATGTTATCTACATATTTGCAGTGCCGGATGTAAGAAAGAAATTAGCTTCAGGTCAAGACTACTTCTCTATCCCAGAGAATGAAATGTTCTTCGACCAAAATGAATATGATAAAATGGGACAAGTAATTCAGGATAGTGGTCAACAAATGGTTACTACTGAAGTTGTCTTTGTAAAACCCCAAATAAGAAAATATAGCCTGGATATTAATATTAGGTATTTTTCAGGTTTTGCTAAAGAAGAGATTTTTAATGATGTCAGAGCAAAGGTAAGTGATTACATGTTAAATGTAACAAGAAGAGATAAACTGCCTAAATCTGATATTGTTTATATTTTAGAGGAAATAGACGGTATTGATGCTGTTAACGTTAGGTTTATTTCAGAAACTGAAGAAACAGCTAGAAGACTTGGTTATTATGAGTCTGTTACAACAACAGTTCAACCACAAGAACCAGTAGTCTTAGAAGATATAGGTAACGGTAAACAAAAATACATCTTTTTCAAAAAGGTAGAAGAAGTCAGAGTCGTTGACGTTGACGCTTCTACAGTAATACCGTACACTGTAGCTGGTTTAGACGAGTGGGGTGATATAATTATGGAGAAAGAAGAAGTTGCAGTCTTTAGAGGCGGATGGCAAGATCGTGATGGTGACGAGATTGTTGATAAAGCCCTAATTAATGCAGAAGCAGCGATGTCTGTTAACTTCGACCCAACGCCAGTACCTAGGACAATTTACACTAGAGTACAGGCTGGAAACAGAAGAGCCTTGAAATAATGTCATTATATAAAGATCTATTAGCATATAAAAGAAAAAGCCTTTACAAGGCAGCCAGAACTAGAAAGGATTCTAGGTTAAATGTTGGTACGGATTACCATGAGATTGGGTTATTACAAAGAATGCTATCAAAACATATCCAAAGAAATACAACTCTTAGCGAGTTTATTAGTTTTTTAAATGACTATTTATTAAATATGCTAAAAGCCCCTAGGTTTCTAAGAGGTTACAAGAATTATACAGTTAAAAAAGACGACAAGTATATTAGATAACTATGTGGAATAATTTAAGATTTTTTAACGGTACAACAAATGAGCTACAGCTTATACAAGTAGATGGCATCTGGGAAGGTTCTATTCATTTACCTATTGTATCTACTCAGTTATATGAGACTGTTAATCTGTTTATCTTGGAAGATGGTTTAGATGATAACGGTGATTCTATCGTTAACACTCCAGTTTCTCCAGATGGCAATATTACATCATTTGATTTTAAGTGGGAACCAACTAAAGTAGATCAGTCTGAAGATATTATTATGTATGGCTTTACTTTATCTGAAGGTAAACCTATTATTAAAGAATTAAAAACACAAAACAGAGAGTTAGATTTATTTTCAAATATTTTAAGTCAAGATGCTAGTTATCTAAAAACTATTGAAGAAAATAAAAACGTTGCTATTCAAATTAATATAGCTCTTAACTCTATGACTGAAGGTATTCATAAAAGAATATTAGAAGTTAAAGCTGGTACAGATGTAATTGCTAGAATTCAAGTTTACGGTGAAGTTGAAGGAGAAGATGAAAGGCTTAGAGTTCTTTTAGCTAATCTAGGAGCAACTTTAGATGATTCAGATTTCTTGCTATTCAAATCACATGATATATCTGAACAATCGCCTGACCAGGTCTTAATGAATGCAAAGAGAAAAGAACTCTTATTAGAACTACATAACATTAAACCGTTTGTCGGAACATATAAAGCTATACTAAACGCGATAGATTATTTTGGCTATGATAAAGTTACACTTAAAGAGTATTGGATTAATGTAGATAAATCAGAGAATAACTTTGGTAAGCTACATGCTATTCCAGTACCTAACTCATCTGTAAGAGGTGAGATGACTAGAAAGAGATTAAAGTTTAAAGTACCTTCTTCAACTATGAAGAAGACTAGTAGGTTTTCTTTAGTCTATAGACTAAACGAACCAGATGGGACTTTTGATCAGTGGGATATTCCAAACGTAGACGAAGTATTTGATTATACACCAGACGAAGTTATTATTAAACTATATGGTTTAAAGAATAGACTACAAAAAGATTACTTACCGCTTGAAGCTAAGATTATAGATATTACTGGGGAAGGTGATTACTTTACTCAGAGAAACTTAAACGTTTGGAAAGTACAAAATCCAATTGGATATTTTACTGAAGGGCATAAAATTAAATACGATGTATTTCCAAATGACAGAGAGTTATTTATTGAAGATACGTCAAATGTTTTAAAAACTACATTGGCTCAAAATTTCTATCAGACTTTAGCACAAGAGCAGGCAATTTCTCCTACAAATAATTATGAGAATTTTTTAAATCTTAAACCTGGAGAAGAAGGGTCTTTAACAGAGACTCAAAGAACTGAGATGAAGAGTATCTTTAGAAGTTTTTATGGAACATACCACGATAGAGAACTACATTCATATAACAAGGATATTCCGATTGGATGCCCAGTTATTTTAGATGGTGTACCTTCTTTTGATGATATATGGGATGAGGCTAATTTTGTTTGGGATGATGCCGTAGATGCAAATGCAAACTTAAAAGTAACTTGGGATAACTGGTGGAAGAAGTGGGTCTATGAGATTGAATGGTTAATTGATGGACCTAATGGTTTACACCAAGAATACAGAGGTGCCATTGATGACTATAAGCAATTAGCACTTAATCTACCTTATGTAGGTTCATATACAGTAGAAATGAGAACATACGATCTATTTGGTCACATGTCTTTCTATAAAACAAAAGACCTATTTGAAGTTAAATTAAAAGACTTAGAATTATATGGTATTTACAAGTGGTTAGATACAGATCAAAATGGAGTTCCATCTACATGGAATTCTAAAAAGATAGACTGGAACGGCACTGGAGGTTACTGGGATTTCCCACAAGACAACCAAACTAAAGTAGATGATAATATTGCAACTTTATACTTAACCCTAGACAGGTCGAACTATATGCATGATGAAGATCAAGGAGTTAGATTCTCTACGGTAAGAAGGTATGATGATATTTATTCAGATACAGGTTATTCAGAAACTACAGGACCATATACTTATGATGAGTCTACGTTTAGATGGAAAGATACAGAACACCTTTGGTGGGAAGCGATGAGGGTAGGTCCAGATTTAACAGCTTCATTTAAAATTGACTGGATTGAATATGGGGACATGTTAAGAATTGTACATAAAGACCCTATAACAAACGCAGTTTCTTTTGGTGAACATACAATTACTACTGCAACACCAGTTAATGCTGCAGACTTTGCAGGCTGGCAAGCTATTGTAGCCGACCTAGAGTCAAGTGAAGACCCAATCATAAATAAATTTAATTTTAATCCTGTGTTTGAGGACTTTGATGACGGAGGTCAAATACTAGATAAATTACACTATATAATATGTGTAGGACAAGAATATTCTAAAACTTATGATTTTGAACTAGTAGAGATTATTAAAGGTAATAACGCTTCTCAGGCTCAAATTAGTGGAGAAATTCATACAAAACATTACAACCCAACATGGGACGACACGCGAGTGTTTAAACACCATGCGACAGTAGATCGATCTACTCACGTAACTATATCAACTGATATTTCTAAGTTTCCAGGAGCTAAAAATCCAAAATGGACTATTACTAATTTAAGTAACCCAGAAATCAATGATATATACTATAATAATATGTGGCTAACGTACATTTTTAAGGAACCTGGAGATTACTCTATTCAACTTGAAGCGGAAGATACATATAACAACAAAAACGTCATAAGACGTAATATGATAAAAGTAAAATAAACTAAAATGGCAAACATTACAGAAATTTTAGGTACCGACTCGGTATCGTCTTCAAGACCAACTATTAACAGTAACTTTGAGTTGTTAAACGACGAGTTAGCTTCAGTAATTGCACTTTTAAATCCTACTACTTCGGTATTATCGGGTTTAACTAGCGCAACTACAAGTTCATTAACAGTTAATGATGGTACGAATCTTTTAGTAGCAAACTCATCTGGTTTAGCAGTTAGTACAGCAGCAGCGTTTGCTGGCAACGTTTCACTAGGTGGTAGAATAGCTAAGTCTGGTGTTGTTGGAACAGCTTCAACTCCTGCGGCTAACTTACAACCATCTGAGATTACAAAAGGTTCTTACTTTATTAATGCGCAGTTTACAATCCCAACTGCGGTTGATGGAACAGAAGTAACTTTGATTAATGTTGGAGGTGCTAGTTCAGCTATTATTGCTGGATCAGGTACTTCATTAGGTGCTACTTCAATAGCCCTAGACAACACTAACTCAACGATAACGTTAAGATGTTTTGAAACTAAATGGTATATTATTAGCGCATACGCTTGTACTATATCTTAAATTAATTAAACTGAAACCTAATAGATGGCAACTCCTTTAGTTAGAATACCACAGCCACAAGGTGGCACGATGTATGCTTTTGCTTCTTCAGCAAGAGATATGACTAGGGCGTTTAACAGTTCTGATCTGAACTTTGAGTTTAGTAAATACGCTTTACTAGACTTACCAGATTTTACAGACTCTGTGAACGGCTCTAATACTATTGACTTTGAATTAAATTTAAAGCAAGCATCGGGACAGGCTTATGTAGCTGGACAACCTAATGTAGATTGGGCACAAACTTTCCAGAACTATGCTTTAAATATGGAAGAGATTCTCTTAAAGGATGATGACTACGACCCAATTATTTTAGCATCTGACTCTGAAAAGATTTTCTTTAAGTGGATGTCTGCACTTGGCTCGATTAAGTTTAGACCTACGGATTCAAATGAGTCTACGACAGGGGCCTATGCTGAGAATAATAACGCAAGTCTAGGAGGTTCGAACTACGATAAAGTAGTAAAATATTTAGGTACTATTGATGCAGAGAATGATGTGGCTTACCAAGGTAACACATATCATGAAGTCTATATTAACGTACCAACGTCTGTTGGAAATACTCCGTTGGTTTTATTTAAGCCGACTAACTATAATACATCAGCTACTAAATTATTCCCAACAGATAGCGAAGCTGCTAACGTTGAAGGAAGAGAGGGTCAAACACACCCAGATCCAAATATTGATTTATCTCCAGTTGTAGATAACTGGTCACAAAGCCAAGGGGCTTTTTATGATATTGCAACAAATGCTACGGATTCAGTAGGTATTGACTTTGATGCGGCTTCTTATGCTGGGATTCAAAACAACCCTGACGTAAAGTCGCTATTAGACTTTGCAAAGACTGGGCAACAATTTAGATTTAATGCCATTCTAGTTTACTATGATTTATATAGCCAGTCAATTCCAGCAAACAGATCTACCAACCTATATGGTATCTTAATATTAGATGATATTTTAGATGCTTATGGACCTGGTACAAAAATACATGAACAAATTAAGTTTAAGCCTAATGAAGTTACCGGTCTTAATGGTAATGCTTATTCATTAAAATTAAATCTTAAATTTAATTCATCTCTAGATAATGTAGGTGTTGAGACAAGTGTAAATGACTTTACTACTTTCTCGATGGACCTTTTTATGGATACTACAACTGCGTTAGAAAATGCAACAGATCTACTATTACAAACTAATAATAGATATGGTAAAGTTACTGATAGGTTAGATAGTTTAGAGAATATAATTCTAGGTACAGCAAAAGCAGCTGCCTTAGAAGCTAGAATAAAAGAATTAGAAGATGACTTTACAGCGTCTTCTCTACAGTTACAGGATTCAAGCGCGTTGCTTGAACTTGTAAATAATGCACATAGTAAAATTAACCAGTTAATTGACGGTACGATTCCAGTAGAGTTACAATATAATACAGATGTAATTTTTGCAGGAAAGGGAACCACAGTTGATAAATCAATAGCCGGTAAAATTAAAGTAAATAATAATGTTGATGGATATGTAGTCGCAGATGTATTTAGATGGGATATTCAATCAGGTGTAATAGTTAATCAACTATCTACAAGTAACCTGTTTGTGCCTAGTACAGCTAATCAATATGGTGCCTGGTCTAAGTTAGTTCCTTTCTCAAATAGATTAAGCTTAAAGAACATTACAGACTCTGGGGTATTCAACGGAAACTTGAATATATACATTGATGATTCTACTAACGGATGGACGAAAGGCCAGATCTTTAGAATTGCATTAGATAATATAGACATTAACGGAAACAATATAAAAATTTGGACGAGTACTTCTACAGGTTTTAATCAAGCAGTTGCTAATATTACTCCTGCGCAGTTGATTACAACAACACCTTACATTGAGGTTGTATGTATGGACCCATCCAATTATATATTTGAAGCAGATATTTTAAGATAATATGAACACAAACAACTCTATTTCCAACTCACTAAAAAAGCTCTTAGAGCTTAATACTAATTCATTAAAAACTTTTGAAAGAATTAATGAGGCCGTAACTACTGAGCAGAAAAGTATTCCATTAGAGATACTAACTGACGAGGGTACTAAAATAGTATCTATACCTGGATTTGGCTTTATGCAAAAAGAGTTACAGAGATTAGATACTAATCTAAAAGCTCTAACAGGTTTAGGCAAAGGTTCAACTAAGATTAAGTTACCAGATGGTACTTTTCAAAATATTATTACATCTGCTCTTAAAACTCCAGCTAATGATTTAACTACAGTAGGGAGACCTATTAATTTCTTTACTGCTCCTAATTATTTTGCTGAAGACTTTTTAAACCCAATGCTTAAAACTTCTTTCGACGTAAGCGGTCAGATTCCAAATGACACTGAAAGAGTTTTAGTAAAAAGAATTATATTTGATTCTTCAAATCAAACTGCTGTAGAGTTTTTTAATGATAACTATAGAAATAAAGAAGAGGTAGATTATTTAACTGCGATTAGAGATGTAGTAAATAATAACATCTCATATATCGTTGATGAAGAATTAAGAGACCTACCATATAGAACTGGACAATATACTGGAAAGTTTGACGTTATTTCAATTTCTAATTCACAAAGAGAAGTTATTGAAGGTGGTGTTACTAAAAAACAAGCTATTAAATTATACACTTTAGATAAATTAACATACTCAGATAAATCAAAAGATTTAGATCAGACTGAATTAATTCGCGTAGGTGATGAGTTAATGGTCGCTGGCGGCGCTAAAAACACAAGGTATATAATTAATAAACTGGACTCTTCAACTAGACAGGTTGAGCTTAGATTGGTTGAGGGCTATGAGCCTATTAAGATAGGAGCTAATGTTTTAGGTATATTTAAAAACGAAGATAATAATTTAAACATAGAGGTTCCATGTGGATTTAACGAAAGGGTCTTAATGTTTATGAAACCAATTGATGCTGATTCTAAATTATTAGCAGAGAACTGGTCTCCAGGTGTTGGTTTTTATACAAATGAATTAACTCTTACTCAAGAGGACGGTGTACAAATTACTTTAGCTGAATACTATAAAGAGAATGTAGCTGATTTCAGTAGAATGATTGATGCATTAAAAGTAGATTCAATTCCTCCAGCAGCAGTTGGTGTATCTCCGGATGCCCCTACTCTAGATGGTGAGAATTTTAAAGTAGTACAAATTAATACACATTTATCTGCAAATGATGCTAAGGGTAAGATTACAAGATTAAATTCTGATAAAATTACAGTTGATGAGGCTGTTAAGAAATTAGACGGAACTATTGGTAAAAAGCGTGGAGAGATTGCTACTAAGAAATATGAGTCTGCAGTACAAAGGGATAAAGATAAATCAGAATTAAATTCTCTTGTAGCAGAAAGAACTTCCGAAGCAAAACTATTTAACTCTATTGTAAATCAAATACAAAGTGTTTCTACAGATACTAATGTTAAGAAGCTTAGTCCTAAATATAGAATTAGAGGTTTCTGGGCAATACCTACTGCTAAGAAGGTTGCAGATACTGCAGACCAAGAAGTAGTACAGTTTATTGTTGCATATAGATACCTATCTACTTCTGGTAAATCAGGAGAGGCTGCTCAACTTAAGTTTAAAGAAGAAGGTAGAGAGAAAACAGCAGTATTCTCAAACTGGATTGAAAAGAAAACTAAAGTAAGACCAAGAGCTAAGTCGATCGCACCAGATGGTACAGTGTCTAATAAGTTCACATGGCAACCTTCAAAGGTTGAAGACGGACAAGAGATTAATTTTAATCAATTAGATATTGCAATTAGTCAAGGTGAAACTGTAGAGATTAGAATTAAGTCTATCTCTGAAGCTGGTTATCCACAGAATCCAATCATGTCTGATTGGTCAGAATCGATGACTGTCGCTTTTCCTGAAGCTGAAATTGATACAACAGATATTGCTGCTACAGTTGAAGCTAACTTAGCGGAATTAGCTAGAGTAAGAATGAACGAGGAGTTAACTGCCCAAGGTATTTACACTCACGTTGGAGATTCTTTTACTGCTAACGAAAGCTATTATGCTCACGTTGCAACTAACATTGCTTCCGGATTTTTATCTCCAGAACAAAAACCAATCTCTGTTTATGATAAGATTGCTGAATTAGAAGCTATGATTGCTGGACTTAAAGGTGAAGTTGAAGCTGAAGTTGGTGAATTAGTGGTTAAAATAGTATCTGAAGACGGTACTGTGACTAATATAGCTAAAGATCAAACTATTCAATTATTTGCTGGATATTATGTAGATGAGGTTGCAGGTTTAACTGTTAGAAAGGGACATATTGTAAATAAGACGTTTAAGTTACAGTTAGAAAATAGTAAAGCTACTAAACTAGAATTAGTTTCTAGATTAGTTGGTGATAGAAGTCTACCGGCATATAGATCTTCTGCTCAAGGTTCAACAGAGAGTAGTAATGGTTTTGGTTTAGAACAAAATGATAATAACGCTGATGCCCCGGATAGAAAAATAATAAATGATACTTATTACTTAAATGAGGGTAAATATGATTTAGCTCCTATCCAATACCAGAACGTAGATACTGGCAGTATTACTGAAACAGGAGATGCTCCATACCAGTCAGCACAAAGACGTGGTCAATTTGTTTATAGTAGGTTTATGGATGTCGCTAATCAAAACGCACATTATATAATAGAACCACTCGAAACTATTCCTTCAAATCCTGATGCTACTGATTATGAACATGCTTTAAGCTATGGCTCTAATCCTTTATCTGCTTCGTCTAATGCAAATGATTTTATTTGGAGTGGTGACTTTGGGAATGGTGAAGATACTAACGGAAACTCATTAGGAGGCTATAACGGTCAATGGGATCCAAGTAAAGTATTAACTACTGGTGTTAGTAGTATAGGCCTTTACCAATACAATAGAGGATTGTATATACATAAAGACCATCCATTATTAGAAAATGTATGGGAAGATGCTGATGAAGCACAAGCTATTGATTTAGACGCTGTTAAAAACAGTATGATATTCTCAATGACTAAAACAGCTACTCAGGCATTTGGTGCTACTTTATTTAGCTTCTTTGGTTACAACTCTGCTCTTAAAAGTGCAAGTGTTGGAAATAAGCAACAAACAGCATTCCATAATGGTAGAGATTTGAGTGTTTCTACTCCTGGATCTGACTTAGGAAGACCTCTTAAAATGTCATTTGAGGAAAATGACCAATACCTATTAGGCGGTAGATCTTGTGGCGCATTCTTATTTATGTCTCCAATCAACATAGAAACATTAAAAGTTGGCGGTGACACTAGAAGAAGTAAAAAAGAAATAAACCCTAAAAAAGATAATGAATCTAACGCTGTTTCTGTAGACATAGTATTCCAATATAGAATGACAGACTATTTTGGAAATAACGAAGCTCTAGATAATGGTAGAATTGGAGGATTTGCTAGATTAGCCTATAACAACCTGACTTATACTAAGAAAATAGGTTTTGACATTTTCGATAAATTAGATGAACAATTCTCTTTTGATTTAGAGGTGTTTGCCAAATACAGTCCTAAAGGTAAAAACTTAAATTCAATTAAAGCCGCTAAGATAACTAGATCTGGTTCGATTACAAACCAACAGTGGTATACACAGAGCAACGGTAGGAATATAATCCAGTCATAGTCCTTCATTTAGTTAGATAATAATCTTGATATATAATAGAGGACTGAAATACCTCTATAAATAAGATTTAACTGAATGGCAAATATAAGTTTTCAACTTAATACTACAGCAGGTTTTACAACTGCAACATCCGCAATAGCGAACTGGGGTACCGGTAATACTCTTACGGCTTGGGCTGATGCTGCTGGAACCGATATTGCAAACGGTGAGACAGTTTACATTACTGAGGCTCAGGGTACTTTAAGTAATCCGTTTGCAGGGAACGCAACTGACTTTTTTGCATTTGAAAAAGCAGATAGTAGTATTGCTGCGGTTCGAATAGATGCCGCGGGTCTAGTTAGCGCACTTACGACGACGACAACGACAGCGCCCACTCCAACATATACAATTATAGTAACTGACGGAAATGGTAATACACCTAATCCGTTAGAATTCAATGAGGGAGATGAAATAAATGTAACTATTCAAACTGATATACAAGGTGGTACAACAGACCTTACATTAACTGGTACTGCAGTAGAATCGGATTTTACAACATGGCCAACTGAGATTGGAACCGGAAATACAACAGCAACTTTAGATTTTAGTGGTGCTACTACAGTTGGTTTACAGTTTGATGTATCTGAGGATTTAAGTGATAATACAAATAGTGGTGGTTCTCCAGAGGGCCCAGAGACTATTATATTTACATTAACAGATGGAACTACTGAGACTATAACTATTATAGATTCTAGCCAGAATCAACCTCCTGTAACATCTGATATAAACGCGACGATTGTTCAGGATGGACTTGTAACGAATTCTATAACTATTGATTTATCTAGTGAAACCGTTGACCCCGAAGGTAATCCGAATAACAATTTAGAATGGTTACTTAATGACTTACCTGGGAATGGTAGTTTCAGAGATCCGTCAAACCCAATTTTAGACATTACAGGTTTAGTTCTTCCGTATACTTTATCGGGTTATACAGTATTGTATTTTCCAGGAACAACATTTATAGGAGTAGAGACTGTAACAGGATGGACTGTATCAGATCCAAACGGGGGACAGAGTAATACTTCTAGTATTATATTAGATGTTACGGCTCCTCAGAATCAAGCGCCTACTATACAAGCACAAGGCGAAGCTTTTACTGCAGGTACTAGTGGTATTCAAAAGTTTTTTAGTAGATCAGCAGCAGATGAAGATACTTCTACTCTTACTTTTGATTGGGTAACGGCCCAAAACGGTAACACGACACAGACAGAAACTCAATTAAACGCAAGTTTAAGCCATGGACAGATAAGCCAGACTAATGGCGAAAACTATGTATATACTTCAAGTACTGTACT
>Ga0209634_1002480_pt1 | contig 12901 bp, 18 predicted proteins | sample LinPmetageLP40_FD_184043 | JGI IMG/M metagenome (GOLD analysis project Ga0209634, IMG submission 184043) | Marine viral communities from the Pacific Ocean - LP-40 (SPAdes) (version 2) | ecosystem: Environmental > Aquatic > Marine > Oceanic | place: Pacific Ocean | collected 2010-08-26 | reverse complement strand
AGTTATCTACGCAGTTTATCATAAATAACTGTGGAGATAATAACATGAGTAGACCAAAGCCAACAATATTAGTAGAAGTTACAGACAAAGCAACTTATAAAACAGAACAAGTTCTTGCCAGTACTGGCATATGGGCCGTTTATTTTGATGATAATCCAATCAACTTAAAAACATCAAACATGCTTGTACAGTATCCTGGACCTAAGTATAAGAAAGTAAGTTTTTCAAACCCAGGTCACGCCATAAGTTTAGCAAAGAAACTAAACGTACAGTTCAAATCAGAAAAGTTTAGTGTGGTATTGCTTCACAAGGGTGAGCAAGTATACCCAGATGCGAGATAAGAAGAAACTTACTACAACACTTCTTGCACTGCATTGGGACGGCTCGACTGAAAATAAAATTAACTTAACTACTGCAATGCATTCTTGGTGGTACAACACACGAGATGGCGGCGGTATGCGACTTACAAGTACAGGTTTTAAAATCCTCAAAGATCTAAAATTTGAATATTGGGACTTTGTGTTACCTGCAAACTTTGCACGTAAGAACAAACGTATTATACTAGGCTTAGATCGCAAACTACAATTTCCGTACTATTATGGACAGAAACGTTTAAGCTTCTTTGGTAGTCAAGAAGCAATGATGGCAAACCTTACAGGTGACTTAGAATCATGGTTAGCAAATAACTTCTCTTAGTTGTTTTCTTGCTCTATTTTCAATTGACTGCATGTAATCGTTCATTAAGAAATCATGATTACGTTCAGATTTTTCTTCAGCAATATCAACATCGAAGTCATCTCTGGTAACAGTTTTCAAGTTCATCTGTATAGCCGCATCTAATCTAAAATCGTTTTCTATTACATCATAATCAAGATCAAATATCTCATCATAATTTTCAAAGCCTCGTTCAGCAATCTCTTGATGTATATGTTGGTGTCCGATGCACATAAACGGATGCTTGGCAGCTATTGCAAATAGTGTTTTTTCAGTTATAATACCTGGGCCGTCACTGTAGATACTTTCTGTAACAATACTTGCACTTGCAGACTTGTATAAGGATTTAAGTGCAATAAAATTTGCCACATTATCAAAGTTATACTTGGCATACGGTGCTTTGGCATAATCATTGTGTTTTCTGTGTGTAACAAACCCGCTCTTTTCATTCTTTAGTAAATGCCAGACTTGGTTTCTGTGCCGCCTTGGATACCCATTTAGACATAAGAAATTGTATTTCTTTTTGCTTTTTGTGTATACTGATTTCCATTTACTATGTTGAGCTTTTAACTCTTCAACCAATTCCCAACTGTGTGACGGAAACTCTACACAGTTTATAACTCCTGTATATCTATTGCGTAGATCATGATCCCAATGTAGGAATATGATTTTAGTCTGTTGTTCTTCAGTATAGTGTTTTTCAATTTCAAATAATTCAACACAAAGTTCGTTGTTATACCAATTACAAAAGTCTTGGGCATGTAGGATCAAGCGAAAGTTAGGATTTTTCCACTTCTCATCTGGTATCTTTGGCAAGTCCATTTTCCACATGCCGTTTTCAATTGGTCTTTGCAATATACTAGGAGTAAACTCATACTGCAATCCAAACTCATTGAGTATTTGAAAAATCTTTTTATTAAAACCACCCATTGACTTTTTATACTTTCTCTGTTATAATATAGTTATATTTAAAACAATAAAGGTCAAATTAATGCACTTACAAGTTAAAGATGTAACACTTTACAATAAAGTGTCTAGAAAAATTAAAAACGGCAGGCACTATCATAACTTTCAAGAAGAAAAAGCAGGTTTACAGTTACAACAATTTACTCTACAAAAAACTGCACAGGAACATAGTGAACAAAACAAAAACGAAGTATTAGCACGTGCAAACCATTTAGGCATTCCTACAGTTATAATTACAAACGAAGGTATACAATTTGTTGGACAATCTAACGTTAACACTCAAGAACTGTTAACTGAGGCACAAATTGAAAAACTGAATGACGGCAATGAAAATCGTTGGAGCAGTGCTAGATGGAATGTAATTGACAATGATGAAGGTTATCAAGTACTAGAATTTAATTGCAACTATGATATGCATCTTGTATTGCAAGCTGATGCAGGCTTTTACGTCAATGGCACAAAGATCAAAAATAGGTATGATCAAATAAACAAACTTTGGGATTATGGCTATGCTAGTAAACGTGGTAGGCCATTGAGGATTGGTAGATTAGGTCACAGTGGATCTAAACAAGAAATACAACAACTTGTAAAATGGGTAGAAGAACTTAAAAATAAACGTACTGGTAGCGAAATCAGTGGCAAAACAATATCTATATACACCTCTTTAAACAGACATTACGCCTGGCCTGAGCACTGGTAATAAATATCAATATGACGAGAGAGTTAAAATACAACAGTGATAGATTTACAATAACATCAGCTGATGATAGTTGCTATCTAGATCCCAGTGATCCTATTCACGAGTTTATGATTACTGGCAATGCTAGTAATTTAAACCAACCAAAGAAACAGTCTGTAACAGTACAGGCTGCTGAACACCAACGTAAACTAGAAATAGCAAAAGCACAGGGCATCAAGCCCGGAACCCCTGCTTGGTTTATGTTGTGATATATCATCTAAACCAGTATAATGACCATAGACATGCAACACTCTTAGATAAGCGGTTTAATACAACTATACTGCATTTAACATTTTATGAACTTGATGGGAACAGTAAAGCACAGTGGCTTTTACGCATGGATGCCATTGTGAAATTCATTGGACAAAATAATATCAAATTAGTTATAATAGATGCTGGTGGTGACCCATGTGATATCGACTACAATCACCAAGGCTATAGTACCAGTTATAGAGAAATGCTGAACATGTTAAACGAACATTGTCGCACTATTATCATCACTGATGATTGGAACTATTGGTATAATGTACACGATGATATTAGATTTTTCTCGCAAGGTTTGTACTTTTTGAGTAAACGTAATATTGATCAATATTGGGATTACCAAGACACTGTATATGACACAACAATAGAGAAATCCAAATCACTGATGTGCTTAAATAGGAATCTTGAATGGCATAGAATTTATTTGCTTTATTTGTTACATAATAAAGCATGGTTTAAAGACATTGACTATAGTTTTATTCTTCAATTACAAGATAAACTTTTTGTGCCTTCGGGTTCTAATTCCCAGAAGCCATTATTTACAGAAAATGAAATACAAACACTTAAATCAATAGAATTACCAATTAACCTCCAAAACGAAACTACTCCAAATATTCCGATAATGTGTGCAGAGGGCGCCAGTAGTGTGAACTTACCAGTCTACCGTGATAATGCAATAAATCTTATCACTGAAACAACCACTGGCAATAATGGTATTTGCCTTACTGAAAAAACTGCTAAACCTATTATGGCATTTCAAATACCTATATTAATAGGCAACCCAGGGGCAAGCCAATGGCTCGAAGATGTAGGAATAGATATGTTTTCTGATTATGTTCCTTGGAAACAATGGGACAATATTGATGATCCTAAGCTACGAATAAGGATTATAGTCGAATACGTCGACGAAATAATGCAAGATCCAAATCAAATACTTTTAAAACATAAAAGTTTTCATTCAAGATTGATCGCTAACAAACAACGTTTTCACAGTGACGAGTTTGCAGATTCTCTTATACAACAATTAGGTTGACATTTTTTGATTTATATGTTATAATAAGTAAATTACAGTTAGAGATAAAGGAAAAACTATGGGATTAATAATATTAGCAATACTGTTTTCAATTGGAAACAGTGAATTTTTACAAACTGCTGAAGCACAGAAAAAAGCAGGCTTTAAATGGTATGCATTACCGGAGTGCAGACAAGTGGTTGAAGGTTTGCCAGCAATTACAATTGATACTGTGCAAGGCAAAAAGGTTTGTTACAAACTAGCACTTACTGTAGGTGAAGTAAAATAATCATTGAGTGGTTCATAATTGCACTGGTGTATTTTCCCAATACAGAACGTATTGAAGTAAAACAAATGATGGATAGTTTTACTGGTAAGCAGGAATGTCTGTATTATATTGACGATACACCAGAATTAATCATTGACATACAACTAATGGAACCACGCAACAACGGTATAAGTTTTATGTGTGTGACACAAGATGAAATCAACGGACTAAAAGTAAAAAGACAATCTATATGAGATTTCAAATACCGGCAGAGACACTGCGTCGTAGAGGGCAATACTTTCCTTATCTGCAGAAAAACTTTGACTGCATAATAATTAATAACGAGGCTGAAATAGACCCTGACAGAATAGTTGTTTGGGGAGCTCCTTTTGACCAGTATGTACATGATGCTATAAAACTACACAATTTAGATTACTACTATATGGATAATGGCTATATTGGTAATTGGAATTACAAAAAGCCTTGGTATGTTAGAATATGCCGTAATAATTTACAAAATGCTAAACTTGGGACTCCGGGCAAAAGTCGTATACATACATTAGAACTAGACAGGTTTGAAGATTGGAATGCAGACGGTGAGTACAATTTGTTTATGACTCCGATAGATAATAAATTCTTTAGTTGGTTTGGCAAAGATTACGACACATGGAGAGCGGACACTATCGCAAGTCTTGAAGCAACAGGTGTTCCGCTAGTCATACGTGACAAACCTGGTGGCCGTGCAAGCCGTTCAATGCGTTTTGACGAACTACCAGATATAATGCGTAAGGCTAAGAAAATAATTACACATCATAGTATCGGAGCAGTAGAAGCTATGTTGCTCGGTAAGCCAGTTGAAATACTAGGCGTGAGTGCAGTAGAGCACTGGCAAAATCAATTTGGATTTGATCGTACACCAATGCTAGAACATATTGCACACTGTCAGTTTAGCAGAGATGAACTAGAGGATGGCACTGCATGGAAAACAACATTTGAGTACCAACTATGAAAGCAATTGAAATAAACAATCCTTGGCAACATTGGATAGTAGACGATTTTCTTAATGCTGATACGTTAGCAGAAGTAAAATCAGTTGAACATATAGTTGAACAAGCAAAGCCTGGTAAACGTGTAGATAGTGTACGACTTTTTATTAACGAAGAACACGAAAAGCAGTATCCTTATCTATATCATTTGTATCGTAGTTTACGTAATGGTGCATATAAAACTTTCTTTGAACACTACACAGGTATTGACTACACAGATATGTACCCTAGGGTGGAAGTTATAAGTGATATAGGAGACTTTTGGCTTGAGCCACATTATGATCGTCCAGCTAAGAAACTCAGTGCATTACTATATACAGATTATACACAATTGTATCCAGGCACAGGTCTAGGTGATGGAACTAGAGTAGAAAGCAAAGACAATAGATGTTTTTTCTTTGTAGCAGGAGAGCATAGTTTACACGACTATCCGTTGATACATTTTCCAACAGTACGCCGATGCTTACAGATTAACTACTGGACTTACGAGTAATTTGACCAATCAATTGGATCGTCAAACCATTCTGGTGTAAATGTAATTTTGTTTTCTTGTAGATAGTTACACATTACTTTCTCACACCATTCATAGCCTGGTGTTACTGCTCTAGTACGGGCACTGTCGTATTCATACCAATATATTCCATACGGCGCATCTTTATCAGTAAACGTAAACAGATAGTTGGTACCAATCGGAGTCTTGCATATTTCTGTAAACTGCTCAAAATTTTCTATTTGTGGTAAGTGTTCAAATTGATGTGCGTGTCTTCTATGTGTGCTAATAAAACCCTCCAGCATTGTGATCTCAGGAAGACGTTCAATGGCCCTCATACGGTTTTCTCCTGTGTTTATGCCAAATTTTTGTTCTCCGTCATAAAACAACATTACTGGCTTTACTATGCCTTGTCGCTTGATATCCGCAACAAATATATTCAATTTTACGACAGTTGCAACACGATATTTGTCTTGCCATATGTCCTGCGTATTCATAAAGTCGCATTGATCTTGTACTGTAGGTTTATAGTGTATACGGTTTTTGTGAATACCCGGATCCCAAAATAAACAATGTTCACCGCCATGTAAACTTTTCACAATTGGATCTGTATCGGCTGGATACGGCAAGACAGTCTGTTTGTATGTTTTTATTCCGTTGAGCCAATATTTCATATAACTAGTTAGTAATGTATACACACCGTGATGGAATTTGGGTCTCTGCAGAAAGAGAAAAACAAACTGTAAAGGAATTAACAGAACATATACTCTCCTGTGGCTACTCGGTAGCAACACAAGTCGAAGATGGCTTTATGTTTCCTTTCCCTTATGAATTTGCAAAAGGGAATACCAAACTTGTGTGCCGTGTAGTAGATAATGTAGAATATGCAGATATTACTGTAACTGATAATCATAGTACAATACCAATAGATGGCAAGGTTCATAGTTTACTTCCAGAGTTTTGGGCACAATGGCGGTTTATTCCAAAGTATATAGATCGTCCGGCTACCTATGTTTATAATTGTTTTATGGCAAGAGAACGACCGGATAGAGACAGAATGTTTAACAAATTAAAAAAACAAAAAATACTAGATAAAGGACTTGTTAGTTACATTGCACAAGGTTATAATAAGGTCAATAAACACGGTACACTTGAACAATGTATAATAGACAGTAAGATTAGTATTGTCTTAGAAACTTATACATCAGATAACAATATTGTTTTCAGCGAAAAAATCTTTAGAGCATTGCAATTACCACGTCCTTGGTTGTTGTATTGTTCACCGCATAGTATAGAATTATTAAAGACACACGGCTTTGATGTGTTAGAAGATTATGTAGATACTGCTTATGATAAGATTACAAACCATTGGCAAAGAATGGATGCAATACTAGAACAATTAAAAACATTTATCATCAAAAAGTACACACGTAGGGATTACGAGCGATTTGAGCAGGCAGCAACACGCAATCAACAGTTGTTAGCACAATTTGCAATGGATTGGCCTATAACACTAGAAGGTACTAAACTGGAAATATCAACACCAGATATAGACTGGTCAATGGCTTGATAATAGACAGTTTATACAGATACAGCGGAGAGGTTTTAACTGTGCCGACAACCATATATGTGGTTGACCATCACTATGATGAATACAACGATGTTTGGCCTTTACAGCAACTTTTGGATAATAGCAAATGCGATCCTTACAGTCATACGTTGTTTTTTGATATGAATATTCATGAAGATATCTTTAGCAAGTATAATCCAAAGTGTATTACTTTGTATTGTGCAAACACTGTTGAACGGTTTAAAAAAGAAAATATTGTAACTGAATGGACAAATAAAACAAAAAAATTTAATTTTATGATTAATAAACTGCGACCACATAGAATTAAATTGTTGCAGATTGTTGAACAATCAAATTTAAAAAACTATACCTATAGTTTGCCTTGGCTAGAAAACCCATATACAAATTTGCCAGTTACAAACTATATGATCGGTACTGAAAAACAAATGCCGCAAGGTATACGCAGTGGCAAGATTAGGAATAGCGAAAACTATAAGCAACTATTACAAAAAAATGTGTTTGAACCAAGTTGTATAAGTCTAATAACCGAACCAACATATATTGAAAGAGAAGCATTAATTAGTGAAAAAACAATAATGGCGATATATGGTGGTACTATACCTATATGGGTCGGCGGATGGCGTTGTGCAGACAGCATGCGGATGCTTGGGTTTGATGTATTTGACGACTTAGTTGATCACACATATCAATCTCTAGAAGATCCTCTTCGACGAGTAGATAAATCTATTGAACTAAACTTAGATCTACTAAGTAGTTTTACAATGACATCACAAATACTGCTAAGACTTCAAAATAATCTTGATTTGATGTTGGACGGAGTATTTGAAAAACAAATAGAGAAACAACTGCATGAAACCAATTTTACCCTTTGTAGAGAGCATGCTGATTTATCCGTGCAACCTAAAGTGTGACGCTTGTAGCACGTTTAGCGATATCAAAACTCAAGGCTACGTTGGTGTCGAACAGGGCATAGCATGGTTACAACCATGGAGCGAACGGATGGAGATACAAGCCTGGGGTGCAATGGGAGGAGAACCATTGATGAATCCTCAGATGTATGATTGGATTGTTGCAGTACGAGAATTGTTGCCTAATGCACAGATACGTTTTGTTACCAATGGTTTACTGTTAGAAAAACATTGGCGTATAGTAGAACTACTCACAGATATAGGAAATTGTATACTTAAAATTACTGTACATCTCGAGCACAGTAAAATAAAAAGTGCAATAAAAAGAATACAGGACACATATGATTGGAAACCGGTACATGAGTTTGGAATTGATCGATGGAGCTTAGATAATGATTGTAAGTTTCAGATAAACTATCCTAAATGGTTTACACAAACGTTTCGTAATACATATAATGACATGGCGCCGTACGACAGTAATCCTGCAGATGCATTTGACAACTGTCACCAACAAACTTGTAGTATGTTATTAGAAGATAAACTATACAAGTGTAGTCAGACTGCACTAATACCAGGCATATGGAACAAACATGGCAAACCTAATAGCGAACAATGGCAACCTTATCTAAATAAAGGACTTGCACCAAATACAAGTGAGCAAGATATAATAAATTTCAGCAATAATTTTGGAAAACCAAATCAAGTATGCAGACAATGTCCTACTGCTAACGACACCGAAGCAATTGTTAATCATCGAGAGACTGTTCTAGTAAAATGACCGTATATAAACATTGGGATCCACTAGAAGAATGTGTAGTAGGAAAAGGATATCCTCCTGAGTACTATGCATGGATTGAGGATGTTCCAACACGCAAAATGTTTGAACAACTTGCCTTAGAAACTGAAGTAGATTTACACAACCTTTCAAATCTGTTATCAAAGTTTGGAGTTGATGTTGTACGTCCGACAATACCAGACTATGAGCAGTGTATGGTAAATGACGTACTGGTACCACCACCTGTGCAACCTAGAGATCATTTTATACAAATACATGACAAGTTGTGGGTATGTACAAAACCAAATGCAAACTTCGCTCGTAATGCATTTGCTGGTCAAGATATACTAACATGGAAGCAGTTTCAAGCACGTGACCAAGAGAAACATGATATAAAACTAAGTTTTTACAAAGATATATTTGAGAACAGACCGATACAGGAAACTGAACTCAGCTACATTAGTGGCTGTTTTGTAAGTAGACTCGGAGAAGACTTATACTTTGCAACACAAACAATCTATGATGACTGGGATAAAATACAATCAGAAGTAGACGCACATTTCCCCAATACTCGTAATCACATTGTGGATGCACAAGGACATGGTGACGCAGTGTATTGTCCTGTTACACAAGGATTGATAATAAGCATTGCAGATGAAGACTATGAACACAGCTTTCCGGGTTGGGAAGTTGTGCATCTAGCAGAAAGCGATTATGCTAAACATAATCAGTTCCAAAGCAGTATGAAACTCAATGCAGGCAAGTGGTACATTCCAGGCTTTGATAGCAATCCAAAAATTCTTGAAACCGTAGACCAATACTTTAATGAATGGGTTGGCGAAGCACACGAAACTGTATTTGGTGTGAATATATTAATTATCAATCCCACAAACGTAGTGCTTGCAGAGTATAATCAACTCGTATGTGAAGCACTTGAACGTTATGGCATTACTGCACACATATCTCCATTTAGGCACAAATACTTTTGGGATGCCGGTATACACTGTGTAACAAATGATCTTAGACGCAAAGGTAATTTGTAAAAGTGTATAGTAGAATAAAACTAATCAATTCAAACTATAATAACAGTATTCCATTTATAAAGACAAATCTGATACGCAACATTGATGCAGATATTATGCAATCTATATACAGAGACTACTGTTTGTACAAACGTTTTCCAAGTGTAATGCCATTGTTTATTGAAGAATATCTATACCCACAGAGTGATGTAATTGCATACTTTGACAATGAAATAATGGTGGGGTTTACACTGATGTTTAAGTACAATACAAATAGTGTAGCCGCTGCACAGTTTGCATGGAACTATCACAAGCCATGGATTCAATTGGGTATCAAGAGTTTACAATATCTATGTTGGTATTATAAAGAACAAGGATTTGCATACCTCTACCTAGGTGGCGACGAACCTTATAAAAGACAACTAGAAGGATATGAATTATGTGGACCAATGTCTTAAATGTCTATAAAGATTTTTCATACTGGTATAAAATACAAGCACCTAAGTATGGCTATTGGCGTAGCCTTGGCTACTGTGTATTCAATGCCGCATACTTTAAAAGAAATGGATCCTTTAGACTAAAAACAGATGGAGAACCAAATGAAGACTAGTGATTATGTTTTGTTGTACATAGTAAGTATCGCTATAATATATGCTAGTGTAGGCGTAATGATGGAGATGTATGGATGAAGGTTGGATATGGGAAAGCATTGATATTAGGTTGTTCGCATGCGGCTGGAGCACAGATGCACACTGGACCAGAATGTACAACCACACACCCTGTAGAACAAGTTGTATGGGAAGCCAACAACAGTTACCCTGTGTTGTTGGCAGAAATGCTAGGCTATACTCCACTTAACCATGCCATCAGTGGTGGATCAAATGATGCTATGTTTAGAATATGCACAGAACAGATTCAACATGCAGATATCGTAATTGCCTGTTGGACCGGATGGGATAGAACTGAACTGTGGCATCCAGAGCATGACTCATGGTTTAATTTAAACTATTCAAATGATACAATCAACTTGCGAAAACCCTGGGGTGGGTTGTTAGAAGGTCAGAATATTTCAACAAATGTAGATAACCATAAAGAATACCATGCATACGGCAAACAGTGGTTGGTATACGAGGGCGGTAATGAGAAGTCACGCCTAAACAAAATTAAAAACATACTAGCAGTAAACGCACTAGGCAAACAACGCGGAATAGAAGTCCTTAACTTTGATAGTTTTCAAGGCATATATGATTTTTCTTGGCCTGGTGATGTGTATCAACCTTTAGACAATGTCGACGAAGAGTTTTGTACATGGAGTTTTGCTCAAGGATTTACCACAGAACCCACAGGACATTTCTTTCAGCCTGCACACCAAGCCTATGCTGAATATATTAAAAATACATTAGATTATATCAACAACTATTAGGTTGACAAGTGACAATTTGTCTAGTATACTAATAACGTAATTAGATATAAGGAATAACATGGAACCAAATCCACACTACATCAATATGTTAATCAACATTGGCATATTTGGACTATTAGTTTACGTAGCAATAAACATATAAAGAATTACGGACTGTTAGCTCAGCTGGATAGAGCACATGACTACGAATCATGAGGTCGGGGGTTCGACTCCCTCACAGTCCACCAATTTAGAGGACAAGTGTTACGGTAGCACGGCTGGCTCCAACCCAGTAAGCCAGGGTTCGACTCCTTGGTCCTCTGCCAAAAAGATATGCCGCAATAGCTCAGTTGGTAGAGCAGTTGATTTGTAATCATCAGGTCCCGAGTTCGAATCTTGGTTGCGGCACCACTTTAGGGGGTATAGCTCAGTTGGGAGAGCGATTGCTTTGCAAGCAATAGGTCATCGGTTCGATCCCGGTTACCTCCACCATTTAATCATTCCAATTGTATTCAAAATACATGTTTACAATTTCTGTAAAGAAATACACCGTTATCAATACAAATGGCAATATGATTACAAACAATATCAGCAATAATCTACGCACTGGCTTAGAACGTTTCTCCCACCAATGTATTACAATCTTTATTCCTGACTTAATTTTATTCACTACATAGTCACCAATCACGTAACGTATGAGTCTTACTATAATAAGCACTGGTGACGCAATAACATCAATTAACAGTAGCACAAGATCCACAGCAACATCAACTGAATGATCTAGCGTCCATTTCTCACGCCATTGTTTTATTTTTTTTAACATGAAAATATTTATTGATAAGTATGACTATGGAAACTATCGATATATCATTCGACCTAACCAGCAGTGATTATACCTGTGGTTTAGGTTTTGAAATTTTTCATAATAATAAACAGATATTAAACATAGAACATGTTGCATCAGATACTCCTGTGGCATTCACTTTAGATGCCGAAGAAGGTGATCAAGAATTAAAATTTATTATGAAAAATAAAACCATGGATCATACCACAGTAGACGAAGATGGGCAAATAGTGAAAGATGCACGTTTAAACATTTGTAATTTTTACATCGACAACCTAGAACTAGGACATACATTCTTAGAACAGTGCAAATACTGTCATGACTTCAATGGAACAAAAGATCCGGTTGTAGACGAGTTTTATGGTGATATGGGTTGTAACGGAACACTGATATTTTCATTTCAGTCTCCTGTATACATGTGGCTTATTATGAATATGTAAACATAAGGTGTAGACTACGTGTCAAATTTTAATATGTTTCCTATCAAATTTTCAAAGCGAGTATGATTTTTACTGGTTGACAAAAGTCTTAGATCATCAGGGTTGTTTCTTATTATTAAGTCTTTGTTAAACTGTCCATTTAGTAACTGTTCTATTATATTTTGTTTTGGTAAATTTAATATTATACCTGGAATAGAAATATTTTTTAAAGGAGTAAAACATATTGTTTCGTCAATGTGCCAATGCTGATGATCATTTATTAGATTATTCAGTATATAATCTATTGTATTCTTTTTAGAGACAGTATCAAAAGTTTTCTTATTTCTAAAATACTGTTTATTTTTTTCTAGTGTGAAGTAGTTGTGATGATAACATTGTGTATTTTTCTCTAACAGTGCCAATGCATCAATTTGATGATGT
>Ga0209634_1002479_pt1 | contig 12903 bp, 8 predicted proteins | sample LinPmetageLP40_FD_184043 | JGI IMG/M metagenome (GOLD analysis project Ga0209634, IMG submission 184043) | Marine viral communities from the Pacific Ocean - LP-40 (SPAdes) (version 2) | ecosystem: Environmental > Aquatic > Marine > Oceanic | place: Pacific Ocean | collected 2010-08-26 | reverse complement strand
CGCCCGCGGCGTTCGCTCATGGTGACTGCACTCTACAATTTTAAAACATGAATGGATTATTGGGTTACAGCATTTGCTCGCCACCGGCACCACCTAATACAATCTCGCCTGCATCTGCCATTCGACGGGCAATGGTGAGTATTTCTTTTTGAGCACCTTCCACTTCACTGACTTTAACCGGACCTTTGGCTTCCAGGTCATCACGTAGTAATTCAGCAGCACGTTTGGACATGTTGCGGAATATTTTTTCTTTCAACTCTTCATCTGCACCTTTAAGGGCAATAGTGAGTATGTCACCCGAAATTTCACGCAGTAATACTTGAATACCTCGGTCATCCACCTCATTAAGATTCTCAAAGACAAACATAAGATCTTGAATTTGTACGCCCAGTTCTTCGTCCACTTCTTTGATCTGATCCAGTAGTTCGCCACTTAATGTACTATCAAGATTATTAATGATCCCTGCCGATACTTTGACACCACCCATTTGCGTGGTTTGTTGCCCTTGATTACCTGAGAATTGTTTCTCGAGAATATCGTTCAGCTCTTGTAATGCGGCAGGTTGTACGGCTTGTAACGAGGCAACCCGCATCATGATGTCTAGGCGCACTTTTTCGTCAAAGTTATATAGAATTTCAGCCGCTTGATCGCTTTCTAAATAGGCGATAACAATGGCTTGAATCTGAGGGTGCTCGTGACGGATCACGTCAGCAACGGCTCGGCTTTCCATCCACTTTAATGTATCCAAACCCGTGGTATTGCCACCTAATAAAATACGATCAATTAGACCACCGGCTTTATCCGCACCCAATGCTTGGGTCAACATATTACGAATGTATTCGTCTGCGCCTAAACCCAGGCCCGTTTGTCCTGATAGACTATCGAGGAACTCTGCAACAACCCCTTCCACTTGTGACTGGGTGACATCTTTTAATTGCGCCATAGTGGCACCCACGGCTTGCACTTCCTTTGGCCCAAGATGCTTGAGAAGTTCCGCTGCGTCTTTCTCCCCTAAGCTCATTAATAAGATCGCCGCGCGGGACTTATGATCCAAGCTCGCCAATTCACCTTTAGGCTGTGCTGCAGGTGCTTGTGCTGGGGCTGGTTGTTGTTCATCCTTCGGCATTGTTCACCCATTTCTTAAATGCTTGCGCCACTCTTGCTGGGTCTTCAGCAATTAATCCTTTTAGTGCATCCAGCTGACGCTCGAATCCTTCACTGGCACCTGGTAATAGGAATTCATCGGCACCTGCTAACGTTACTTTATCATCGCCAAATAAGTCATCACCATTGCCCAACTCATCAAGCTCACCTTCAATCTCAGCGTTTTCATCCATTTTGCCCCGTTCAATTAAGTTACGAACGATCGGACGAATAACACCAAATATGACGATCAATAAGAACAAGCCCGCTAAAACCTGTTTAACAATTTCCCAGAACCAAGGTTGACGCCAGAAGTCCGGTTCACCGAGCTCTTGTGGCCCACCTAAGAATGCGCTGTTAATGACACTGACACTATCTCCACGTGCTGCATTAAAACCCACCGCGTCCTTCACCAGTAATTCTAAACGGGTTAATTCTTCTGCGCTCCAAGTGACATTCTCAGTGGTACCGGTTTGAGGGTTCACACGAGAACGATCATTAACCGCAACCGAGACCGTAACACGACGCACCTTGCCCACTTGATGTTGAGTATGACTCAAAGTTCGGTCAACTTCATAGTTGCGGGTGGCTTCACTGCGGCGTTCTATGGGTTGATTTTGACCCTCTCCACCCCCGTTTGCTTCTTCAGGCACCTCTGGAGCCCCCGGTGGTTGGTTGGCTAATGCCCCTGGAATACCACCATCAACCTTGTTTAGACTTTCTTCATCTAAGGTCTGCTCACTGCGTAATGCAATCAAATCTGGGTTGTATAGCTCTTGGGTTTGCTCAACTGAGGTGAAGTCTAAGTCAGCACTGACCTCGGCTTGAAAATTGTCGGCGCCTAATACGGGTTCTAAAATACGTTGCACACGCTGATTTAAATTATCTTCAAGTTTACGGGTAAATTCATATTGCTTCGCGGCAAGCAGGTCATCCGTACCTTGTTCATCTTTACTGAGAAGATTGCCTTTTTGATCCACTAGCGTCACATTTTCAACCGGTAGCTCAGCTATACTGCTGGCCACTAAATTGATGATGGCTTCGGCCTGAGCTTGTTTTAATCCTTTGCCGCCATATATTTCTAAAAACACCGATGCACGAGGTTCACGGTCATCTCGAACAAAAACAGATTGCTTAGGAATGGCTAAATGTACCCGAGCATTTCTAACACTTTGCAAACTGGCAATTGTGCGTGCTAATTCGCCTTCTAAACCGCGACGATAGCGCGCACTTTCTATGAATTGGCTGGTTCCTAAACCTTGCTCGCTATCGAGTAGTTCTAAGCCAACAGAGTCATCAACTTCTGCTAACACGGGGGCCAAGGCAAGACGGGCATCATGAATATCCGTTTCAGGTACGGTGACAATGCCAGTAGTGGGGTTAATGCGATAATCAATGCCGGTTTGATCCAAGATGGCGAGAATTTCTTTGGCGTTAAAATCTTCAAGGTTACTAATTAATGGGCGGTACTGTGTTTCTTGAGACCAGATCACCACCCCGATACCTAAGGCCAGCAAACCTGCGAAACCAATTAGTAATGCAACCTGACGAACAATCGTGAGTTTATTAAACCCCATCATCACCGGGTTTATTTCACTGGCGTCCATGGCATCGGGAAGAGTTTCATTAAAACCATCAGCAGAATCACTGACATTAGGGTCCGATTCTGCTGGAAAGTTATCCCCCGTTTCTGCGGGTACGTTATCTGTGGCCATGTGGAGTAACCTTAACTACGGTTGTCTTGCGATGAAAAGTGGAGCCAGGAAAAAACATTTAAACCGGCATATTCATGATGTCTTTGTAGGCATCTACAAGTTTATTGCGAACTTCTTTCATGGCATCAAAGGAAACACCGGCCTTTTGTGCTGCAATCATGACTTCAGGTAAATCCACCATAGGATCCCCTTTTTCAAACCGGGTTCGCAAGTCACCGCTTGTTTGTTGTAATTTATTAACATTATTGATGGCATTACCGAACATGGTTTGAAAATCCGGTACGTTAGGATCCGCTTTCACCTCTGGATAATTTGCACTTTGATTTTGTATCTTATCCACTTCTTCGGTCAGCCGATCAGCGGCGGACTTTTCTAGCCCGTTTGGCTCTTGTATTTGCGAGCGCACTTGGCGTAATTGGGATAGCACACTATTAATATCCGCTCTATCAACCATGTTTCACCTCATTACCTTGTCTGCCAAAAAAATGCCATCCGTTGGCAGCTTCCCTGCCTTGACGTCCGTGTTGACGTCTTCCTGACATTTTTTCCATTCTTGAGTGTTAATTGCATAACACAGGCCAATTAAAAAAAACACGTGGCTTTTTACATGATCATGTTGGATTGAATATCAATGCCCTGCTCACGCATTTGCGCCATTTTGTAGCGCAGAGTACGCGGGCTAATACCCAACTTTTCAGCTGCCCGTTTTTTATTCTTTTCATGCTTAAGGGCATCAATAATCAGTGTGTATTCTCGCTGCTTCAAATTATCACCCAAGGCATCGGCTGCTTGAACAGGCTGGGGAGCTTGTTCAGGAATAGACATATCTAAACCATTAAACGGACTTTCAGCCTCAGCCGGTGCAGGAACATCTAGGTTCAAAACAATGTCACTGGCGGTAATGCTATGACCTGTTTGAATAATCAATGCACGTTGAATCACATTATCGAGCTCTCGAACATTTCCGGGCCAGCTATGCTGCTGTAACTTGAGTTGTGCACTGTCATCAAAGATGAGGGCTGACTTATTTTGCTTTTTACAATGTTTGTGTAAAAGGCGCTCCGCAATGGGCAAAAGATCTTGGGGACGTTGGCGCAGTGACTTCCACTGTAATGGGAATACACTTAATCGATAATACAGGTCTTCTCTGAATTTTTTCTCGTTAACGTATTCCATCAAATTACGATTGGTTGTTGCTAAAATTCGAACATCAAGAGGAATGGTTTTACGTCCGCCTAAGCGTTCCACTTCCCGCTCCTGTAAAACACGTAACAGCTTGGCTTGTAAGCCCACTTCCATTTCACTGATTTCATCCAGCAATAAGGTTCCACCTTGAGCCTGTTCAAATTTTCCAGGCATACTATTATATGCACCGGTAAATGCGCCTTTCTCATAACCAAAGAGAGTGGACTCCAACATATTTTCAGGAATGGCTGCGCAGTTTATTGCCACAAAAGGCCCGCCTTTGCGCTCACTATTTTGATGAATATATCGAGCCAATACTTCTTTACCTGTACCACTTTCACCGCTGATCAATACTGTGGCATCACTGTGGGCCACTTGCTGCGCAAGCTTTAATAACGCACGACTAGAAGGGTCTTGTGCAACCGGGTCGTTGCTCTTAGTTTGATCACTAACTTGATGCCTAAATTGATTAACTGTTTCAACTAATACGTTGACCTCGAAAGGCTTAACTAGGTAATCCATGGCACCTTGTTGAATAGCCTGTACGGCTTTTTCTACTTCACCAAAGGCCGTCATAAGCACAACAGGAATGGCTGGATACTGACTCTTTACATGATTGAGCAAATCAAAACCGGATAGATTACCCATACTGATATCAGATAAAATCATATCTACAGATTGTTTTTTTAAAAATACAATGGCATCTTCGGCACTGCTTGCTTCAAATGTTTGTATTTTTTGCAGTTGTAATGTATCGACTATCGCTTCACGTAATTGGCTGTCATCTTCTACGATTAACATTTTAAAGTGATTCATTGCCCACCTCCTTATTTACTGCTTTTTGGCTAATGGGTAACGACATAACAAAGCATGCGCCACCATCCTTTTGATTAAAGAAATTCAACTTTCCGTAATGGGCTCGTACTACTGCATTAACTACAGGTAGCCCTAATCCGGTTCCATTACTTTTTGTGGTATAAAATGGTTCTGTAATTTTTTCTTTCATATCCGCATTTAAGCCTGGACCGTTATCGCATATAGCAATCATCAAGTAATTTTTTCTTTGGCTAATATGAACATGGATCTTTGCATGGCCTACGTATTCTTCAGCTGCTTCAATGCCATTAGAAATAAGATTTTGAATGGCTCCGATTAAACTTTCTTGGTGACATTGAATTTGGCATTGCGAATGCTCGCTGCTGATGTCAATTTCAGCTTGATATTGTTTGTGCAGGATATTTTTCGCTTCGCAAATTAATTGAATCAAATCATCTTGATAAAGTCGTTTATTAAGTGGTGCACTGCCTCTGGCAAAAATCAACATATCTCGCACTTGGGCTTCAATATTTTTAAGTTGTCTTCCCAGTTTTTTAGAGAATTTAACACGAGTCTGTGAGTCCAGATCATCACTGGCTAGGTGCTGGCTATACAACATAGCGCCGGATAAAGGGGTTCTAACTTGATGCGCTAGACTGGCCACCATTTTGCCCATGGCCATCAACCGCTGATGACGAGCAAGCTTAGCTTGTAGGTCACGGGTTTCGGTTTGATCTGTCATTAATACAATTTGACCTGGTTCATTTTCTAAACCGGATGTTTGAATGCTTAATCGGCGGCCGTTAATTAACGAGACCTCGTGACCATCATCCTCTCTTGGTCTGAAATAATGACTAATCACATCTCGCCACAACTGACCTTGCAGTCCTTGGTGATTCAACATGGCATGGGCGGCTCGATTACTTTCTTGTACCCGACCGTTACCATCGAGCACCACTACACCACCAGGCAGTAGTTGTAATAAACTGTGTAATCGATCAGCCAAGCGCTCTTTTTCTTTTAATTCTTTCATTCGAGCAGCACTCACTTCTGCTAGCTCACCAGATAGCACATGAACTTGGCTTTCCAGCTTGCTGTAACTGTCAGTGAGTTGTTCTGACATTTGATTAAACAGTTCAAATGCTTGACGCAACCCTTCTTTGGGTTGGATTTCCTGAGGACTCTCAATATAAGACGCCATATACTCCACACCTAAACCCTATAATGAAGCCAAATAAATGGCTAAAACGTTTTACTATAGGGGTAATGGCAAATTGCGTGCCGCATCATATTTTTATAATGAGGCTGTATATACATAGGAGTTTTAAAGTAACTTGGCTATTAAAAGTATTTTTAAATCCTGGATATAAACCAGCAGACATAAAAAAAGCCCTTTCGGGCTTTTAAATTATTTAATATTAATTATTAGTGGTCGACTTCTTCGGCATGCTCTTTTTCTTTACGTTGAAGACCATACTTACGCATTTTTTCAACAAGTGTCGTTCGGCGTATTCTAAGTTTTTCTGCTGCCCTGGCCACTACACCACACGCATCATCTAGAGCCTGCTGTATCAATGAACGCTCAAGGTTGGTCAAATAATCTTTAAGGTCAATACCGTTAACCGGTAACAAGGCCGGTGTATCAAGCCCCACTAAGCCCGGTTCACTTGGCAGCATAACCGGCTCTTGCATTCTACTTTCATCTTCATCACCTTCATCCACATGACGAAATTTCTTAGGCAGCTCAGGCACACCAATCACACCATAAGGGTGCAAAATGGCTAACCGCTCAACGAGATTAGCAAGTTCACGAACGTTGCCGTGCCAATCATGACGACACAAGGACATAATGGCAGCACTATTAAAACGAATAGAACCCCGTTTCTCATTTTCCATTCGAGAAATTAATTCATTCAATAATAAGGGAATATCCTCGCGGCGATCACGTAATGCTGGAACTTCTACTGGGAATACATTCAGACGATAATATAAATCTTCACGGAAGGTTTCTTCTGCCACCATGGCCTCAAGATTTTTATGGGTCGCCGCGATAATGCGAACATCTGTATGAAGCGTTTTGGTTCCACCCACCCGCTCATAGGTGCGCTCTTGCAATACGCGCAATAGTTTCACCTGCATATTAAGCGGCAGGTCACCTATCTCATCTAAGAACAGGGTGCCGCCTTCCGCCATTTCAAAACGCCCACTGCGCGAGGTGATCGCGCCAGTGAAGGCACCTTTTTCATGGCCAAATAATTCACTTTCAATTAACTCATTAGGAATCGCACCGCAGTTAACCGGTACAAATGGCCCATCACGGCGCGTACTATGATAATGCAGGTTACGAGCAACCACTTCTTTGCCCGTTCCGCTTTCGCCAGTAATTAATACGGTCACGCTTTTGTCCGCAACCTGATGCATCAATTCACGTACATATTGAATTTGACGACTGGTGCCGACCAGAGATCGAAATAACTGAACAGGACGACGCTCGCCACGTACACGATTATGAGCAAAATGCTCTCGGTAGATTTGGGCGCGATGTAAACTGTCTAATAATTTATTATAACTAGGGGGCATGGTGACTTGGGCAATTATGGAACGGCGAACATCATCAGGAAGGTCTTCGGGGAGGTCTTCATCGCCAACATAAATCATGGGCATGCCTTTATCCCATTCATTAATTTCACTGAGTAATGTATCAAGTGAAGACTTATTAGAGCTGCCCACTATAAAGGCAACAATATTGGATGTATCGCCACTTTCAGTTGCGACATTCTGCCAGTTTGAGGTATTACTGCTGAAAGATTCCTCACCTAAAAAATCAAGCAATACTTGCATGTCATGTTGACGTTGCTCGTTATCATCCACCAACAGGACTTTAATTTCTCGCCACATGGTGCACCTTTACCCCAATTTTCGTTGACATCATTTGGTCACAAACTCGCCGTTAATTTGACTAGTTTCTTCTAGTTAAGTAGATGAGTACGTTACGGTCAAATAAATGACGAAAAAAATATTATTGTTATTATTTAAAGTAAACTGAATGATTTTCTGTCGTTCAATTCACCTTCGCTTATTAGTGACAAAAAAAATGAGCACTGTAAACCGTTTTTTTCAATTTATTTAAAAATGCCCTGTCTAATTTATTGTTTTTTAACTATTTAATTAAACAGACCTAAGTATCACGGGGCTTATAAATAAAAAGGCCTTGACGGCCTTTTGTAAATATTGGCGTTTTCGAGCTATACCGACAAGTGGCTTTGGGTTGGCTTTTCTTCAAATTTACCTTGGCCTTTAATCTCTTCATAGCTGGCGCGTATCCCTTCCCAGCCTGACTTAACCTCAGACAAGAGTCCCATTACTTCATTGATGACATCAGAATCATTTAAAGTATTGGCTTCAAATAAACGACGCGTCATGTAATCGTACAGACGTTCTAGGTTACCGCTAATATCCCCACCACGTTCATGGTCTAATGACTCTTGCAACGCACAAATAATATCGATTGCACGGCCGATTTTTTCATTCTTAGCGGCGAAATCTTTCTTTTCTATATGATTCTTGGCCATAGAAAGCCGCGTCAAAGCACCCTCTAGTAGTAGCTGAATCAGCTTATGCGGATCGGCTTCCATAACTTCCGTTTGCAAGCTGACCTGACTGTATTCCTTTGCGCCTTTTGTATACATACTTATCACCCTCAATTACTACATAAAGGTAAACGGCCTCAATTTAGATATCTTTAACAAATAATTGAAATCGCCTCTTCCAGGCTAGTCCGACTGCGCCAAAGCGATGAGACCTTACTCATAAAGCGGCAAGCCCCTTCCCCTTTTAGCTGCTAAGTTTGGCATCAATAAACACGTAACCTACTGTTTATTAAGTGTTTTTTAAAATGGCATATGCTGTGCTTTAGAACAAGCATCATAGTAATCGCTGTTAACGTAGCGAAAGGATTTACCCATGGCTCTTAGCAACAGTGCAACCCCCAAACAGGGCAAGCTCGGCCGTAAAAAATTAGGCTTAATGAGCGAGCTTAAAAAGCAAGCATTCCTAATCTTTGATGAAACTCAAAGTCATCATGACCATACAGTGCGTTCAAATGCACTTAAGCAGGCTAAGTCTTTTATCCTTAAGGCACTGGATATAGCGCCCCTTGATGGCGATTGCCTAAACTTACTGACACGAATTGAGTTGGAATCTGGCCACCCACATAAAGCGAAGAAGAGCATAGAGCAGGCTCTTATTGAGCAACCTGAAAACGCCGGGTTTTGGTACAGTGCTGGCCATGTTGCATTAGCGTTACATGACTTTAGCCATGCAGAACACGCATTCAAACAAGCTATATCGCTGGCCCCAAATGAAACACGTGCTGAGGTGGGCTTAGCTTATACCTTGTTTGAACAAGGTCAAAAAGTAGAAGCCTTTCAACTCTATCGGCAACTTGTGAAAACGCACTCACAGGATATTCAAATTCGCAGCCGCTTATTACACAGCGCGCAAGGTTTAGTCGCCGATTACTATGATCAAGAATTGGAACAAGACTTAATCAGTTACCTCAACTGGTCTGATTTAAATTTAAATCAGCTCTCACATTTATGTTGCAGTGTTTTAATCTACAAGTTTCAACTAAACCATCAAGGTAGTGCTGCGTCTTTTAATGATATGGCCAACTCGGTTTTATTACTCAAAGCATTGCGCCATACCATCATTAAAAATGAATTATTGGAAAAGCTGATCATTGCTTTACGCCAAGAACTTCTCACACATGCCAGTAAAAAAGGCCGCTTGATCAACCAGTATGTCCCTCTGTGTGAGGCCATGTGTCAGTATGCATTGAACAATGAATTTTTATTGCCTTATACCGAAGCGGAACGCTCCATGGTGCTGACATTAAAAACCATGATTGAGCAATCGTTGAGTCAAACAGGTTGTACACCAACGGATATTTCTGGGGCTCTCATGCTGTATGCAATGTATGAGTCTTGGTACAGCATTAACAACAACCAAGTATTATTTGATTTTAAAAACGATACCTGGCCAGCCATTAGTTTTGATATTAAGACCGCTCATGATCAATTATTGCATGATCAGCACTTCGAATTTGAGGCACTTACTTCTATGCCTGAACACGATAGCCATGATGTAAAAACTCAGTATGAGCGTTTTCCATATCCAAGATGGCAATGCTTGGACAATAAAAACATTACCAATTATGGCAGCGCACTCCAACATGAATTTCCATGGGTAAAAATCCCTGATTCAATATTGTCTGAGCCGCTAAATATTTTAGTGGCTGGTTGTGGCACTGGGCGCCATGCGTTAAACATCGCAAAGTATTTTTACCAAACCCATGTCACAGCGCTGGATATTAGTGAAACCAGCTTAAGTTATGCTTATAAAAAATCCGCAAAGCTGGGCATTGATAATATTGAATTTTTTCTAGCTGACCTAACTAAGCTTGATAAACTTAATCAATCTTTTGATATCGTTGAGTGCTCAGGTGTACTGCATCACATTAAACAATATAAACGAGCTCTTCACGGTTTGCTTGCAAATTTAAAACCCAACGGGTTTATTAAGTTATCACTCTACAGTGAGCGGGCCAGAAAGCCCATTTACGATATTAGAAAACAATATAAACATGGCGGTATTGAGAAAAATGAACAAGATATTCGTATCTTAAGGCATGTAATATTTTCAGATGAACATATCGAAAACAAACACCTAGTGACTGAATCTGATGACTTTTATAGCATGAGCGGCATTGTGGATTTACTGCTGCATGAATATGAAATTGGCTTTACACCAAAGGCAATAAAAGCACTTTGCAAGGATAACCAACTGGTTTTCTTGGGTTTCTCAAATTTAGACAGCCAGTTAAAAGCCTCTTTCAAACGCTTTATTGGTGCCAACTGCGAACTGGACAACCTTGACCAATGGGAGGCCTATGAGCAAGCGTTCCCGAGCACGTTTAGCTCGATGTTCCAATTTTATTGCCAATATAAACCGAAATTAAGACCGATGGGTTAGGTGGATTAACACGTAAAAAAAAGCCCCAAAGACATTTCTTTGGGGCTTTTTTATTGGGTATTATTTGCGATTAATTGGCTTATTAAAACCACATTATCTTATTAGCGCGGTGCACCCATGTCTAACCATTCGGCAATTAACTTACGCTCTTGAGCACTCAACATATTTTTATGCTGCTGCCAAACCGCTTGCTTAGAAGCCTCCACTTCAACCGGACGGAAAATCCAGTGATCATGATCCGCATCTTCAGCAAATACATCGAAGAAGTTAGCACTACTAATGGCGCCTTGTGGATTCATTAGCGCTTGGCCGTAGCAGCTAAAGCAATCATTTTCAGGTTCAATGACAAACGGCGCTTGTACATAACGACGACAGTGATTTTCGTTCACCTCACTAAACGTGGCCGCTAAATACATATACGTACGATTGTTATCAAATAATGCATTGTAAGACGCAAGGCCTTCAACCGGTGTATTGAAATCACTTAAATCCAAACTGGTGAAGCCACGATTATCATGGCAATCCACACAGCTGTTACCTGCATCGTTACGCACAACGTTCGTCCACAATGGCTTAATGTGTTGCTCATAACTGATGGATGCTACACAGCCACTTGTTGCATTTTGTTCGCAGGCAATACTGACAGGGGCTTGTGTATTTAACGCGTCATAACCTAAAGCGATGCTATGGCTGCCTTGAACAGGTGCCGGTGTCCAGTAATCGTCATAGCTCATCATGGTTGTCAGCACGCCAAAACCGTCAATCATGCCATATAAAGCCTGCGCCATCGTTTGACCTTCAAACTGTGCCTGTACCAAACTCGATGCTTGTGGGAATGGCCCAATTTGCTGCGCACCTGGATTAATGGATGCTGCCTCGCTGGTTACGTTAAAACCATTGAATTCTTTTTGTTCTTGGTCACTTACTTCTAACCAACCATCAAAACGCTGCATATACGTGTATGGGAATTCACTGGCAGTCATTTGTGCGCCATCGCTGTTCAATGCCTTGGCTTGAGCGTTAACCACTTCAAAAGTAAAAGGGGTGTGAGCGGGTATTTCAAATAACACCGACCCATCAGGCTGAATGGGCGCATAACCGCTTAATACCGTCATGCCTTCAAGGTTTTGCGTGTAAACACGCACAAAACGCTCACTTCGTTCATCCATTGGCAAAAGGATCGGATTGGCCATACGCTCTAAACCTAACTGACTCATATCTTCGCCGTTAAAATCATAAACCGAGCGAATATGAACCGTAGACATTTTAGGGGCTGGCTCAACTGGGTTCTCTAAACAATCTTCTGATTCGTTGTAAGCTTCTAAGGTATCTTTTAGCTCAAGTGCAAACCCACGGTTTTGCTCGTCAATGCTGCAGCTCGCCAACAAGGTTTCAGACATCAGTAAGGCGCTGGCAATATCTGAAGGCACATAGCCTCCATTCGCACCATTCAATTTCGCCGTTACCCAGTGTTTACCAAGAATATTCCACGTATCTCCTTTGCTTGGCTCACCGATCATTTGATACCAGGTGGTTCCACATAAAGCGGTGTTCTCATCCATTGGCCAAGGCTTGTTTTGACTCGGGTTGGCTGCAAAGCGGTTATGGTTTTTCCAATACCCTTTGCCATAACACATGCCATCCGTTTCTACTGGATCAACTGGATCAACTGGATCAACTGGATCAACCGGATCAACTGGATCTGTAGGATCAACTGGATCTGTAGGATCAACTGGATCTGTGGGATCAACTGGGTCTGTAGGATCAACCGGCTCTAGATCATCACAGAACTGCTCTTCTTTGTAGGTCACAATAAACGATGTAATTCTCGGGTCTTTAAAGAAGTTATATTCAGTGCCTTCGCGAGAGAAGAAACTGGCACCCGTTAAGTCTTCACCCACAGGGCTTTGTGAAATAGCTCGTACCGCAATGGTAAATTCTTCGCCGCGCAATGGGCCAATCACACCGCCATCTGTGTTGTACCAATATTGGTACAACACAGATGGCGGTG
>Ga0209634_1002478_pt1 | contig 12904 bp, 8 predicted proteins | sample LinPmetageLP40_FD_184043 | JGI IMG/M metagenome (GOLD analysis project Ga0209634, IMG submission 184043) | Marine viral communities from the Pacific Ocean - LP-40 (SPAdes) (version 2) | ecosystem: Environmental > Aquatic > Marine > Oceanic | place: Pacific Ocean | collected 2010-08-26 | reverse complement strand
TGTAGTCCCCTTTGACCGTCCTTACTGAATACTTTTCTTTGTAGTTGTGAGGTGCTCTCGCTTTTCCGGATTGAATTAATCGAATGGCTTTCTTCCAGTCGATAATTGAAAGTACTTCTTCACTTGCGTTTAATAGGAGTACGTCTCTCGTCATAAAACCTCCCTAATCATACATATATATAAATGTAGGTTCTAGAAAATGGAGTGATTATACATGTTTTTTAATGCTGGCCGCATGGGCTTTAGACACTTTAAAGTAGTAGTTATTCCGGGTCCGGGTGATCCCGCCGGAGGCGGAACTGGTTGTTTTGGGTTAACGGATAGAACAAAGGTTGTGTTTGGTTATGACAACTTTGGAGTTCCCGACAAACCTAGATTCTCCTACATTTATGATTGTCGATCCGCTAATGAATGTTTCAGTTTCACATCTCAAGGAACCGATAGTTCTGATGTTTGCGGTGGTGGTGGTGGTATTCAGGGACAACCGGGAAATAGTTTTGATGTGAACCCATTTGACTATTGTTCTTGTACGGGAGCTAGAGCTAGAAACCTACAATGTTGGAAAAAGAAAATCTATCCGGATGTTACTGATTGTCAACAGCAACCACCAGACACCTGTATCGGAAACGGTGGTGAGGACGTACCTGATCCAGACTACAACATATGCGCCGGTTTCCCCGTCACACAGAATAACCCAACCGCAGAACAACTTTGTTCTTTCTGCAATGATAATGGAGTTTCCGGTTCGAAACCATGTGGTGTAGCAGAAGTTTATGCTTCCGTATGTGATTGTACAACCCGTGATGCTAATTGTTCCCTCGAATGTTCTGGTGTAGGTTGCGCTCACTGCAAATCTGGTAACAATCTAGCTTGGTTGGTCCCATCTGAAGAGTCTGCTTTTGAGTGCGCTTCCAGTCAAGCTTCAACTTATCTTTTACCCAATTTGATCACGGGGTACACTGGATGGGCGGGTAAGTATAATCCAAGTGATGCGGACCAGAAAATACAAGACTTTTTCAATGGTTCAGATGGCAGTGGCGTTTGTGCAACTATTGAAGATGCTGAACTTGGTGTTTCTGCGATTGATGTGACTAAATTATCTCTAGACGGATCCATTACAGACACTAATCAGATTCAACCACAGAACATGTTAAACTTGAGTGGTCACAATTGCGATGCTTTTTGTTCAGCTAGTTCCGCATATAGAACTTTCTTTAGTTACTTAACATTCGAAAACGGCGTGACCTTTTGTAACATTTTCATGTCCCCTCAGATTACAAACTCCTGCGCTCCCGCTACCGGAACTATTCCATCTTTCCCCGGATGCACTTTCTGTTTCCCCGGTATTACGGCGGAACAAGGACCGTGCTTCCAGGCAGATGATGATTATGCTGCAACTTTAACTGGTAATGTCGGTATCATTGGTACAAAAAGAGAATGTACGGCTCCATATATGTTGAATCTTGGTTGCGCTCATGGTTTAGCTAGACATTATTCTGCATTCGATGATATTCCAAATAATACCAACGGGTTTGATGGTAAAGCTTCTATTCTCAATAATGAAATGAGAAAGTGGAGAAGAATAGACAATAGTGAGATTGATTCGTGTGGTGTAAATCCGTGTCTTACGTCCAACTTCTATAGATTCGATGGTGGTGGTACACCAACTGGTGGATTTTCAGGAACAGGTTGTTACTCTTACTTGGGACAGGGAAACATGTCTGATGGTAAACCCTTCCCTAATAATGTAGATGATACCGTAAGAGATCCAAATGGATCTAACTTTAGAGTTAGTAATTATTATGAAAATTATTACGCTTATTGTGATAAAGAACCATCAACTTCAAATTATAGTGGCGGAGGAACTGCTGACTTAGTTTCTGGTGTTAGTAGTGATAGAACATCTAGAGTCAATGAGTGTGTGAACAGAGTTGGTAGACGAAGTGAACAACTCTTCGATTTACCTCTAGTCTCTGTTGGAACTGCTAGATCGTTCTTCGCACCTTGGGTAGATGATATGATTCATCATATTGCCACCCCTCTAGTTTCTGGTAGAAAATTAGGCGGAAAAGAATCGTCTTTCACAAATTCGTCTAGTGGTAAAAATGGTGATGTGTTTGCAACGACACATGTCGCATCGATTACCGGTCTCGTAGCTCCTGTACATATTAGTCATCTTGCTATGGGTCCATATCCGGCTTACAGTTACTATAGTTGGTTCTATGGTCCGATGTTCGATGTCTCAGAGACCATGACTCAACAGACCAGTAACAATAACAGTTTTCCGGGACAACATGGTGGAAACCATGCTGCTATCAATACTAGGTTTGAGGGTCAGTGGGGCCCTCACATCTTCGGTAAATTCCTCACGCACCCCGGATTCATTGGTACACCAGAAGACACGATGCGTAACTTGATCAACAGTTCTGCTGGTTCAACTGGATTCGATAGTTGGGGTGCGATTAGATTAAACCGATTCTCTGAGATGAGTGGTAGTATATTCAAGGGAGGTACATTACCTAAATTTACGGATACACTATCCACCGGAATCGAAGCTTTCAATAACCCCAACCAAAATAGAAAAAATGAAGCACTAACAGACCAGCAAATTGGAGATGGTGAAGAACTTTGGCCTCCTAAAGCTAGATATGAATCCGGATCGTGTAACTATATCATTCCTGTAGCTGGTGCAAGCGCTTCTGCTATACCACTAGACCATAACCCACATGGTATTACTGCCCACTCCGCTTTGGGTTGGTGTTCTTCGATAAACAGACAAAATTCTTCTTGGTTAAATCCGAGGTTTACTGTTGCTTCTAACTGGTTATGGCCTGGTGGTAGAGAAGAATATGACACCACCGATCATAGATCAATGTTCTACCTATCTACAGTTGATACTGGTGAATTTGGTAAGGTCGAGTTGACCACGAACAAAGAATTATGGAACAGAAAGGTTAGTGCGCCAACGAACTATAGTACTGGACTCCCCGATGGAGCTACTTATGCGGGAGCTCTCCATCAAAGTAGAGGGACTGGCCAGGGTCTTATGTCTCATCAGGATGCTTATCACACTGCTTCTTTGGATTATCGCGGTCGTATTAGAGAGTTGGCCATGTGTTCAACGTATCGATATGCAAGAGCTGACGAAAGTAGTATCCAATGGCCGGAGACGGTTGACCAAAATTCCTTCGCCGATGATGCTAATGGCAGTCGTGCAGGATCTGATGATGAAACTAGAGTTTCTCCTTTTGCTCCTCTCAACAGAATCTTTAACTACCACACCGAACGTGGATTTGAAGAGAATGCAGGTTTGTTTGCACAGCAAAGATTATACAACGAAAACCCCGATGCTCCATTCGAAGCTTCGAGTGACGTAGAGAATTGCACCGTAATCGGTGATCTCAGTGAGTTCGATGGGACCGTCTCCGCCGGGGCGCAGTGCCTTTGCGAGAACGACGGATCAGGGAACCAAGGCGGGATCGGTCTCGGCGGATGTCTCTGTGATCTATGTCGATGTTGGGATTCCCTCTCCGATGAGTGCCAATCGTCGTACGGCCGACAACCGGACGGCATCAGTAATAGCACCATGGCGAGTCTTTGTAGATGTTGTAATGGACTAGGAGGAGAAAATCCTATTAGGGGTGGAGCCTCTTGCGACGATTGCGAAACATGTGTTTCACAGTATGGTTGTACTTTCTGTAATGGAATAGGGCAGGATCCGGCGTGCGAGTCGATATGCTGGGACAGAAATGAACTGGGCGCCGGCACTGCTTTCCTCCATAACGGACATCAGTTCCCAACCACATATAATGCTTACTGGAGAGAACCTTTCTGGAGAGTAAACTCAACCGGAACTTGGAAAAACAGATTCACTACCGGCGACCAAGAAATTGTAGATGTCTTAGCGTACCCTTCAATGGAAATGGATATGGCTATAAATCGAGAGAACAACTCTGCAAACAAACAACACGGATGTAGTGTCAGAAGGTTTGGTATGTTTACTAACGTTAAGAAGCCAAACAGTCCCAATCAAAGATTCCAAGGTATGGACAGATATAGGTTACAACAGGTTCTTCCTGCAAACCCATCGGACACTAGTGAATTTTCTGGTATCGATCCGGAAAGAACAATTATGCCAAGTCCATCCTTACTTTCATATTACCCACTACCGATCATTGGTGGGTGGGGTTATGGTGGTCCTCCAACGACAGTAACTAATTATAACAGTCTTTTACCATACCGAGGTGTTGGTAATGGTCGAGGGTATCTTTATGGTCCGTATGGTAGAGACATCATTTGGGCTGATCCACTTACTTATGATCAAAGATCATTCAAGAATAGTGACGGAACAGCTGTAACTGGTCCGGTGAAGTCTGATAGAAAGACATCATCACCAATATCTCAGTTCCATTCCCAGAGACTGTTTGCAAACGGATCTAATACCACACCACTGGATAGTATTGAGGCATTTGCTGATGATATACATGGCAACACTGCTAGTGATATTTGGCAGACAGCTACAAACTGCGAAGATGATCTATGGAAAACTGTTAGGGCATCTCATTGTCTTCTTGATATCAGTGATGTTGGAATTACCAAGATCAAGTCTAGTTTTGTTGGATGTACTGCTTTCTATCATTCCTCGGCATTCAAGAGTAACGCCAATGATGCCGAATCAGTTTATCAGTTCAACGGAAATGGTTGGTGGTATAGAACTCACGAACAACTCAGATTGGGTATTAACGAAGAAGGTTACACTTCTGGTATTGGACCATCTGGATACATCAGACACCAAAATGGGTATTTCCCCGGATATGCGAATGGTGTTGGTACTGATGGGGATAGAATGTATGGTCCAAATGCAGATCCGTTCGGTGGTAACCTCAATGCTAAATTGGAGGGAACAACTTTTGACTCCGGTCATGGATTTGTTCAAGATGTTATGAAGGAAGTGGAAGTTACGAATACTAGTATCAGTCAGTTTACTGGAATTAGTAAGAATACTCAAGTCAATAACGGTTGGACTGCTTGTACATTGAAGAATGCTGTTGCTGGTCATCAAAGACAGGCTACTGATACGCATTTCCCTGAGATTTCTTCTGGGTACTACCCAGTTTCAACTTCGGGTGGAATTGATATCTTGGATGATACTAAGATGTTTGATGCCGTCTTTGCTTTGGACTCAGGATCAACAGCAGGAATTACATCGGGTGGTTTCTTTACAATGTTAAACCAATCAGGTGAAACACTCCAGATTCGTGTGACCGGAGGGTCATCATCACAGGCTCCGTCTAGTAATTCTGATACAGTCAACATCAATATTGAACCATATAAAGATTCACTAAATACTTTTGGTGAGACATTTGATCTACTTTGTATGACTGATGCGGATATGAACAAACCATTCTTAGGTGATTGTTCCCGAATAAACGACCACTCCGCAGGTGGATACAAGATCTGGCCTCCAGAGTTTCTAGTTAAAGATATAGTCGGTTGGACTGAACACAATGCACAAGGATAAGGAAATATATCATGATCGTGAAAGACATAGAACAACTATCGTTAAGACTTTCCCCAATTATTCATATTTTGATTACGCAGGACTTTGGTCCATTCAGTGATTTTATGAATCATTATGTTGAATTTTTACGAAATCACTCCAGTGATCAAAATAAAAGTAAGGAACATCAAGATGCCATGTATACTTTGTATTTGGGTATGTACTCTTACTTATCTGGAGAAGAGGATAGGTCTATAGCTCTACTCCAACATCTACAAGAGACCTCCATCGAATTCCTCAATGGTGAGTTGCCTGTTGGTAAGATTGAGATTGAATACGAAGAAGAAACGGTTTAAGGAATCAAACCGAAAATCTGTACACCGACAGCGAATCTATACGAACCATCAACCGGTGGTATTGGTAACACCACTACTTCTTTTGTGGCGAAACCCGCATCAGTTCTTATTAAGACTGGAGTTTTGGGTGTTGCTTTGTTTTCAAAAAGAGCTCTACCCTTGCCGCCGGATACGGATGTAGCTAGTCCGCTAATACTCGGAGAGAGATTGCCTTTATAGTGAAATACTTTACGGATACTCGCTTTTCCAGAAGTAGGCATTTTAAATAAAATAGCTTGTACATTGGCCGGTATATCATTACCACGCAGTTCTGACAGGGAGGTCAGACCAATTGATTGACTTGTCAGTTCTACGACGTTGGTGAATATTTGTGGTGCGCTTCTCATGATTAATCTCCTAGAATAACATTTCTATGTTTAGATCAGCACTCACGAAGATCGATATGGGTCTGAATGGTATGATTTTTCCGTCATCCGCTGTTGCGTCTATCGCCAGGTTCATGGCGCCATTTTGAAAATTTAAGACGAGGGCGGTATTAGTAGTGGGGGAAATCTTGAACGCTTTCATACTGACGGGGAGTGTGGTAGATGTAGTTCCAGCTGGGATGGTGAGTGATACAGCCGAATCATAGGCGAGTCCGTTTTGTTTTACTGTTGTCAGATCTAGTGCCATCATTCACCTCAAAATAGATATTGGATTGTTCGGCCCGTCGCATCGTGGACTTTTATCTGGAAGGGTATGATGTTTGTCATTTGACCGGCTGTGGGTGATAACTCAATCTCCACACCATTTTCAAATTTGATATCATAGTCGTCAGCAGTTGGAAAATAAATTGCTTTGGTGTTCGCTGGAACATTCGCATAGCTCCCGTCAATGGCGGCGCTTATTGCGTTGGTATAATAGTCTCTTCCGCCGATTGTGCTTAGTGGCATATCTATTCCCTTTCACTGATACTACGAATTGCAATCGCGTTATCTTGTAGTTGTTGTCGAATCCAGACAAGGTCTGTTTTGATACCAGCGAGATCCGCTTGAAGAAGCATTCTGAATTCCTCTGATGTTGATACTCTTTCCTCTAGACTGACGACATCATCTTTCAATGATTCAATCTCTAGTGAGTAAGTTGCGTCTTTTACTGCAACTTGCCAAACAAGTGCTATAAGAGTAAGTGCCCATCCCACTAACGTTGCAACATTAGTCCCTTTAAAACTACTATTGGATGATGAAGCCATTGTATTAAGTTCTCCCCTTGAGTACTATATGTAGACAAATTATTTATTCTATAAATAAGGTAAATACAAATTCAGGAGTTCTCGCACATGAAATCTTTCCGTAACTATATCACCGAAATGTCCGCAAAAGACCATTATAAGAAGGCCTTGAAGGGTGGCAAGGGTAAAGGATTCGTGGTCACTACCGCTATTGACCGTGAACGATACCCCAACCGTGAGAGACAAGGACTTGAAGGTCCATACAAGAGCCGAAAGTCAGGTAAGATCTTTTACTATGACAAGAAGGCAGGAAAGTACTACGATCCCGGTTCTGATATGTTCCTCGATGTCAGTGATGTCATGGAAGAAACTCAGATTGACGAACTCAATGTGAAAACCATGAAGTCCTATATCGGTAAGGCACAGAAGGACAATACCAATCGTGTCGCTCGAATGGCAGACAAACCAAGTCACATGAAAGCAGACAAGGGTGAGATGAAGAAGTTGCGAAAGCGACAAACGGGTGTGGTAAAGGCGAAGACTGATATCGACATGCGTAAGATTGCCGGCAAGGACTACAGGAAACGTATGGGTGAAGAGATCAGCGAGAAGTTTGAGATGGAGTTTCCTGATAAAGAAACCGCTCAGAAGTTCATGTCTCAGATCGTTCGACTTCGACTCGGATCTGCTAATGGAACCAAAGACGGTAATGTTACCGTTCATGGTCCACAACAGGCAGGTATTGGTAGTCCAACACGAGCTCACCAACAGATGTCAAAGATCATGAAGAAGTTCGGTGGTAAGATCATCAAGACCGACGAAGGTCCACGCATGAAGAAGGTCTTCGAAGCACCAAAGGTTAAGATCAAACTAGACCCCAAGAAGAAGATTGGATATGAAATCAAGTCCGTTGGTCCCGGTGGTAAGAAGACCGTCACCAAGAGAAAAGACATGCCCGGTAAGACCGATGTCGGCGAAAACCCAGAGTATGATCCCAGACTTGGTAAGATGAACATCGGTGAAGTTTTTAAACAACCCGGTAAGGATCCTCGAATCGATAAACTATCCAAAGAATCTAAGGCCGAACTCGCCACTATGGCAAACTCCTTTGGTCACTCTGGTGGTCCACACCTAGACGCAAACAATGTCACCGGAATAACCAAGAAGGCAGTCGATCTCTGCATCAGAGACGCAGATAAGGCAATCAAAAACATGGGTCCGAAGATCCCTGCCAAATTCAAGAAGATGAGAGTCGCCAATCTTGCTAAGTTGAAGAAGGAACTTGGTACTAAATGAGTCTATTTGAAGGTACAAATATAAACCTGAAAGGGTGGATTCATGGTAGAAAGAGGAAACTAATCCTCTGGAAACCCAAGAGTCACATCCGCCCATATCATACAGAACATGTTGCAAATAATCCCAAGAGTTATGGGATGACTGAACATGATCTTCTCAAGATCATTGCAAAGGGTATGGATGGATTCGAACCAGAGGACGATGAGACCAAAGACATCTTTCAGGATATCAAAGTAGGCAGGTTCGATCGTAGTGATGAAATTGATGATCACATGTACTCACAAGGGTGGGTCCGAGTCGTTCTGAACAAAGGCACAAGTTCAATCGAGGCCCCCAGAGCATACAATAGAAACATCCTACCCGCCGCGAAGGTTCTTGCGAAGAGATTCTCATGGGCCCAGATCGAGTTTCTAGAGATAGGTGACATTCTAAACGATGATGTACCCGAACTGATCTCCGATGAGGGATCGTGGAAGACCTACCTCAAGACTGGTAAGATTCCCAAGAAGACCGAGATTGGTTCCACCATGGCCATGTTCCGTGAGTGGACGCAACTCAATGAGGGTAAGTTTGGTCACACACTCTGGATTGATCCCAAGGGTAAGATCTATGATATGAATGATCGCAAAGAAATCACAGATCCCAAGGGTCACCCATACACTCACTATGATTGGGTTGCTGCAAACTTCACCAAGTATTTCGGTAAGACTGCACCAGATAATATGGGCAATGTTGTCTACGATGCACCCCACGAAAAGGGATGGGCAAGAATACGAAACAACTCACGCGAGATTGATGTCGAAGTCAACGTGAGGAAACTAACCAGATCACAGAAGAAAGCACTGAGAGATATTGTCGATGCTGGTCCTGAGTACGGTAACAAAGGAATAAATCGTCCCATGTACATCGATGCATGGGTGAAGAACAAGAAGAGTCGTGCTGGTGATAAGGCATACAGTAACTATGAAGAGATCGTAGACTTCCTGAGTGAAGCGATCAACGAGTGTTGGGACACCCATGTGCAGAAGGGGTACAAGATGAAGGGTGGGAAGAGAGTTCCCAACTGTGTACCAAGAAACGAAGAGGTCGATGAAGTATACAAAGACTCAGGCCTTGGTAAATGGTTTGGTCAGTCCGCCGGTGGTGAACCCGGTTGGGATCGTTACAACACAAAGGGTGATCGCGTCGGTAAATGTGGTGACTCGAAACCAGGCGAAGGTAAACCAAAGTGCTTGTCACCAGAGAAGGCACGCAAACTAAAGGCTCAAGGTGGTAAGAAAGCAATTGCCAATGCAGCCAAACGTAAGAAGTCACAAGACCCAGACACCGATAGACCCGGAACAGGAAACAAACCAATCAATGTCTCCAACAAGATCAAGAAGGAGGAGACTGTGAAGTCTTTCAATCAGTACCTAGAAGAAAAGAATAAACCAACCAACCCCAAACTGTGGGCATCATCGATTGCAGCCGCGAAGTCCAAGTTTGATGTCTACCCTTCTGCTTATGCTAACGCATGGGCATCTAAACATTACAAGAGTAAGGGTGGAGGTTGGACCAAATCCGAGTCGGTCGAAGAGGGTTGTGGATGCAACGGAACCTCCGAAGAGGCTTCGCCTGCATGGACTCGCAAGGCTGGTAAGAACAAAGAGGGTGGACTCAACGCCGCAGGACGAAAGTCATACGAACGAGAGAACCCCGGAAGTGATCTGAAGGCCCCTGTATCCTCGAAGACTGCAAGTAAGAACCCAGATGGTAAGGCCGCGAAGAGACGCAAGTCATTCTGTGCCCGCATGGGTGGTATGCCTGGTCCAATGAAGGACGAGAAGGGTAAACCAACTCGAAAGGCACTTGCACTCCGCAAATGGGACTGTTAAGATCCCTTCGGATACGTCCCATCAGTTCGAATAGTATCTACTCTGAACTCCAACGTCAAACCGGATGTGCTGTTTTTGATATCCGACTGCGAGAGAGTAACACCAGAGAATACCTTATCGAGTAATCCTGTCACCTGAGCATTTTTTGGACTCGAAGATTTTGAGGCAGGGAACGAAGACGAGGCACTACCCTTCGAGGTACTGATTCGAATGTACTGTTTTTGTCCTATGAAAGCATCACGTTGGGCTTCCGTGTTAAACTCGATAGTACACGACTTATAAATTCCATCGGAGTCTGATCGCAAACTTCCCACTCTCCCCGTTGCACTACCGAAAACATCGGATGAATTAACAGTACCAGAGACACCGGTACATGTTGCACCAAGAGTTAGGTTGGTATCTTCACTACCACTCACAACTCGAATAGTATTGTCCGTAACATTGGATGTATTACTAACGAACCATGTGAGAACTGTGGATAGATTTGAATCACTTTGGGGTGGACCAACGTACTCCACATCTGGGAAGTTGAATTCATCCAGACATCCCTTGGTTACACCAGCGACTATGTTATCCAATGGGTGTTTGTCGAGATGTTTGAATGTCTTGGTGATGTTTCCTCTCAACAGAACTGGTCCGTTGTCTACAGTTCCTACTGGATCCTCGTCGTCACCCTTGATTATAGCTTTTCGATTCTCGAAAGTATTTCCGATCATGACATAGTGTGCAAAGGTGGTTCCGATTTGTGCCTTTGCAAAACCAACAGAAATACCATACCAGTTATTATGCACGATTGCTATATCTCTAAATTTCGTTGGTACATGGGTATGGAAAATCGGTTGACTCATCTTGTCTCCGGTGTCTTCACCCCTATAATTGTACATGATGCGATTCTCAACCAAGTTCTGAACACCCACATCATTAACATCACCGAGTGGGTCGTTGATGCCGTTTTCATATAACTGGTGGTGGTCTGTATGTAAATTGCCGCATCCCGATCCGGCCATCTTCATAGGCCCAGTGTTTATTACAAAGTGAGCATTCTTGTTTACATCTCTCAAGACATCATTTGTTGTACATCTCTTCACAAGAACCCATCCTGCGCCGTTCGGACCATCCAATACTTGTTCCCAATGACAGTCGGTCCCGAAAATTTTGTGCCTGTACTTGGCCTTGACCATTCCGGGAAACTTGGGTGTGAAATCACAATCGACGAGGTTCGCCCCGACATCGGTTAGATTAGACTCAAACGTACAACCATCGAACCAAAATAATGCGTTAACTCTTGAGGGTATATTCAGACCATCGCGGCGAAGATCTGTATCCGTACCCCAGATGGATGAGTCGGTTGGAACCTTGTTCTCGAAATGAGTGTTTTTCCACCAGTAGTTCTGTATGTTCATTCTGATACCGAAAGTCGTCTCGTTTTCCGGGAGTTCACGCAGATTGATTTTGGGAAGGACACCTGATGCTGGTTGAATCTGTACCCAACCTTGACCGAAGTCGTAGTCTCTGTAGTTACCAACCGTGGAATTCGCCGTGCCGGGAATGTAGTATCCAGACTCCGTGAGTTCCACGATGTTTCTTCCGAGGTGCGTGTACCCTGCCATCACCTGATCGTATGCAGAACAGATTGTGGATGATGTATTGATCTGTACCTTGTTCTCACTGCCGTCGGGATTGAGAAGTTTCAGTCTCGCACTACGTGTGTATCCATTGACTGGGTATGCCGTTGCACGGATCTCGTAGGTTGCACCTGCGGGGAAGTGAGTGGGATCGACGTAGGCTGTGTAGTACCCTTCGCCTTCGTATGGCCCTTCCTGTACGAATCCTGCGGTGATACCCGTTCCACCATCTGCACTGACTTCAACGTGTGAGATACCAGTACAGTGAAACGCATACATGTCCAGTGTGAATCCACCATCCATGATGTAGTTGCGAGGAAGACCCATGCAGAAGATCGCTGACGAATCACGTCCAAAGAAATCAGATGTTCCTGTGTACTGTACATCACCGGTTGGATGCCATTCATTTCCGAACGATACACCATATCCTGTAGGCCCGGGAATGAGTACTGAAGATTGTCCGGTGGATCCTTGTACTGGATCGACTGGGACTGAGATGTTCGCATCACTTGAGTTGAGAACAATATCAGAGAACCCACTCGCAGTTGCAGTCAACTGAACCGAGAGAGTACCGCCGGCGTATCCAGCAGGAACCGTAAATGTTTCTGATGTGCCTGATGCGGTGGTTCCGCCGGTGTTTGATGATTCCCATGAGTATGCGATGTTGTCCGCATTGACAATATCATTCGTTTGTGTTGCTACCTGACCGGGAAAGATGGGTGTGTTGACCGAGGCGAACGAACCAGTCAACCCTACAATCTCGGATTCAATAGGAGATGAATCACCAATCGTCGTTGATACGGAACCCGTTGAGTTGGTCGCGGTGACTGTAACCGTGAGAACTTTTCCTGCATCCGCAGTGACCGGTGTATATGATACGTCATTTGGTTGAGTCGCAACCGTAACACCATCCACCTTCCATACATACCCGACTGCCGCCGGTACGGAACTGGTAACTTCTCCGCCATTGAGAGTGACCGGAAAACCAACACGAAACGGATAGATCACACTGGTTAGTTCTGCCGTTTTCGCCAGAATACTCG
>Ga0209634_1002477_pt1 | contig 12905 bp, 7 predicted proteins | sample LinPmetageLP40_FD_184043 | JGI IMG/M metagenome (GOLD analysis project Ga0209634, IMG submission 184043) | Marine viral communities from the Pacific Ocean - LP-40 (SPAdes) (version 2) | ecosystem: Environmental > Aquatic > Marine > Oceanic | place: Pacific Ocean | collected 2010-08-26 | reverse complement strand
ATTAATTGCCATTAAAATTCAACTCCTAGTGCTTTTTGTATACTATCAGCATGCTGTAAAGCTGCTTCTTCAACTGTAATTTCACCCCTTCTTACTCTAGCTCCTGTAACAGCTGCAGGACCTACTATTCCTGTTTGAAGTATACTTCCGTTACCACCCATTTCTTTACCATCTCTACCGTTTACAGCAAAACCAGCTGCTGCTTGTTGTGTTACTTGTCTCAACTTATCTTGATTCAGACCAGTTGGACTTGCTGAAGTAGTTATACCAGGGCATATTGCCTCATAAGATGCTTTTACAGCTGCTGTCATAATAGCTGCACCTCTAACAGTCTTAAATATTGTATCCATAACAGAAGGTGTTGGATCTGCTAAAATTTGGATTGGAGGTTGAGGTGGTGGTGGTTCTGGTGGAGGGGGAGGTGGAGGTGGTCTAAGAAATTCATTAGATATCTCTCTTATAACTCCATCACTAACAAAAACCTGTTCAGCAAAAGATACTTCAGCCTCTCTATCATTAGTTGATGAACTTGTCAATCTTAATGTTTTTTTACCTGTAGATATATTTAATGATTCAGACAAATATTGGAAGTTACCTTCGATTAATCCATTAGCATCAGTAGATAAACCAACCGATACAGTAAGAAGAGCATTACTAAGTCTTAATTGATCTAACTTAATTATGGGTTCTGGTTGCCCTCCAGCAACATTAGCTTGTAACGCCTGTTGTCTTACTCTGACTAATTCAGTCTTTTGATTACAAAAAGCTGTTACATTTGTACCATCAAAAAAAGCATGCATTGTTGTATTAGGCCTCATTCCTTCAACTTTAAAACCAATATTTACATCTCTCATTTTTGGCACAACTGTGGTATTTTTAACTACATCATTACCCTGCAATTGTACAGTACTTGTTGCAGGTGATAAACTACCAAGTAAATCTACTAATCCTTTTTCTACATCTGGAAGTTCATCTGTATTTTGTGGAATACCATTTCTCAATTGTTCTATATCATTTAAAGAACCAAAAATATTTCTACCATCTCTTTTAACAAGTGATTGTGATAATAACGAATCAAATGTACCAGTTCTATCAACAGCTACATCTGGAACTCTTCTATCATCAAACCATAAATCACCTGGTGGTGATATTCTCATTAATCCTTGGAATTGATTTAAGTTAAATGGATTTAAATTTTGAGTTTTACTTGAAAATGGATTTCGTATTAATAATTCATGTGTGTAAGGTAAAGAAGCTAAAGCTCCAGTAATAACATAATTATTGCTAGTTCTTTGAGCATCTGTAGAAGATTTTTCTTCTAAATTTATAAATCTACTTTTAATTAAAGGTGATGCTTCTTTCTTTGTAAAGTTTATTGATACAGCGTAGTCAGGATTATCTACAGAATCTCCAACACCGTGACCTGTAAATGAATCAACTACAAAACCATTTTTAAATCTATCAAATCCTAACTCGTCTTGTATTTGAGCTTGTTGTGCATCTCTTTCTAATAAGTTAAGTGATGTGTAAAATTCTAAAGTTTTAACTCTGTTTTCTAGCTTACCAATGTCTTTCATGGTAAATCGTTTATTTTCTACTTTCTTAACTTCAATATCTTGTTTAATATCAAATACATATGGTTTTTGTTGTAAAACAAATAACTTTAATAGTTCAGATGGAAAGTTAGGTTCTCTTGGATTAAGTTCACTCTTTCCATTTACAACAAAATAATTTCCATTTTCATCTAAACCTATAGAATTAATCTTAGGCAAAAAGAATTGAAAGTTAGTTACAAAGTTTATATCTTGATCTAAAAATTCTGTAGTAGAAGCTCCTGTACCACTAAATCCTGTACCAGCGTCATTTATTCTTGGTCTAAAGTCTAAACAATCTCTAAGTTTAAATAATTGACCATTAAAGGTAACTTCTGGTATATCTTCATAATCAGGATATGAACCAACTGAAAAGAAATCACCTGAACCATGTGTAAAGTGATCAAATGTAATTCTAATTGGTCTTGCTGGCTTAGCAGCACCAGGTTTTAATTTTATTTTTGCTAAATCATAAAATGTAGCTTTTTGACCTGTATCAAAACTATATCTTGAAGTAATGTTTGACTGTAAATCAGTAGTATATGTCATTCCAAACTTAGTATCTACATTAGCCATGTGAACTGATTTTAATTTAAATCCATCAGCTTTGCCTAATGAAATAATAGCTGCTTGTGCTTTTACATTTTCTGATAGAGTTAATGTAGAATTTTGTACTAATGTTTTTGTTTTTCTAAGTGCAGCAGAAGTTCTCTTATTAACTGTAAGAATAAATTCGACAGCTTGGTTAGTTAAGTTTTCCCCTGGTGTACCACTAAAGTCAAATGTTATCTCAGTTGAAGTTCCATTAATTGAAACATCACCACTATCTATTTCAATAAATTCGCCTTTTCTTGTTCCAGAAACTATAATAACTTGATAATTACTAGCATTAAATGGTGAAAATGTTTCATTAGTACCAGCTGTAATAGTTACAGCTCCACTTGATAGTGTTCTTGTTTCTTGTCTTTTAACAGTATAAGTTGTATTAATATTATCTGGATCAACAGCTTTTATTACATTACGAGGTATCTTAGATATTAAAATATCTTTATCTGAATCCCCAATATTTGCTGTATTGAGTCTTGCAGATGCATATGTGAAGAAACCACTGAGTTGTAAATTCATCAATGGAGCTGCTGTTACTGTTAATTCAACATCATCAACAATAGTAGCTACTTCTAACCTAACTGTAGAACTAGCATTAGATACAGATATTATATCTCCAACTTTAAGATCATTACCAAATTTAGTACCACTTCCTCTAACTGTTGTTGAAACAGCATTGAATGTTACAGCACCTGTTATATTAGTTTCTGTTGGAACAACATTTGCAGCAAATTCAAAATCATCACCTGTTAAATGTTTTACATCTCTTTCAAATGTTTTTCCTGACTCCATTTGTATATCAAACAAATGAAGTTTAAATGTTGCAGTTCTTCCTGTTCTATTACCTACTGAACCACCTCTTGCAAATGTTACATTTCCTGTAAGATATTCAACTCCTCTAGCCTTAGCAGTACCAACTATTGCTCCATTTTGACCTGCATTACTTGATTTATACCTATCTCTCAATGACAATGTTTCAACGGTTGCAAAATCAGGAATTGAATTAGCAGATGTTATGTTAACAAAACTTGAAAGTTTACTTGCTATAACACTCGAAGTTACATTTGAAAAATCTCTTGCTTTAGATATAGCTAATTTTCTTGTTGGTACATTATCTACTTCATAACCTTTAACATATGATTGACCAGGTGTAATAACTGATACAAATAAAGAATTATCACCTCCATTAGCTTTCATAAATTCACCAGTATTAATAGTTGCAACTATATTAGCTGCTGTATTAGAACCAACCGGTGTATTTCTTAAATGTTCTCTCAATTCTAAACTAAATGGGCTGACAATATAATTACCAGATTCTTCAAAAGTTCTTCTTGCTAAAGTATCCCCTAGTACACTTAACCTTGGATCTATACTCTTAGATATTATTAAACCATCTTCAACTCTTATAACTTCAATAAAGTTTGGATCAGTGTTTGCTACAAATTCTAAATCTCTGCTTGCTAATACTAAATTAGCTTTGTATCTATCAGCACCTGGCGCAAAAAAGTTAAATGTTCCAGTAGCTGGATCAAGTAAGGTAGAATCAGTATCAGAATCTATAACTGTTTCTGTAACACTTAAACCTATAATTTTATTTTGTACATTTGCATACTTTTCAACAATATGTGTTTGTTGTGGAACAAATAAGAAGTTTCCTTTTGCAAATATTGTACTTTTACCAATAGAAAAAGATGTTCCAAAACCTGTAGCTGCTGATGCTAAAGCCTGTACTGTAACAGTTCCTGCTTCGTTTTTAATTTGCTCATTATTAGTAAATGCTTCTTGTCTGTTAGTGCCACCATCTGTATACTTTACAAATAAAGTAGGTGGATCGCCTGCTGTAGTTGAAACAGAAGAATTGATTACTGTTGCTCTTACAAGAGATGTTTGACCAACAACAGTTTGACCAACTAACCCTCCAATAACATCATCTGCATCAGTACCTGAGAATGAATCTTTTAATTTTACAAATGATAAAAATGAATCAAATGTTTCACTAGGAGGTGATACAAACGAACCATCTTTGTAAATACCTTTTCCAAATCTTTCAATTTGTGCTTGAATAATGGTTTGAAGTTGAGTCATCTCTCTAGCCTGTACTGCACGTCCAGGTCTAAATAAGATTCTTACGAACTCTTTGGATTCGTTAAAATCATCAAAATGTGGTGATGTAGGAAATACGGTAGGCATAGTTTATAACTTTAAAATTGTTCTTAGAGTAACTAATTGTTCGTCTGTAAAACTAACTGAAGTTCTATTATCAATAAATAATAGATCTCCACTAAACTTATTTATATCAGGTACAGCATCAACTGTTTGTACAGTAAAGTCAGTAGCTGAAGCTGAATTTCTTAACTTATCACCAATAGCTAATGTATGATTATTTAAACTTGTAAGAAGCATTTGTTTTGTAGTAGATAAAGTTTGTACTACTTCAAATCTAAAATCTGTACTTGCTATTTCAAGTACAGTATCATTATCTACTGGATCTCCATCAGAATCAGTAACTGTATCCATAGTTACTAGAAATGCAGGGGTTCCTAATGAATTAGCAAAAGCTCTTTTATTTCCTGATTGTTCGATATCTTTGATAATTCCAAACTGTCTGAAATCATTATTAACATCAACACCTTGAATATTCTCATTATTTATAGTTGAAAACATAATTACTGTTTCAGCAAAAAGTTCAGTTGGTGCATCAAAACCATGTCCATTTGGAGGAGATATAATTGGTGAAATATTTGCACCTGTTCCTCCACCTCCTGTAACTGTTACGTTAGCAAAAGTAAATCCTACTCCTGGATTAGTAACTAAAATACTTGATATAGTATTAGATGTAGAATCAAAAACTACATTTCCATCAAATCCTGATCCATCACCTGATACAGTAAGTGTTAAGTTTGCTAAATTAGAATAATTAGAACCACCATTATTAATTTTAAAATTATGAAGTCCCCCATTAATAGCAGATAATTCAACAGTACTTTGTAATGTATCTAAATCACCTGTTGAAAGATCAACATTAGCTATTGCACCACTTCCAGTATCACTTACAATATTCAAATCAACAAATGAAAATCCTAATCCTCTATCATTTATTATTATATCCTCAACTTCCCCTGCATCATTTACAAATGGTGTAAGTAATGCATTTCCTCCATCTCCATTAATTACAATGGTAGTTTGAATATTAGAAGTATAATTTTTTCCTGGATCTGCTATTAATACATCTTCCATCTTACCTTCTTGTAAAACAGGAAGCAATATAGCATTTCCATTTCCTATATGTAAAGTGTTTCCAACTTTAACATTTGCAAATAGGTTAGTTCCATCATTATCAATATCAAAAATTGCAATATTAGCTGCTCTTATATTATTACCAGTGTTAGTAATAATTATTTTTTCAAATCTACCTGAAGTACTAATAGATGGTGCTATATTAGGAGTTACATTTCCACCTGCACCAGGTGATCCTCTAAAACCAAATGTTATATTTCCAGGAGCATTAAATGATAGTGCAACTTTTGCATTACCTGTATATCCAGAACCTTTTGAAGTGATTGTAACTTTATCTATTTGACCATCTGAATAAAATGAATTTTGTACTGATTTTGTTACTGGCATGAATTCAGAAGTTAAGAATCTACTTCTTAATGATAATGGAATTGTATACATATACTTCCATATATAATCATCAGCATACTTTACTGGAGCTAAATCAGATGAATTAGGCTCAACAGTTGATGTACCATTGTTATTATTAAATATGCATTTGTATACCTTAAATTCACTTGTCATTACATAAAAATCAGAATTTCTTAAACTTGTTGCTCCGTTAGGAGCTGGATTACCGGTATAATAATCCTCAAACTGATCATAAGTTCTGCCAGTTGTCCAGTCTTTTCTTGTAATAACTAATGAGGCATCTGATGATTCTATTCGTTTTATACTGACTATACTGTTTCTTACATCTGATTCATAGAAAGATGAATTTTCTACATCAGGAGGATTCTGTGGGTCTGGCCACGGAAGTATCTTTCCTATGTAGAAATAAAATGTGGATCTTTTTGTTAAAAGTTCATTTAGAACTGAGTCTGCTAAAGATCTATGAGCAACGTCTTTGAGTAAAAATGACATATTAAGCTACTGATACGTTCCATGTAATAACTATTGAGTCTGATGCACCTTTGTTAATATCTGCAAAAGTAGTTCTACACAACATTGATCCTGCAGCATTTCCTTGTGCATTAAATATTCCAGCTTCTTTAATAGTTCCTATACCTGTTCCTGGAGAAAATGTTCCAAGATATGTCAAAGTGTTTGCAGTAACCGAAGTTGAAGTTAAAGCAATTCTACCCATTTCAGCACCTAAAGTAGTATCACTAGCTGTAGGTGAAGTAGCACTACCACCAATAGCCATGTGATTCATAATAACTTCAACATTAGATGACATCCTTGTTGCTATATGTGATTTACCAGATGAAACAACTAAATTTGGTATTTCTCTTGTTTCGACTAAGTTATTGTCTTTATTAAATTTTTCTACTTTTAACTTGCCTGTTATTTTTAATGAGTCGCTAACCATTTATTTTCCTTACGTAAAGTCTGGTCCTTCAGTTATATCTATTAAGTAGTGATTTGCAGAAGCATTACCTCTTGGTTCTGCTGGTCCAAAGTCAAAGTAATCTATTTCACAATAAGATACATTAGACAATATATTACCAGAATCAATAGCTTCATTCATTACATCTACTGGGAGTAATGGAACTCCAAACAATGCAGTAATATTTTGTGTCATTACAACTGAATTGTCAACAAGTAATTTAGCTTCATAACTAATATTATCATCTAAAATATCAATTAAATCATGAAGTTCTAAATTAATATTAGAATTTGAAACTATTTCAACACTAGCTCTATAATCAATTACATCTTCAATATTTCTATTATTAAATAATCTTTGACCAGCTGGATGTACTAACTGCAAAACTACATCTTTAAATGTATTTATATCGGTACCAGTAACTAATTGATAAGCAAACGGTTGATATAGTAAATCATTTTGTAATCTAAAGTCTGGTTCTGATAAGAAACCTCTGTTTGTTGTAAATTCTCCAGGATACTTAGCAAGCGCTCCGACTGTAAATGTTATTGCTGCTAACCCATTTGCAACGCCAGTTGTTCCACTAGCTGGAACTGATGTAACGGTTGAGAAAGATACAACTTGTGATGATAGATAACTTATGTTTCCATCTTCAAAATATCGAGCAGCACTTGGGTATTTTGGTGTTACATATGTTTGTAATAGAGCATTACCAACATTAACCTCACCTGTTTCAATAAATCCTTCAGTATTGTCATCAATTGTATCACCAGATTCTGATACTGTTTTAGTAGGATCTAAAACAACAGAAAATATTTGATTTGGATATCCATGACCAAAGTTTAAAAATTTTAAATCAGTTACACCACCAGATGCACTTACATTAGATACTCTTACAACTGTGCCAACACCACCACCAAAGTTAATAGTATATACTTGTCCAAGTTTAAATCCAGTTCCTCCTTGTGATATACTAAATCCAAGTGTAGTTGGATTAATCTCACCTTCAAATATTACATTACCACCTTCAGAAGCATCTGTAACTGAAACTGATCTTCCAATTTCATAAGTAGGAGCAAGTAAACTCTTATCTAAAAATACTTCTGTAGTATCAGTTGTAAGTTCAACTGTTCCTACTACTGGTGTAACATATTCTATACCAGATTCAATATATCTTATGGATCTGTTAACTAAATTAGCTCTTTCACCAGTTGTAGATTTAATTCTTAAAGAATGTCTTTGATCAAATGTGCCATCAGAAGGAATTAATACAAATTCATAAGGTACTATTACATCTACTTCCTCATTGTAAAATAATCTAAATAAAATTTCAAAAGATAGCTTTGTACCTTTAGATTCATAAAGATCTTTTATTCTTTTTATTAATATCTTTTTATCTGCTAAAGCAGTATCAGATATTAATGTTGTATAATTTTTTAAAAAGTATTGAACAAAACTATCAGTCGTCTTATCAATATCTCCATATGATTGAAGATTTTGAATAGTTTCTTGTGGGTTTTGATCTTGTTCTAAAAATTTATAGTAAAGCTCAACAAATTCAACAAATGTTTGATGATCTTTTTGAATAAATTCTGGAAACTGACTGCTAACTATAGCAGATATTTTTTCCGTTAATCTAGTTGTTGCCATTATTCAACAGTACTTGAAATATTAACTGTCAATCCAGCATCTCTTCCAGCAGCAGCATTAAGTATTGTTTTATCTCTAACAATTATTTGATTTCTTTTAGCTTGTATGTTTTGTGCTAATTCTTGTATACTTGCAGTTACTCTAAAATCTAAAATGTTATTTGGTAATGCTGTTGGTACAAATGAATCTACAACAACTTCACCTGTTAAATAATTTACGTTTCCAACTTTTGCATTTAATATTTGTTTAGTAAGTGCATTCCTAGTAACTAATGTACCAGATCCAGCATCTTCAGCTGGTGAAGTATCAGGAACATCAGTAAAATTAACTATTGTTGATACATTTTGAATGTTTTGAAAAAATCTACTTGATTTAACTGATCCAGGTTTAATTGAATTATCAAAATCAAAACTATCATCTCCAGAAAAAGTATTAACTGTATTTAAAGTAACAGAAGTTCTTTTTTGTAACTTAGGAATAAGAATTACAGAAACTATAGAACTATCAGATTCTATTATTTTTTTCATTAATAATGATTTGTTAAAGTCTTTATCAAATTTTTGTAAATCAGAAGTAAAGTAACCTTCAATTGTATTCTCAACAGTTGCTCTAATAGCATTAATAGATCTTGTTGTGTTATTAATATTATATACAACATCTACTATTAAATTTAAGAAAAAGAAATCTGGGTCAATAAATTCAGGCTGTATTGACATTACTTTTTTATCTTTTAAGATAGAAGTTACAATAGAATCTTTAGTTGTTTGTGATATATTAAAACCATCAAAAGGTTTTAACGATATCATTACTTTTCCAAACTTAGGTGGTATATTATCCTCACCACCATAAACAACAACTGATTCTGCATCTGTAAAATTAGCTTCTATTAAACCTTTATAATCATTAGCAGTTACAGCTCTATTTCTAGCTGCATTGACTCTTGGTGCTTTAAATTTTATATCTGTTATTGTATCAGCATTTCTTGCTGCACTTGGATTAGACGCAGTTGCAACAGTAATATTTGTAGTACCTCCTATGGCCTGACCTGCTGAAAAACTAATGTCAGCTTTATCAGAAGCATTAGCTCCAGTTCCAGTCGATAAGAGATATTCTATAATTACTAAATTACCTTGAATTAATTTACTACCGATAGTACCGTCACCAAAAAATACTTCATATTGTTCCAAAGGATTCATTTCAACAAAGAATACTTTTGAAGAAGGATTAACATTTGATATGTCAGATGTTTGTGTATATGTGTTTACAAATGTGTTTGAAGTAGAACCTTGAACTTTTATTTTTAAAGTAGATGTATCTATATCTCTATCAGGTATTACAAACTTCTCATCAGGACCTGTTCCTAATGAAACATAAGACAATGATCTTGGTGAACCTTCTATTATTTGTAATCCACTTAATGAATAATTATTACCTGAAGGAATAATAGTTGCTGCTTCTAAATTAGTAAATGTAAATGTATTATTTCTAATAGTAGTGTTAAATGTTGTAAACGGTTCAATAGTTACAGTTGGAGGAGAATCTGTAGGATCTACTACAGTTAGATTTATATTAGCTCTTGCACTTCTTACTGAAGTTGGTGTGAATCCTAAATGTTTTGCAATGGAAACTGCAGATGATCTTTTTACTGCTGAATCTAAAAACATTTCATTCAACAGCATATTACCAATATATGCATTGTAATGTGTATTATAAGCAAGCAAATCAATTAATACTGATAATGCTGACCCATCAAAATCATAATCTGTAAATGTATCTTGAGCATTTAAAAAAGTTTTTAAATTTTCTTTAATTGCATCAAAATCTAATTCAGATACATCTAATTTACTTATTTGTGACATTATCTTGCTCTCGTTAGTGATTGTGTAATAACTAATGGATTTGGAATATTAGCCATTTTAAATTCAACAGTTACATCAACTTCATTGCTATCTTGGTTATCTAATATATCTACTCTTATTAATGTTGCTCTTGGTTCAAAATTGTTAATTGCATCTGTTATAGTTCTTTCCATTATATTTTTAGTAGCTGGTGTAAAATTTTCGAACATCATAGAATAAACTTGACAACCTATTTCTGGATGAAATTTTCTTTCATAATTTTTTGTTAATATTAGATTCTTTATAGATTGCTTAACTGCATTTTCGTTTTCAGATTCGATTAAATCTTTAGTTTGAGGATCTGATTGAAAATTTAAATCAAAATCTATAAATTTTCTTACTTTTCTATTTACTATAGCCATGCTTTATTTATCCTCAATTAGCAAAGGTATCTGAAGAACCTGTAGCAGTATGATCACAAGAAGCCTTATCACCTGCCCTTACAACACCTATACCACTAGCAAACACATTAGTTGAACCTTCTACCATAGTTGCGCTGCAATGTGTTTCAGGCTCTGGGCAAGGATCATGTGATGCAACTGAGTCACCTATTAACGACACTTTATCACCATTTACAAACACAGTAGAAGAACCAGGACCAGTAATTAATCCACCTGCTGTATCTGTTCCTACTCTTGATACGCCTGGCATTATGCTAGATCCACAAATTGATTATCTTTTTTCTTATGATTAAAATATGTAAACATAAGTTTTCTTGGTTGATCTACTTTAAATGATATATGTATCCAAGGTAGTCCAGATCCAGTATCTTTATATTCTAATAATATCTTATCAAAATTTATATTGTTTGCTATTTTTTCTGCTATATCAAAATATTCTTTTTTTCTTGTATTTTTAAATTGCATGTCAATAGCTTGACCTTTTAAGTGATCAGATGTTTTACTTCCTCCAGCTGTAACTTTTCTAAATCCTGAGGTAATAAACATATTAGGAAATAATTCTTTAATTGGTTCACAAATATTTAAAGCCATAGCCTGTAAGTTAAATACTATATCACCATAAGAAAGTCCAACTTGACCTTGACGAGGTATGTCATGAGGAAAGTAAGCCTTAGAAGATAATTTTTCAAGTGTAAACTTTGGTGATAATTTCATATTACCTGGTACAAATGTTACAGATTTAAGGCCTATGTCGGGTTGAACAATAGTTGATATAGTAGGTGTAGCAGTTGATCTTCTTATTTCAACTGGATCAGATCTATTAGTACCTGCAACACCTGATAAGATTTGACTTTTTTCAAACTGTTCTGATTCTTCATTAGATTCAGTATCTTCTGTTTCATAACCAACATTATCTAAATAATTAGAATATTCTGGATCATCTATTGTTTCTATTATTACACTGTTTCTATCACCTATAGTTCCAATATTAGCATCATTAGCATAAGTTGCTACAGAAGCAATGTTTGGAGGATTGTCTGCTACACTATATGAAGGATTATTCATATTAATAGTTGTTGCTTTTTCATTATAAGTTGTAGCTTGTTCATGAATTGAATCTGCTGACGATATCATTTTACTAGTAGCTATCAAACTCATATCTTTAGCTGCTAATAAATTAAAGTTTTCATCTGAATTAATATGCATATCTTTTAATGTATGCAAAAACATTGAACTGTTACATTTATTATGAATACTATCTTTAGCTGTTATAAATGCATTACCCTCAGTTTTCATATTAATAAAATTAGATGATTCAATATTAATATTTGCACTATTTAAATTTATTTCTTCAGTGGCAGACAAATTTAAAGTTCCTGCTGCTTCCATAGTAACATCATTAAAACATCTTAAATTAGTGTCTCCTTCAACTTCTAAATCTACATTACCAGAACAATATACTTTTAATGAACCTCCAATAGATACTCTTCCTTCACCCATTACAGATAAGTGATCATTTTTATCTACAAATCTATATTGACTACCTTTAGTTCTTTCTACAATAGAACCTGATTGATCTAATTCAATGAATGTTCCATTAGTATGATAGATATGTAATCTCTCAGCACCTGGTGTATCATCCATTTCTATTATATGACCAGATTCTGTTTCTATAACTTTATTAAATGGATATCTTGCATTGTATGGATTGAGAGGTTGATCAAAACTTTCATTATTTGGTAATTTACAACCTAATATTATGTCTTCTGTTTTTTCAAAAGTAATTGTTCCATTTACATCACCAGTGGCAAGTTTATTAGTTTCTGTCCTTGCTGAGTAATCTCGAGTTGGAAATGTAGCTGTAGGACTTACAAAACCAGTATCTCTTACAAATTGCTTTTTAATGTTTTCATCATTTTGAACATTAAAATTTGCAGCATCTTGTATAGCTGATGTAGCAGCTGCTGTATCAAATTTTTTATTGACATCTGCAAATGCTTCCTTAGCACTTAACTTATCATATATGCCACCTATATTAGGTACTGAAGGTAATTGAGGTATTCTACCAGATAATGCTTCTCCAGAAAATAAATTTAATTCATGTTTTATACCTTTGGTTAAACCAGAAGATAAACCTCCACTTAATGCATTTTGT
>Ga0209634_1002476_pt1 | contig 12924 bp, 8 predicted proteins | sample LinPmetageLP40_FD_184043 | JGI IMG/M metagenome (GOLD analysis project Ga0209634, IMG submission 184043) | Marine viral communities from the Pacific Ocean - LP-40 (SPAdes) (version 2) | ecosystem: Environmental > Aquatic > Marine > Oceanic | place: Pacific Ocean | collected 2010-08-26 | reverse complement strand
TCAGGCTTAGGAGATGGCTCGTCAGATTCTGGAGCCGAAGAACTTGATGGAATGTTAGATAGAGTTAGAAAAGAAAGAACAGGAACAACTAAACAAGCACCTCAATTAGCAAATGCTGGAGGACTTCTACCAAGATGAATCAAAAAATAGTAGAAATAAAAGAAAATTATCAAGAAGATATTAATGAAATAAACTATAAAGCTGAACAAAACTATATAGTTACATTAGTTCCCGGTACTTATGTACATACTTTATGGAATGATGTAACACCTTTTTTAAAAAAAGCAGTTAAAAGGTCTAATGGTAGATGGAATTTATCAGCACTTAAAACAGCTTGTATACAACAAAGACAAGAATTATGGGTTATATTTACAGAAGATAATACAGTCGTAGGTGTAGCTACTACAGAATTTGTACACTATCCAAATACAAAAAGATTAGCAGTACAATATTTAGGTGGAAAAGATTTACATGATTGGGCATGGTTGTTTATACAAAAAGCAGAATCATGGGCAAAAGATAACAATTGTGAAGGCATAGAATGTACAGCAAGATTTGGTTTTTGGAAATGGTTAGGAAAATCTGGTTGGGACAAAGCATACACAGTATTTGAAAAGAGGTTTAATAATGAGTAAAGGTGGCGGGAGTTCAGCTCCACAAGAAACAACATCAACAGTAACACAAACTAATTTACCTGATTACGCAGAACCGTATTTCACTAGATTATTACAAAGAAGTGAGGCTGAGTCTTTACAACCATATAGAACATATGATGGTCAAAGATTAGCTGAACAAAGTGATGCTGCACAAACAGCTTTAGCCAGACAAACAGCTTTAGGTTTAAGTACAGGTCCACAAGAATTAAATCAAGCTGGTGATATAGCAAGAGATATAGGATATGGACAACCGGGTGCAGGTGGCTCTTTAGCTGCATTTGACCCAAGTCGTGTAACTTCACAATATAGTCCGACCGGCTTTGATGCTAACTATCAAACTGGAGATTTTTCAAATACATATCAACCTACAAATTTTGATAGAGGATATGAAGCTACACAGTTTCAATCTTCTTATGACCCTAGTCAATTTGACAGTGGCTATCAAGCACAAGATTATCAGACACAACAATTTGATGCTGATGTAGCACAAAGATATATGAATCCATTTCAAAGTCTTGTTGGTGATATAGAAAAAAGAGAAGCAAGAAGACAATCGCAGATACAAGCAGAAGGTATAGGAGACCAAGCTACTATGAGTGGTGGTTTAGGTGGTTATAGAGAAGCTATAATGCAATCAGAAAGAGAAAGAAATCTTGGACAACAGTTAGGAGATATAGAAGCTAGAAGTCAAAGAGATGCATTTACACAAGCACAAGAACAATTTGAAAGAGATAGAACTGCTGGATTTAGAGGTGATGAATTTGCAGAAAAACAAAGACAACAACAAGCACAGTTTGGTTTAACAGCACAAGAGATGCAAGATAGAGCTGCACAGTTTGGTTCTACACAAGATTTAACTGCACAAGAAATGTCTGATAGAGCCAGACAATTTGGTTCACAACAAGGAATGACTGCACAACAACTATCTGATGCTTCAAGACAATTTGGTGCATCTCAAGATTTTGCATCACAACAAGCACTAGATGCATCAAGACAGTTTGGTTCACAGCAATCTTTAGCAGCTCAAAGAGCAGCAGATGCCTCCAGACAGTTTGGTTCACAACAAGGGTTAGCAGCACAACAAGCTGATATAGATGCTCAAATAAGAGCAAGACAGTTAGGATTAGCAGGTCTTGGTGCTGACCAACAAACACAAGCACAAAGATTACAGGCTGCACAACAGTTATCTAACATAGCACCTATGCAACAAACAATGGCTTTTGATAGATTAGGACAAGCACAAAAAGCACAAGAAATTGGTAGAAACTTTGAACAAGCTTCTATGGATATGGGCTATCAAGATTACTTAAATCAGTTAGCTTATCCAAGACAACAACTTGGTTTCCAAAGTCAGATATTACAAGGACTTCCTGTAACTCCGGGTACACAAGTTTCTCAATATCAACCGGGTGCTAGTAGCACTTCACAGTTATTAGGATTAGGTTTAGGTGGATTAGGTTTATACAGAGCATTAGGACAAGGTTAAATATTAACAGGTTAATACATGAATATAATAGAACAACAAGATAAATTAAAATCAGCACCAGATGATTCTCTAAAAAGAGAAATGCAAAGTCCAAGTGGTATGTTTCCACAGTATTTAGTTATGACTGAGATACAACGTAGAGAACAAATGCGTAAAGATTATGAGGGTAAACAAGCTGCTGATAGTAAAACACCACCAAGACCAAGCATGGCAGAAGAAATGGCTATGAATGCACCACAACCTATGATGAATAATTCTGGTATTGGTAGTTTATTACAACAGCCAGAAACACAGACACAACCTCAAATGCAACCACAGATGCAACAACAGCCTGTTAGAATGAATACTGGTATGCAAGTTCCATATTCTACAAATAATCCTTATGCGTCTTTCTTAATTCAAGATGACCCTCTCACTCCAGAAGATGAATCAGAATCAGAATACATGAAAGCTATGAGAGAGTATTACGAAGAAAGAAATAAACTTATGCCTGAAAAGTTAGAAAAAGAAAGAAGGTTTAGAGGAGGTCTTGATTTAGTTAAAGCTGGATTAGCTGTAGGTACATCTGCTACAGGAGCAGATTTAAATAAAAATTTATCAGGAGTTATTGATAGCATTGGCAAAACTAATGAAGACTTAAGAAAAGCAGAAGATAAAATGTCTCAAGAACAACTAGAGTTTTCTAAAGCACAAGCTATAGAACAAGGTAGAAAACAAGAACTTGCTGGTAAAGCTGGTAAGTTTGAACAAGACGAAGAAAAACTTAAAATAGAAAGAGAATCTAAACAAGCTTTAGCTAATTATTATAAACTTCAAGACAAAGACCCAACCTTAATTACATTAGCAGATGCTCTAATGGAAAGAGATAAAGTGGACAAAACTTTACCTATATATGACACTAAAGAAGTAGATGTAAATGGTGTATTAAAAGAAATTAAAGTATTAAATCAAGATAAATTATTAACATATGCAAGTGAAAAAGCATCATCTCCAGTTTCACAAAGTTTGCGTCAAACAGGACTTGCACAAACAAGTATACGAGATACTGTTAATGACACAATGAATAGTGTTCTTATTAGGGGTAGAGTAAAAGCAACAGCAGATAGATTAAAAATAAGTGAAGAAAAAGCAAGAGAGATTGTAAGAAAAGAAGTTATTAAAGAAGCATTAGATACTGAAGCAGAATTAATAAATATGGGTTTAGCAGAAGGTGGACTTATATCTAGTTCTGTAGATAGTTTTAATGATGTGATACAAAATATCAATGGCTAAATATATTGTATATACAGATGATGGATTAAAACACTATCTTCCTGATTATGTAACTGATGAAAATTATTCTGAAGAAAAAGAAAAATTTTTATCTGCATATACGCCTGAAATTACGCCTGAAATTACGCCTGAAATTACTGCACCTGTACCTGAAGAAGAATCTTCGTTTGGCAAACAAGTTATAGGTGGTGCATTACAAGCAAAAAATGCTGCAAACTTTTATGCTCTATCTGGAACAGCACCTGAACTTTTAGAAAAACAACAATTTTTAGATAGCTATATTGCCTTAGAAGGTATAAGACCTTTAACTCCTGAACAAGAAGCAGACAAAGAACAACTAATATTAGATATAAAAGGTACTGGAGAATCACAAGAAGAACTAGATAAAAAAAGAAAAGATAAATATTCTTTTAAAGATAAAAGTTTTTTTGAAAATTACAATAGAGTTACAACACCACCAATGGCTCAAGCTTTAGGTGATTTATTAGAAGAAAGAGAAGCTAAAGGTCTTGAAAAAAGAGTTCAAGAAAATGTACAAGATACTCAAGAAAATAATGAATATATAGAAAGTCTTGGACACTCACAAGCTTTTAATGCTTTAGAAGAATCAGAAGGTCTTTCTGATGCATTTGCTTTTTTAAATCCTTATTCAGAAAACTTTGACTTAAGTTTACCATTAGAAGTAATGAGTACAAGTTTAGTTCCTATGTTAGCTTCTCTTGGAGCAGGTGTAGGAACAACATTAACAACAGGTAATGTTTTAGCTGGTTCATTAGCTACAGGTCTTACATCTGGTGCTATAGATAATGCTTACTCATATATAGAATACTTGCAAAAAAAAGGAATGGATGTAAACAATCCACAATCTGTTGCTAAGTTTATGGGTAATAAAGAATTAGTAGCTGAAGCAAAAAAATATGCAAGAATTAGAGGTGCTTCAATAGGTGCATTTGATGCTTTATCTTTTGGTATGGCTACTAAAGTTCTTAATCCATTTAAATTTCAAAGCTTATTTGCAAAACAAGCAATGAATACCTTAATTCAAGCACCATTACAAGGTGCATTAGGTGGTGCAGGTGAAGCTACTGCTCAATATTTTACTTTAGAAGAAGGTGAAACCTTAAGATTTGGTGATATAAATATGGAGATAATAGGTGAGTTTGCCTTTGCTCCTGCTGAAGCAATACTAGGACAAGCATCTGCTGGATTTCAAGATGTAAAAAAATCACAAGCATTAAAAACTGAAACACAATATAGATTAAGTAAAAACTTTTTTGAAATTTATTTAGAACAAATGAAACAAAAAGGTTTTGGAAAACAAGCAAAAGAAACTGCTTCTAAAGTAATTAAAAAATCTGAAGAAAGAATTGAAGGTGGAGAGAATCCTTTAAAAGCTTTCTCTGAAACTATAGAAGAATACAATAATGACATGCCCGGATTTAGTGGAGCCTTTGAAATTTACAAAAGCTTTACAGATGAATTTAAAAATCCAACATCTTTTCCTAGTAAAATTGTTACAGAAAATTCAGAAACTCCTAATGCATTTTTTGTAAAAGATAATGGTAATAACACATTTTCTATTACAGATTATCAAGGTAATGTATTAATTAATCCAAAAACAAATCAACCTTTCTCAGCATATGATTCAGAAGAAAAAGCTGGTCAAGTTATGAGTGGTTTAAATCTTATAGGTCAAACTCAATATGCTGTAGAAAAATTTAACGATTATATCTTAATGCAAAATTTAGATAGTAATAATTCTACAATACAAAATTTAGGATTAAAAATTTCTAATCCTTATTATGATGGTGTTAGTTTTCAAGAGTTAAATGAAATAGGTGTAAGTCAAGAAATAATAAAAACAATTCAAGATGCTACAGGCAATCAAGCTAATGTAGCAATAAGTCAATTAAAAAATATTTTATCTAAAGCACAGTTTGATAAAGTAATGAATGGAAGAAGTGAAAAACTTTTGCTTAATGAATCAAGTGCACCCAATAGCGTATCTGCTGCAACAATAAAAAAAGTTCTTAAAAGTAAAAATATAGATAGTGATGTAAATGATGAGTCATTTAAAAGACTTGCTTTGCATTTTACAGGTGAATCTTCTGTAGAAAAAATGAGTGTTGCACAACGCAGAGTTTTATATTCTGTGATAGAAGCCTTACCACCATCAGCAGATTTAATATCTTTACCTGATTTTACACATAGAAGTTATTCATTAAATGATTACTCTAAAGCTGTAAACGCTATTGAAGAATCTAAAAAAACTACATTAAAAATAATTAAAGATGCAACTGGTTTAAATAATCTAGAAGCTAAAAGATTAAAAGAAGATTTAATTACTTCTGGTTATATAGAAAATAATAAATGGGTAGGAACAGGTAATCAAAAATATAATTTTGATGGCTCTATAAAATTTGCAGAAGATATTAAAATTAATAAAGATTTAGATAATTTTAAAGAAGATTTTAAAAAACAGAATCCAGAAATGTCTATTAAGTTTGACCCTTATATAGAAAATATAAAAGGTAATATTGAAAAAGAAGGTTCATATAATAAAGTCTTTGATGACATACTTATACCTATAGATAGAGCAGGAACTGAATACAAAAATAATCCTGAAAAATATTTAAATAATTTAGCAAGAGTATTAACTCACGAAAATTGGCATTCTCTTAGACAAGCAGATTTAGTTACTGAAGATGAATATAATACTTTAGCAAATTTTGCTAGAACAAAAAAACCTAAAGGAAGCACACAAACATATCTTGAAATAATTACAGACCCAGAAGGAGCATATAATACTCCAGAAGCATTAGAATTATCTGCAATAGAATCACAAGCAGATATTATAGAAGAAGCTATAGCTTTAGTATTTGAAGAATTTAGTACAAATAAAAAAAATGTTACAGGTAAATCACAACAAATTTTAAATAAGGTTAAAAACTTTTTTAAAAATACAAACAATTCTTTAAAAGGAAATGGATTTACAAATGCTACTGATATATTTAATAGAGTTACTTCTGGAGAAATAGGCAATAGACAACGAGGTGTAGTAAGAACTACATTAGAAACAGATAGAACTGAAACAGAATTTGCAAACATATTTGAACGAGGCAAACAAACAGCAGGTGTAGCAGATGTTGAAGACTTGCCTGATGTACAAGACAGCCCTACTTTAAAATTTTCTCTTAAGAATTCAGTCAATCCAGATGGTAAACCTAAATCACCATTAGTAAATGAGTTTTTATTTGGAGCACAACAAAAACAATTTTCTACAAAATTAAATAAAATAACAAATGCTTTGTTTGAAGAACAAGATATATTTGATAACTACTTATTAAATAGAAGAAAGACAAATTTAAATAATAATGCAGACATAAAATTAACACAAAATTATATTAGATTGATAAGCAGTATGCTTGTAACAAATCAATTTGGTAAAGATGTAACTACTATACCTATGTATATGGTAGGAGACCCATCAAGAAACTCACAAACAATATTACATATTAATAAACAAGATGCTATTAACTCATCACAGATACAAGGTAATATTAATTATGATGCTACTGGTGATACATCTAAAGTATCTACAGTAAATGTGCCTAAGTATTCTGTATTTTTTCATCCACAATTATTTAATCTTGGTAAATCATATATAGCAAATCCATATAAATCAGAAGGATTATTTTCTGTAGACTCAAGAAGTATTCCTTCAAATACTATATCAACAGAAAAAGTAAATCCAGTTATAGGTACATCATCTCCTAGAGTCAAGTACAGTTTAAAAAGAACTGAAGGAAGAATGACAAAAGAATCTTTAAGAAATATTAGAGCTGGACAATTTCAAATAGATAATTTATATAAAAAATTTGCAGATGAGTTAACAGGTGTTGCAGAAATGTCAGGACTTGATTATCAATTAGTTGATGCTGTATTAGAAGATATAGACAATCAAGGTTCTGATTCTATTGCAGCAATATTACAAGGTGATGAAAATTATCTTATAGATAACTTGGGTTTACCTTTATATAGAATGGGTAAAATTGATGAAATAAGAAATGCAATAGATGATATAACTTTTGAATCTATGAAATATTTTCCAGAATTTATAGTTGTGTATAGAGGTGGAGCAATTAATTCTAACTATGATGTAGTTCCTGTAACTATGGATAAATCAATAGCAGAAGATTTTGCATCAGGTCGTCTTGAATCAGGCTATAGACAAAGTGATGATGATGTATTAACAGAATATTTAATACCTAAATCTAAAGTATTAGCAGACATAAATGCTTTAGCTCCAAAAGATACACAAGAAGATTTACAAATAAGTCCTTATGAAAGAACTTATTCAAGAGAATATGAACAAGAACTATTAGTTAATGTAAATGATTTAATACCATCTAAGTTAGAAAGACTAGGACCAATAGAACAAAAGTCTATCAAAGATAGAATTGCAGATGAAAAAAGAATTGGTCAAGAAAGTATAAAAGAATTTGATGAAGACCTAAAAGGAAAAATAGTTGAACTAATGATGTCTCCAAGTTTAGGATTAGGTAGAGATGTTTCTGCTTTAAGTAGAGAAGATGGAACTGTAAAAGACATGAATGATAGAGAATATACTCATGCATTAAATGATTTAAGAAAACAATTAGCACAAATAAATTTAGGAAACATAACACAAAAACAATTAAGTAATTTATTAAACCATCCTGCATTAATTGAAGCTGAAAAAATAATGTTCAGTCAAGAGATAGTTACAAGAACACAAAAAAATATAATAAGAGATTTAATACTTAAAGCTGAAAGCTATGCAGAAGGCATAATTAGTACAGATAAAAAAGCTACATTTATAATTGGATTACCAGCATCAGGAAAATCTTTTTTTGCAGAACAAATAGCAAGAGATACTAAATCTACTATTGTAGATTCAGATGATGCCAAAAGAATGATGCCAGAATTTAAAGGTGGCTTAGGTGCAAATGCTACAGCACCAAAGTCTAGTGAATATTCTGCTGAAGTTATGAAATATCTAATGAACTTAGGTGTAAATATTATTATACCTAGTGTGGGTGGCAGTAAAAAATACGGAAGTATAGAAAAAAAAATAATAAGTTTAAAAGAAAGAGGTTACACAGTAGATACTATATTAGTAGATACAGACTTTAATCATGCATTAGTTAGAATGATGAATAGATTTGTAGATACAGGTAGACTAATAGCTACAGACTATTTTCTTGATGTTGAAAATACACCAAGAGATACTTACAATAGATTAAAAGATTCAGGTTTAATAGACAATTATGCTTTCTTAAATAATAACTTTGCTAAAGGAGAACAGACAGTTGAAGAAGATACCAATAAATTATTACAAGTCTATGGAGAGCCTAGACAAACTAGAGTCGGAGATGTACGAAAAAGTTATGAAGAAAGGTCTGACCTCGCAAAAGCAATTGAAGAAGCAGAAGCCGAAGTCGAACTTCAAAAACAAAAATCAATAAAAGCAGGAGTCACTCCTGTTATAAGTGACAACGCTACTCCTGAAGCAAAGCTTTCAGCAATCAATGCACAAAAAGACATTAAGAATTCCAGTACAATAAACTTAGATGTCGATTCTATTATTGATGGCATGGATAATAATACAAAACTTAAATACTCATTTAAGAAAAGTGGTAAACAACTTAAACCAGCTACAGAAAGATTAGTAAAAAAAATGACTATCAGAGATACACTTTCTGATAATGAAACTATTTCTAGTAGAGTATTAAAATCTTTTAAATCTGTTGACCCATTAAAATTTAGAGAAGCAATACTAGACCAGTATGCAAGAATTGCAGAAACAGATTATTCTGCCGGTAGAAAAACAGAACAAGGACAAAAGTTTTTATCTGCATCTCTTTCAGCAGCAGCAGCAATCTATCATTCAGATAGGTCAGGAGACATATATCAACAAGCTTTTATGCATGGTGTACCTGTATACGATACAAAAAAAGGATTTACTACAGTAGTAGATATATCTCCTGAAGATGGTAAGCCAGTCAAAGCACCACATGCAATATTTAAAAATGCTTATAACAATCCTCAAATGATGTGGGCATTTCAAGCTGTACTTGCTGTAAAAAGAGAAACTAGATTTGATAAAGAAGGCAGAAAAGTAAAAATAAATGCACAAGATAAAAAAGATGCAGTAACTGCTATACAAGAATATCCTGAAATACAAACAATGATTGATGATTACCAGCGTTGGAATAGTCATTTAGTTAGATTTCTTATTGACACAGGAGTTCTTGATGAAAAAACTGGAAAAATTTGGATGGAACATTCAGATTACATTCCATTCTATAGAGCAATGGAAGGCGAAGAAGGATTTAAAGGACCACAAATATTTCAAGGTATGCAACTATCTCCTTTTAAAAGAGCTAAAGGTAGTGAAGAAAAAAATATTGTTGACCCAATAGAAGGCATAACAAATAACGCAAGAGCAGCTATCAATGCTGGTATGAAAAATGTAGCAGCTAATAGAACTATGCGTAATTTAGTTATAATTGGAGCAGCAGAACAAGTTAAAAATAATACTGCTGGACCTAATATAGTTAAAGTAAAAGTTAAAGGTAAAACTAAATCATTTAGTGTTGATGACCCAGATAATTATAATTTATTTACTGTTATGACAGGAGGAGATTTTCTTCCAACTAGTATGGTAATGAGTGTAATGAGAGGAGCTAAAGGAATGGTTAGTGACCTTATAACAAGAATGCCTGACTTCTGGTTTAGACAGGTAGTAAGAGATAGTATGTCTGCTTGGTTTTTAAGTGGAGCTAATTATGTTCCAATACTAAGTCAGTTAAAAGAAAGTGCAAGTATAACAGCAGGAATGATGACAGGTAATTTGCCAGAAGAATATGTTGCTTTAAGGAATGCAGGTATTATTCAAGGATATGAAAGAGGTGTTAGAGACATTGACAGTACACAAGCCCTTGTTGAAAAAGCATATAAGAAAGAAAGATATCAAGAAAAAACTACATTATCTAAAGTAGCAACAGCACCTCTTGATATCATTACAAAAATATGGGACATATTAGGTCAAGGTACTGCAATAACTGATGCAGCAACAAGAGTATCTGTATATAAAGATACATTAAAAAGAACAGGAGATGTAGCAGAAGCTTTATCACAAGCTATGGAAGTTCTTAACTTTACAAGACGTGGCAATAACAAAGCATTTCAACTTGTTACACAATCAACTATGTTCTTAAATCCTAGACTACAAGGTGTTGATGTTTTCTATAGAGGACTAACAGGTAAGTATGGAATAGGTAGAGGATTAACTCGTAGAAAAAGAGCATCAGCAGTTGCATTAAGAATGTTATCTTATGTATCTTTAATGCCTTATTACTATTTATTAGTAAGAGATTCAGAAGAATGGGAAGAAGCATCAGAAGAAACTAAAGATAATTATATTATTATTCCGGGAACTAAAGAATTAACAGGTGCACCTATAGGAATACCATTACCATTTGAAATAGGATTTTTAACTACAACTGTACCAGTAAGATTATTAGCTTCTACTTTTGGTGATGATACACAAAAAGATTTGCGTGAAAGTATGACAAGAAATATTACTAATACTTTAAAAATTAATCCATTAGAAATGACAGCTATACAACCATTAGTTGAAAACTATTTTAACTATGATTTTTATACAGGTAGAAAAATAGTACCTGAGTATTTAGATGACATAGGAGATTTAGCATATAGACCTAGTACAGATACATTGTATAAAAAGATAGGTGATGAATTAAATATTAGTCCTTTATATGTAGAAAATTTAGTATCAGGTTATACAGGTACAGCAGGTACATATGCTATGACATTTATAGATTCTTTAATTACTAAAGGTCCAAATGAGGCTAAGAGTGCATCAATGCGTGTCGACCAGCTTCCAGTAGTAGGAGCTTTTTTACTACCAGCAGAGGGTAATAGATTGGAAAATCAATTCTTTGATTTAAAAGAGATGGTAGACAATCAAGTAGAAAGTTTTAGAGTATTAGAAAAGAAAATACTTGATGAGGGAGATATGGGTGCTTTGGGTATGACTAAAGAATATAGAATAGAATATATGGATGCACTGCAAGGATTACAAAAAGACCTTAAGAAAACATCAGACCAACTAGGAGAAGTCAGACAAGCTAAAGCTATTATAAATAATAGTCAGGAACTAAGCTCAGATGAAAAGAGAGAACAGATACTTGAGCTAGACGAAATTGAAAATGATTTACTTCGAGGAATGGATATTACTGGTATTAGAAAATTTTACATTGAAGAACTACAACCAGATGTAAGGATAAGAAATTAAATATTAACAGGTTAATACTTATATCTTTTCTGTTTTGGTCAACGCAAACCCTTTAGATACAACATATCTTTTTATTTTAAAATAATTTACCGGTAGCTGCGTCAAAGCTGCTGGTTTTTTTACTACAGATTTAGGTAATGTTGTTATAGGTATAGGGTTTATATTTACAGGGAAATCAAAAGTTCGCATCTTGGATTCTCTTTATCCAATCCACCAAACTTATAGACAACTTTATTGACTTGTTTAAAGCTATCATCTTTAAGAATACCGGCTTTAACTAAAGCATCACAGGTAAACTTGTCTATGATTGAGCAAGGATTACTTATATCTATTCTTCTCTTGGTCTTAGCGTAATAGGTATAAGTTAATGTAACAGGTTCAGTGAACCTAGATAACTCTTTGAGTTCAGGCATTAGGTTATCAGTATAAATCTTCTTAGAGTTAGATAGTATTCTGTAATGAGCATTACGATAGTTGTTTAGATTGAGTATGAACTTCTTATTCTTAGAGTAGTAAACTTCTAAGGGTAAGATAATCTTCATTTAATTATCTTTAATTTAATCTTCTTAAATAATGATTTAGTTTTTTTATACTTTTCTTTTTCTAATCCTATTGGTAAATTAACAGAACAATTTTTCGATTTGCTCAATTCCACTTTCATTGGTTTTATCTTCATTCTTAATTCCCCTCTCATGTTTTAATGGTTTTATAACAAAGAAATCCTTATGTTGAGGATAGCTATGTATAAAGTACCTAGCGTAATAACATATAAAATCATTTGATATTTTAAATGCACTACCTTTAGTTATTATATCAGTCTCCCATCTTATTCTTTGTATGATTGCCCAGTGTGAATAATGCTTTCTCCCACTTCTTATTGCCTCAAAAGTAAATTTCTGAAACAGTTTCCAAACTTCAGGATTTTTTTTATGCCACTTCCACCACCTAGCTTTATTCTTATCTATACATTCCATGAGTTAAACTCATTTAACAAGCCATTGAATACAACTCTAGCGTGTTCATTTGTTTTTAATTCACTTCTACTTTGTATGGCACAATAATCTCTAAGTCTTTCTGAACATCGAGCCTCATCAAATCCCTCTCTTTCCCATCCATCAACATTAAACCTATCCATAATGAAATCTTGG
>Ga0209634_1002475_pt1 | contig 12931 bp, 25 predicted proteins | sample LinPmetageLP40_FD_184043 | JGI IMG/M metagenome (GOLD analysis project Ga0209634, IMG submission 184043) | Marine viral communities from the Pacific Ocean - LP-40 (SPAdes) (version 2) | ecosystem: Environmental > Aquatic > Marine > Oceanic | place: Pacific Ocean | collected 2010-08-26 | reverse complement strand
GCAAAGGAAACGTAGAAGTTAAACCTGAAAATCAAGAAGCAACTAAGAAAACAATCAATTTATAATTCCTAGGAACTGGGCGAGAAAGCGAGAGTGGACTCGCCTGGTAAAATAATATGGTTGAAAAGGTAGATAAAGCTCCGGTTACGTATGAGGATTGGATAGATCTGGGACGGGTGATCATACCCTGCGATACAAAGCAGGCTGTGGTCGAGAAATGGTCCGACCCGGATTTTAAGATTACGAAAGAAGAATGGAGACTAGAACACACAACAAAACAAATAGGACTTAGATTAGATCAATACATAGATTTTGATATTGATAATCCTGTTGTTAAAAGATTTACAAACGATCACATTAAATCATGTGGTGCAGTTTTTGGTAGAAGAAATAATCCATCAAGTCATTATCTTTGGTCTGGTACATCAGACTATAAAAAATTTGCATTACCAAAAGAATTAGAAAACTATTACAAAGATTATGGTCATGGCGCAACATTGTGTGAGATAAGACACGGCGCAAATAAATATACATTAGTTCCAGAAACAAAATATCATACAACAAATGAAGTTGTTGAATGGGTTAAGTATGAAGGTATAGATGAATACCCAGGTAATATTAAAGTTGATCTTGGTAAGATAGCTCTTGCTGCAGCTTTGTGTATTACATACGCAGGGTCCGGACAAAGAGATGATTACTGTACTGCTATTGCAGGTGTATTACTTAAACATACAGAGTGGAATACAGATGAAATAGATGATTACATTTATAAGATTGCAGTTGCAGCTAAAGATGAAGAGGCAAATAAAAGAAAAAGTAAAGGCACATCACATAAAAAAGCAAATAGAAAATTTGGTATGCCTAAACTTGCAGAGATTATTGGTTGCTCTACAAAAACAATTGCAACAATGTTTAGTTGGATTGGTGTACAAGAAGCAACAAGTGAAGAAGCAAAACAATCTATTGGGCAGATCATAGAGTATGGAAGTGACAGATATTTTGTAAAAATAAATGCAGTGGTACAAGGAGAACCAGTAGAAAAAACAATTACAGTTGACGGACCAACGCTTAGAAACAAAAAATTATTTTATGATGCGGTAATTAGTAAAGCTTCTGTATGGATTCCAGAAATGAAACCTTCTGACTTTGAAGAGATTATGCGTAGAAAGTATGAAGCAAGAGAGAAGTCAAAAGATTATGTTGAAGATGCAGAAGAAGATTTAAGATTTGTAAAACATTTTAAAAATTATATTTCAGAAGAAAAAGCATACACAAGCAAAAAAGAATTAGCATACTTTGGCATGCCTTATTTTAATACAGAAAAAAATATTTTAGAGTTTAATCTAGATAAGTTTGAAGACTATTTACACAGACAGAAAGTAAATTTACCTAGGGTAGATTTAGTTATTAAGTGTCAAAAAATATTAAAAGCTAAAAAAAATCATGGCAAGTTTGGAGAAAAATCTTGTGTTTCATGGCGAATGTTAAACCAAGAAATAGATAAAGATGATTTAATTATAGAAGGTGATTACCAGGAGATTACAAATGAAACAGCCTAGTTTTATGGTGGGTCCTCCAGGGACAGGAAAGACATCAAAGTTTATAACTCAAAAATATACAGAACTATTGTTAAGATTTTCTCATGAAAAGATTATAGTTTTATCACATACAAAAGTTGCAGCAGAAGAGATAAGAGATGAGATATTAAAACTTCCAGAAGTAAAAGAAAAAGGTCTAACTAAAAAATCTTTAAAATATAAAATCTGTACAATACATGCATATTGTCAAAGTAAAGGATTGAAGAGAGATCTGTTTAGTTATCAAGACCATATAAACCTGTGTATGATGGAGTCTAGGTTTAAACTACAAAGAATAAATGCAAGTGATTTTGAAGGGGACAAACATAAATTTTATAAATATTTAAAAAATGCTTTTGGAAAAAGTAATACTTTAAAAGAACACTGGAAAGAATGTGACAAGCTTAGTTACAAACCCTACAGTTTAAATGTTATTGAAGAACTGCAAGAGATATATGAAAAATATAAAAAAGATAATCATGTTTGTGATTACGATGACATGATACGAGACTTTATTGATAAAGCTAATGAACCTGACATAGATGTTTTAATAGTTGATGAGGCACAAGATAGTAACGTGCCACAAACAAAAGCATTAGATAAGATGGCAACCAACACTAAAGAATATTGGTTTGTTGGGGACCCAGATCAAACAATATTTGAATTTGCAGGAGCTAATGCAACAAGGTTCTATGAGTTATCAAAGGGAGCTAAAGAATTAGAAGAAGGCTATCGATGTAGTCAGACTATAAATAGTTTGTGTAAAAAGATTATAAAACCAATTTGGGATTACTATGGGACACACAGAATTTGGAAACCAACAGACGTAGTTGGTAGTCACTATCATTTACCTAGTTTAAGAAATAGATGTAGTTCTATGGACCTGTTGTTAGATAAAATAAAAAACACTGAAGAAACATTTTTGTTTACGTATCGTGGTACACCTTCTGATGGTTGGGTTAAAACATTTTTTAAACAACATGGTATAGAGTATGCTCACATAGGAAACACGGCCCACGTACCAAAAAAAGAAATAAGATGTCATAAATTATGGCCAGAGTTTGCAAGTGGTAAACCTATGTCACTAAAACAAATAAAAGATTTTTGGACATACATAGGCACTAAAGTAATTGTTCGTAACTACTGTGAATATGATTTTCCAGATTGGATTAACAAAGACTATACAATACACGAATTAATTAACTTAAAATTACTAAGAAAAGATTCTGTTGATAATAGAGACTTTGCATTAATAAGAACTAAAACTGATCCAGATAGAATACTTTATATACAAAAAATATTACAAAGAGGCTTTAACTTAGAAGGTGATGTTAAAGTTAGATATGGAAACATACACACAGTAAAAGGTTTAACATTTGATAATGTAATTGTAGATCTAACAGCAACAAGAATAGAGGATTACTTTACACAATTAAGGTTAAAATATGTTGCATACAGTCGAGGTAAGTTTGACTGTTGGACAATATCATCACAACGAGCATACACACTAGGAGCAAGATGAAGGAGAAAAAATGTACGATATAAAAGCACATGAAGTTATATATAGAGGTGCTCATTTTAGAAGTAAAAATGAATGTAAACGATATATATTTTTTAAACAATTAGGCTGGAACATAGAATATGAACCAGTTTTAGAAGATGTAAAAGGATGGCTACCAGATTTTGCTATTTATGGAGAGGAAGGTAAAAAAATATTAGTTGAAGTAAAACCTTATCAAACTAGAGAAGACTTTAAAACAGACTATGCACAATCAGTAGAAAAGAAAATACACAACAGTGGTTGGTATGGTAACTATGATTCTGTTTTAATTTTTGGATCAGTTTTAAATTTAGGAGAAGACGGAGGTGGTGGTTGTAGTTTTGTAGGAGGAAAATGTTGGAGACAGACAGAATACGATCCAAAATATCATGGTCAAGATTATGGAGAAAGAAAAATTGTTAATAATCACATATATGATTGTGATGATTTTTTTGCTTATAGTAATCAGTCTTTTGATTATAAGACATCAAATATAGATGTTTGTGACGAATATAATTCTTACATAGGGCACATTTATGGAAGTTATAACGGAAGTTATTCTTTATCTGATGCAGGGAGAATAAAAATAGAAACTGCATGGAATCATGCAGGGACAGAAATGCGATACGTTAAGAGGGTAGCATGACAAAAGCTTACGACAAACAAATTGGAGGATCTCACTACCAAAAGTATAAAATTCAGCCCAGCAAGTTTGTAATAGAGAATGAGTTGCTCTATCCTGAAGGTTGTGCTATAAAATATATTATAAGACATCGCGACAAGGGAAAGAAACAAGACATACTAAAAGCAATACACTTTTTAGAAATGATTATGGAGAGAGATTATAATGTGTAATACACCAGAAGATTTAGATCTAAGGGGTATAGATACAGTTGCAGTTGACATAGAAACTTATGATCCTAATCTTAAAACAAAAGGTTTAGGTGCCATCAGAAACGATGGTTTTATTTGTGGTATCGCTGTTGCAACAGGTAAAGACACAGCTTACTTTCCTCTTCGACATTCTGACACTGACATAGATCCTGCAAGAATAGATAAGATATGGGAAGTTTTAAATAAAAAAATATTTCAAAACGAAAACATTACAAAAATATTTCACAATGCAATGTACGATGTATGTTGGATTAGAGCTATAACAGGTAAAAAAATGAAAGGTCGTATTGTAGATACGATGATAGCAGCATCTGTAATTGATGAGAATAGATTTAAGTATTCACTCGATGCATTGTCAAAAGATTATCTTGATGAAAGTAAATACAAATACGATTTACAACAAAAAACATTAGAGTGGTCTGGTGGTACAGTTAAGGACCCAATGACTAACATGCATAAACTACCTGCCTACATTGTAAAAGATTATGCAAAGCAAGATGTTGATCTAACATACAAGCTATGGAATTTATTTAATAAAAAAATTGATGAAATATTATACACAAAAGAAGACGGAGAGCAAAAGACTTGTAGAAAAATATTTGAATTAGAAACAAAATTATTTCTTTGTTTAGTTGACATGAAATTTAAAGGAGTTAAAATTGATACGGCCCAAGCTATCCTGTTTGGTAGACATCTTAAAAAACGTAGAGATCAAATTGTAAAAGCAATAGAAAACAAAACTGGGATCAGGGTCGACATCTGGGCAGCCTCATCTATAAAAAATTTATTAGAGCATCAAAAAATAACTGACTACAAAGAGACACCAAAATCTAAGATGCCACAACTACCAAAAGATTATTTAAAAACGCACAAGAATAAATGTTTACGTATGATTGCAAAAGCAAGAGAATACGACAAAGCAGTTAACACATTCATTGAGGGTCTTTTAGGATATGTGCATGAAGGCAGAATACATGCAGATATAAATCAAATTAGATCGGACGCAGGTGGTACAGTTACAGGGAGATTCTCAATGAGCAATCCAAACCTACAACAGATTCCATCAAAAGGTTTTATAGGTGCTAAGATGAGAGAACTATTTATACCTGAAGATGGATGCAAATGGGGTAGCTTTGACTACTCACAACAAGAGCCACGTATTGTAGTGCATTATGCTATCAAAATTGGCCTACCGGGCACGGAGAACCTTCAAGAAGAATTTGACAAGGATGATGCAGATTTTCATCAGATAGTCGCTGACATGGCTAATATCTCCAGGAAACAGGCAAAAACCATTAACCTAGGTCTATTCTATGGTATGGGTAAGATAAAATTACAGAAAGAATTAGGACTAGATCAAACAGAAGCAAGGACTTTATTTAATGATTATCATAATAGAGTGCCCTTTGTTAGAAGACTATCACAAGAATTAATAGATTTTTCTAAAAAGAATAAATTACTATTTACTTTGTATGATAGATTCTGCAGGTTTGATAAGTGGGAGACAACAAATAAAGAATGGAACCCAGAAACAAACAGATTTAATCAAGTTACTTTGTATACAGAAAAGGATGCAAGGGAAGCATTTAAAGCAGAGATCTTAGATAAGTTTAAAGAAAAAAAGATAGATCCAAATTACATGGATTGGTTTGAAAGATACTACACTCCGGCATTTACATACAAAGCCTTAAATAGATTGATACAAGGGTCCGCTGCTGATATGACAAAAAAGGCAATGGTAGACTTGTATGAAAAAGGTATAGTGCCCCACATACAAATACACGATGAACTTTGTTTTTCGACCACGGACCACGAAGCAGAGTTGATCAAAGAAACAATGGAACAAACAATACTCCTGGAGGTCAAGAACAAAGTGGACTATGAATCTGGACCAAATTGGGGCTCAATAAAATGATAAATTATGGCTTACTTAAATGCTAATATTCCTGTACAATACGCACAAATAAAAAAGGAGTATTTATATGACCTTAAAAAACATAAAGGCGAAGTTGAAGACTGTATTATCTTCGGTATCACATCACTTACCGGAAGGGCTATCCTCTTCCATGCCATCATGGAAAACGGTGCTGTCTTTTATCGTGTCCCCATATCAGCTTTTATTCAACGTGGTTTTCAACCGGAAGCTGTTCCATCCCAAAGACTTGATGAACTGGAATTGTGGAATAGTTTTTCTTATTACCCTGCTATTACTAGTTGGGATATTTTAACAGCCGCATCCGGCAAATATATTGGTAAAGATAAAAAGTGGTATCATGGTAAGTACTTATTTACCGTTGACTGGGGACACCCAGATGCTAATATACTAAATTCTGATCATTCAGAGATACCGCACGAACATAAGTGCGCTCACATAATTGCGTTAGATAACGGCAACTATGCAGCACAACCTAACAATAGATGTATTTGGGATCTACCTTCTTTTACTGTGAAGGACAACATTCCTGACTGGAAGGTACAAACTTCAGAATGGAATGTAGAAGATACTGGAGCATGGAAGACTGAAGACACTGACAATTTCTTTTATGAGATTGAGGAAAAAAAATGAGGATGATAAATTATGAACATTGCAGAACTATTCAAAAAGAATTTTGTATTAGTACCGGTTATAGCATCTGTGTTGTTCGGGACGTTCACTGGCGTTAAGTACGTAGTTAATTTAACAGACACCATCAACGCAAATCAATCGGAAATTATAGATCTTAAAAGAGATTTAAAAGTTGCACAGGATAAAATTACAGATCAAAACACAAGACTAACTTCTGCTGAATCTACGTGGCAGATGGCAGAGAATCTTTATCGACAGCTCGCCGACCAGGTACGGGAACATAGCTACGACATTAAGGATTTAAATAGGTAAACATATGGAAGGTCTCCGCATGGATTATAGATTTACCGCAATACTAATTATAATGATAACATTGCTTGCTTTTTTTGGTGGACCTGCACATTCTAAAAATGAATATCTTAACGAGTATGGTGCAAGATGTGGTGACATGGAGATAACTACAGAACAAAGAGATACTGATTATAATTATAGTGATAATAGTACAAACGAACAACAATATTTAAGATTTACTTACAGAAAATATTTAGGCACAGACTGTAAAACACAAAAAGAAAATGTAAAAATTAAACAACAATTAGAATTAATGAAAATGTGTGGTAGAGTTAATGCTAATCCGAGCCTTGCAACCAACGAAAACTTTGCTTTATTGGTATCAAAATGTAGAGGTGTAACTCCTGCAATTGATAGAAGTAGACCAGAGGATTCTAAAAGTGCCTGGGATGATATGAAAGATAGCTACAAAAAAGAGAACCCAGAAATCAATTTAATGGGAGATAAGTTTATAAAATCAAAGAAAAGCAAATTGAAAATGCCTCCAAAAGACTATATACTTCCAAAACCAAAACCTAAAATAGATGAGTAAACCATTAAAAATATCAGAAGAAGCAGCCGTGCAGATGCCAATGAAGACAGTAGCATCGTTGATCATACTGGTCGCAATGGGTGTATTCGCATATACAGAGTTGACTTCAAGATTAGTATCGTTAGAGACTTCTCGTGAGTTGTTTACAAATGATTTACTTAAAAAATCTGAGCAGGTTCCTGTGGATCAAGAGCAACATTTTTTATTGGAGGATTTGTATAAGTCCGTAGAGAAGATGGAAGAGACTCAAGAAATGAATATGACAAACAAAGTTAATATAGAATTTTTAAGAGATCAATTAGAAAAAGCATTAAAAGATATTGAAGATTTAAAAGATAAGGTAAGGGCAAATGGTAACGGGGCGCATTAATAGAAAAGTATTAGATCACATCGCACAGATAAACAAAGAGAATAAAGCTGCGAGTCTAGCAAAAAATTTAAAAAAAGAAGTAGAAACTGGCAAGCATGGTACACAAAAATATGTCATTAAACAAGGTGAAAACAAAGGTAAAACAGTATGACAGAAATGGTAGTGGCCTTACTTATGATTGTACATGGAGAGATTAAAGAGGCACGTATACAAGAGTCTATGTCTGAGTGTTTAAAAGGCAAGCGTGTTGCTAAACGTGAAGCAAAATCTCATATAAAATATCAATGCATAAAATCTAATGCAGAATTAGAACAAAATATTGATGGATCTTTGTCTATAAAAAAGTTAATATTAGAGTAATGGTAAAAATACAGGCAGAAGTAGTCAACGGCGAGTGTCCAACATGTAGTGAGCTAACAATGTTAGTTGGACTTACAAATGAATTATATAGATGTATGAACTGCGGTGCAGATTTACATCAACACGTAAATGGTAAAATAACTTATCTACCTATCATGACTTCTCGTGATGATGGTGGTACACATTTTGTAAAAGAATGGAAAGATGGCTAGACAAAGTTTTAAATTCTTTACACCTCGTGATAAACCTAAAAAGAGAGGTCCACGTAAACATAAAAAAAGTTTAAATAAAAACGAGAAACGTCAAAAAAATACCCGTAGATACAAAGGCCAGGGTTGACAACCATCCCTAAATATCCTAGTTTGTGGTCATGAAAGAAAAAAAACTAACTATAATAAGTAAAGACATAACACAAAAACAGTGGTCTAATCTTGTATTAGAATTAAATCTGATACGTAAATCATGGTCAGCTTATGCAACAATAGAGTTGCAAGGGCCTGGTGTAAAAAAGATCATAGCCCACGGAACACGGAACTTTGACACAAAAGAAGATTAATGGAACTGATAATTTTAGACGACGGACTTTATCGATTAATTCCTGTATCAAAGCAGATGATGGAACATATATCTTTATTGGAACCAGTAAAGTGCATGGACCTATGCGAGATACTTCGAGCAAAGCTAACCGGGTACGTAGATACATTAAACCTACACATCATGAATGATGGTAGTGGTAGTCTAATCGGTTGTATGTGTAGATAGACCTATCCTAAAGAGGGAAACAAGGATAGGTTATTGTGGTGAGATAATGTTGCTATAACACATTTCGGCCACAATATCAAATAGTATTCTGTGCAGTGCAGTGAAACTTAACAAACATATTATATTTGTTAACTTCTGTTTTACCTATCTCTGCCATTTTTTTTAATGATTCTTCGTAACCAAACATCAAGCAGTCATACTGTGTATTAAACTGATCAGGCCATTCAAAAGGTTCTAAACAAGTGCCCGCTACTTGTGAACAAATAATTAATAATAATGTAATTTTCATACTTGACAAATCTCCTACATATCCTATATATTGCTCATAATTAAATGAAAGGTAAGTCAAATGACTGATATAACTAAATATAGAAATGTTTCGTTAACACATGAAACATACAAGACATTGATAAGTTTGTCGAAGGTATTATTGCCCGATGCAACATTATCGATCAGCAAGACCATTGAATCAATTGCAAATGAAAAAGCGAAGAAATTAAATGGAAAAATCAAAAAAGGTTAGACATAAGGCTATCTGTCCAACTTGTAAGGGCAACGGTTTTATTAAAATTGTAGACAATTATAAGGAGACTAACATACACCAATGTTGGGACTGTGAAAGTCAAGGAGAGTTTTATGTGGATGAGTCCGAAATTATTGAGTCTTATGTTGATGCTCATTATGTTGCAGATGATGATGTCAAGTTGCACTAGGGATATAACCCCTAACCCGTTAACGGTAATTAGAATGGTGGTGAAAAATGGCTCACAGTAAACACATCAAAGGCGATCGTGCTGAACTGATCGCTGCTGAATATTTTATTAACATAGGCTACTCTGTTTGTCGTAACATGTCACAACATGGTCCAGTTGATCTAGTGTTGATTGATGAAGATGGCACGGGCGATGTTATACTGGTAGATGTAAAAGCTATAAGTTTACGAACAAAGAACGGTTACAAAGTTAATAGAGTGCCTACAAGAAAACAACAAGAGTTAGGTGTACAATTAATTTTTGTAGATCTTGATACAAAAGAAGTATTGGATATAATGCCTACTAAGACAAAAGAGCCTGAAATTGATTTAACTAACGTTGTACCTTTGAGGAAGAAATGACACCGTTAGTTCATTTTCCACAAGTTGTTGGTGTTAGTGATTGTCCTTTTATAAATAAAATACAAGACAAATACAAAAAAATTATATCAAAATATAAATATGATGATTATGGTTTTTGTAAAGAGGCACCACACAGTAATAAAAAATTTAATTTATTAAACAAATGGATTGATGGTGAAGTAAATAAATTTATAAAATTACATGAATACAAAGATAAGTTTGTATGTAAAGATTCTTGGATATATAATTATCAAATAGCCAGCAATCAACCGTACCACAGCCACCCAGGATATATAATATCTACAGTATTTTTTCTTGAAGGGTATGAAGAAGACTCTGGTTTAATTTTTACAAACCCTATACCAGATATGAAAAATGCTTTGGGAGAAACCGCAAAAAAATCTGTAAAAACAAACATATGGACAAATCGAACTATTACTCATCCCCCTAAATCTGGTAGATTATTTATATGGCGAAGTTACTTAATGCATGGAGTAAAAAACAAAGTTAAAAATTGTAAAAGAATTGTATTTTCACACAACTACGATAAAAAATAAAAGGAGAAAAATAATGTTTGATAAGTATATATACCAAAGCCTGCATTTCTTAATGGAATGGTCAGGTCGTATTAATTCTTGGGCCTGGAGAAAACATGCTAAGATTTTAAGACGTAAACAAAAAATAGCTATGGATAAATTAGAAAGACGTCAAGAAGCTAGCGAATATTTAGAGGAGTTAAAAAGAAAACTATGAAGAAAAAATTTCCTAATGATGGTAAGTCTAGACCTAGTACGGACTTGTATCGAAAAAATTTTAACGATATTTTTGGTAAAAAAATTAAAAAAAATGAAGAAGTAGAAGGCTATTATATTGACGGCTATAATAATAAGAATAGTAAACTTTTAGTTAAGAAGAAAAGATGATGAATTATAAATACTATCATTGGGGTCCTTTTTTGTATCAATCACTTATGAATAAAATTGAAATTAATAGTATTAAAAAATTATGTAAAAAAGATGTTAAAAAAAATGCAACAAAATTATTATCAGGTTTAATTGATCATGAGTATTCAATCGATAATAATAAATTAATAAAAATTATGTCTCCTTATATTAAAAGTTATCTAGAAAGTTATGTCAAATGGTCTGGTAAAAAAACTTTAGGTAATCAAATACAGATAACAGATTCATGGGTTAATTATATGACAAAATATGAAACTAATCCTATGCATACTCACTCCGAAGATTTATCTTTTGTAATTTTTTTAAAAGTTCCAAAAGAATTACATAATGAATTTAAACAACATGAAAACCATAGAAGAAGACCCGGTGTATTAACATTTATAATGACCCTAAATGAACGTAAAAATTTTATATCAAACCAAGCTTTTTTTCCTGCGGTAGGTGATATATTTATATTCCCGGCAAATCTACACCACGAAGTAAATTCTTTTAAATGTAAAGGAGAAAGAATATCGGTTTCTGGAAATTTAAAAATAAATAATGTAAAGAATATAAAATGATGAATGAAGATGATTTAAACGAATACCATTCTATTGGCCTAAAGCCAGGGTTAAAAAAAAGTAATAAATACACCTATATACGAGGAAAACAGCTCACGGACCCCGGATCAGGGACCAGGGTTTATGACATAGATAATTATAGACTTCCTAGTGTGACTACGATATTAGGAGCCACCAAAAATCAAGATTTTATAAAAAAATGGAAGGCTAAAGTCGGTGAACAAGAAGCGGACAGAATCAAAAATCATTCTAGTAGTAGGGGGACATGTATGCACAAATTCCTGGAGCACCATATCCTCGGAACTGGCTGTATTGATCTTACAAAGATCGGACAAGAGGCGCGTCCCATGGCCGACAAAATTATTGAGATCGGTCTCACACCTATTGAAGAATACTATGGGTCGGAAGTTATGCTTCATTACCCAGGCCTATACGCGGGCAGTACAGACTTGGTCTGCTTACATAATGGCATGGAAACTATTGTTGACTTCAAACAAAGTAACCGTCCGAAAAAGGAAGAATGGATCGAAGATTATTATTTGCAAATCGCAATGTACGCCATGGCACACGACTACGTCTACGGCAGTAAAATCGAGCAAGGAATTATCATGGTCTGCACGCCTGACTTATATTATCAAGAATTCAAAACACAAGGTGCAAGCCTTAGAGCCTGGAAGCACAAGGCACTAAAACGAATCGATATGTATAACGAACTTATGCACGATGAAAAAGAAAGAACAACACCAATGAAAGCGGAGGACTTTGATGACAAAAAAAGATAAAATAGTTTTTAGAATTAAAAGTTTAATTTTAAAATGTAGATCAAAGGGTAGATTTTCGACTGCCATAAAACTAAGAGATAAATTAAAGGAAATCAAATGAACGATCAATTATTTACTACACTTTTAAAAAGATACGAAGCTGTTATTGAGGACGCATTATACAAAATACAGTCGTTTAATGAGAACAATATAATCATACCAGAGCACATCGATATAACTGGTGAAGTTGACAAACTATTACAAATTATTGCTGAAGCTGAGGACAAAGTGGCAGTAATGAGAAAATATTATGTCAAAAACAAGGCAACAAAAGTCTTATAATTTTACATTTTAGGGGTCGCATTAGGGGTCGCAAGGGTGTCGGCAGGGTGTCGGCAGGGTGTCGGCGGTGTCGGCATTTGAGGTCTAGATTAGAATAATTCTAAACTATGTGCGTCAGAAATGTACAACAATGTGGCCGAAATGTGTTCAAGTCACAAAATTGCCACAAAAAGCCGACACCTGCGACCCCCTTGCGACCCCTCTGCGACCCCCCCCCCGTCGCACTTTTTTGGGCGAATG
>Ga0209634_1002474_pt1 | contig 12941 bp, 12 predicted proteins | sample LinPmetageLP40_FD_184043 | JGI IMG/M metagenome (GOLD analysis project Ga0209634, IMG submission 184043) | Marine viral communities from the Pacific Ocean - LP-40 (SPAdes) (version 2) | ecosystem: Environmental > Aquatic > Marine > Oceanic | place: Pacific Ocean | collected 2010-08-26 | reverse complement strand
GCCATCCAAGCTCATTGCGATGTAGAGTTTTATTTTTTTCATAGTTTTATTTTTCGTCATAATAAAGAGCCGTTGTAACAATCGTATATCAACAGAAAAATTATGCAGCTTAGCTTATTGTTCAGAGAAGGCTGGATTGTAGTGCGCATATATCTCCTTGCTCAATCGCTGCATTTCTTCCTCTAACGACAAAGGAGAAATCACTCGAACTTCTTTGCCAAACATCAATATCCACCTTGCAAAATACTTGATTTCAGCAGTTGAAAATGTCATCTCCACGGTTTCTTTGTTTTGTTCGATCTGTTGGACAAAACCATAGTAATACTTCTGACTTTGTAAGTAATGTGCTATTTTCCTATGGATGATAATTTTTACTTCTATCAAATCAGCCTCATTGAATATTTGAGACACATGATCCATATAACTGCCATGTCTATCAGGGTCAAATGTTATGTCACCTTTTGTGAGCTTCATAACACGGTCAGTCCGAAAATCCCTGATCCCTTTTCTCAAATGACAATAGGCAATGAGATGCCATTGATTACTATAGAAAACCAGCCCCAAAGGCTCAACTTCTCTAGTAGTGAAGGCATCTGTAGAATGCGCATAGTAGTCAAAAATCAATGTATACTTTCCTACTAAAGCATTTTTGATGTCCGATAAGAAGTGATTGGGAAATGAATCTTCGAGTGGGATTGTGGGCACAAGTACACTCACACGATCTTCAAGAGTTTCTATGTATTCCTTCTCATTCTCATGCAGCACATTCCTCACCTTAAGCAAGGCATTGTCAAAGTGCATGTTTACAGACTTGTCCGCATACTTATGCATGAGTTTGTCGGCCATCAATACACTGCCTGCTTCCTCTTTGGTAAACATTACTGGTGGTAGGTGATACCCATCCATGATAAAATACCCCTTACCGGCCTCAGCACCAATCGGTACTCCAGCATTCTCCAAAGAACGAATATCGCGATAGGCCGTACGCAAGCTAATCTCGAAGTGATCTGCAATCTCCTGCCCTGTGAGCATGCGCTTGCTACTCAATTCGAGTAAAATTGCCCTCACACAATCGATTCTGTTCATGGGTTGAATTTAATTGAAAATAAAAACAAAGTTAGCTTTCTGGTTATTTTGATTCTCTACCTTTTCATATAACTTTGTGCCAATTTAAGCATGACCTAACCTTTTGACCCATCCAATAGCCCAATGCCAAGAGACAGAAGCATCCGGTCGGTACTGATAATCGGTAGCGGCCCCATCGTAATCGGACAAGCCTGTGAGTTTGATTATGCAGGCTCTCAAGCCTCTCGATCACTTCGTGAAGAAGGAATCGAAGTCACCTTGATCAACTCCAATCCTGCCACTATCATGACTGATGAGGTCACAGCAGACAACATCTACTTGAAGCCATTGACGAAGAAGTCGATTCGGGAGATATTGGAAAAACATAACATTGATGCCGTGCTGCCTACTATGGGTGGCCAGACAGCCTTGAACCTCGCCATAGACTGTGAGACAGCAGGTATATGGGATCACTATGGGGTAAAAATGATTGGTGTCAATGTCGATGCAATTGAGACTACTGAAGATCGAGAGAAATTCCGTCTGTTGATGCAAAAACTTGATGTAGATGTTTGTATTGGTGAGACCGCTACATCGTTTCTTCAGGGAAAAGAGATCGCTCAAAAAATAGGCTTTCCATTGGTTATCAGACCTTCCTTTACTTTAGGTGGGTACGGAGGTGGATTTGTCAATGATCCAGAAGAATTTGACAAGGCGCTGACTGCTGGACTTCATGCCTCTCCTAGACATGAAGTACTAGTAGAGCAAAGTATATTAGGGTGGAAAGAATACGAACTTGAGTTACTGAGAGATAATGTTGGAAATGTCATCATCATCTGTTCGATTGAGAACTTTGATCCGATGGGCGTTCACACGGGTGATTCTATTACTGTAGCCCCCGCCATGACCTTACCCGATACGATATATCAAAGGATGAGAGATCTTGCCATCAAAATGATGAATGGCATTGGTCATTTTGCAGGAGGTTGTAACGTTCAGTTTTCAGTAAATGCAGAAACGGATCAAATTATAGGTATCGAGATCAACCCAAGAGTTTCTCGATCTTCCGCACTGGCTTCAAAAGCGACTGGATATCCGATTGCTAAAATAGCAGCGAAACTAGCCATTGGCTACAACCTGGATGAATTGCAAAACGCAATCACGGGAACGACTTCAGCTTTCTTTGAACCTGCTATTGACTATGTCATAGTGAAGATTCCTCGATGGAACTTTGATAAATTTGAAGGAGCAGACCGCAGTCTTGGGTTGCAGATGAAATCTGTTGGTGAAGTGATGGGAATAGGTCGCAACTTTCAGGAAGCCTTGCAAAAGGCTTGTCAGTCTTTGGAGATCAAACGCAATGGACTGGGAGCTGATGGCAGAGAAGTCACAGATCAGAAAAAATTACTCCACAGTCTTGGGAATCCTAGCTGGGATAGATTATTTCACATATATGATGCCTTCAAATTAGGCATTCCTTACAAGACCATCCAGTCGCTAACCAAAATTGACAAATGGTTTTTACATCAAATCGAGGAATTGATCCAGCTCGAAAAAGAGGTTGAACAATTCGAAGTGGACACCATTCCAAAAGAACTCTTATTACTAAGTAAAACGAAGGGTTATGCGGATAGGCAATTGGCTCATCTTTTTGGCTGTCTCGAAAGTGAAGTCTTCAATAAGAGAACGTCTTTAGGCATAAATCGCGTTTACAAACAAGTTGATACCTGTGCTGCAGAATTTGAGGCGCAAACTCCATATTACTACTCTACTTTCGGAGATGAAAACGAATCCATCGTAACTGATAAGAAAAAGATCGTAGTCCTTGGTGCCGGACCGAATAGAATCGGGCAGGGCATCGAGTTTGATTACTGCTGTGTACATGGTGTCTTAGCAGCCAAAGAGTGCGGTTACGAAACCATCATGATCAACTGTAATCCTGAGACGGTATCTACGGACTTTGACATCGCAGATAAGCTCTACTTTGAGCCGGTATTCTGGGAGCATATCTATGAGATCATCCTGATGGAAAAACCAGAAGGGGTGATCGTTCAACTTGGTGGACAGACTGCATTAAAGCTCGCAGAGAAATTAGAAAAATACGGCATCAAGATCATCGGGACTGACTTCGCCTCTTTAGACTTGGCGGAAGACCGTGGCAGTTTCTCAGAACTTCTGAAGGAAAACGATATTCCATATCCTGAATTTGGGGTAGCCGAAGATGCGGAGAGGGCTGTTGAGATATCAAAAGGCATTGGTTTCCCACTACTTGTGCGACCATCTTATGTATTGGGTGGACAGAGCATGAAGATCGTGATCAATGAGGAAGAACTAGAAACACATATCATTGATATTTTAAGAAAAATACCTGGGAATAAGGTGTTGTTAGACCATTTCCTTGACAATGCCATCGAAGCTGAAGCAGATGCGATTTGTGACGGGGAAGATGTTCATATAATTGGTGTTATGCAGCACATTGAGCCTGCGGGGATACACTCTGGAGATTCATATGCGGTGCTTCCTCCTTACAACTTGGGCGATTTTGTCCTAAGACAAATTGAAGAATACACCAAGAAAATTGCATTGGCACTTAATACAAGAGGCCTTATCAATATCCAGTTTGCCATTAAAAATGACAAAGTCTATATTATAGAAGCGAATCCAAGAGCATCTCGTACAGTGCCTTTCATTTGTAAGGCCTACCAAGAGCCTTATGTGAATTATGCCACCAAAGTGATGTTGGGAGAGAAAAAAGTTAAAGACTTCAATTTCGCTCCTGTCAAAAAGGGATATGCGATCAAAGAACCTGTGTTCTCATTCCACAAGTTTCCGAATGTAAATAAGGAACTCGGGCCTGAGATGAAATCTACGGGTGAAGCCATCTACTTCATTGATGATTTGATGGACGATTATTTCTTGAAAATATACTCAGAACGAAACTTATACTTGAGTAAATAGGTTAATAAAGTTGAATGATCATTATGAGCCGACAAGAGTTGATAGAAAAGACTGTGAAATCATTATCACTACTTCCTGACACGAAGGTAATGGAAGTAGCTGATTTTACTGATTTTTTAATTCATAAACTTGATGATAAAATTATACAGGAAGGAGTCAGGTCGCTTTCATCCAGTTCTTCGGTTTATAAAATGCTTGACTCAGAAGAAGATATTTATACTGTTAATGATTTGAAGGAGACCTATAAATCCAAATGAAAAAAGGAGATATTGTTTTAATTCCATTCCCTTTCACAGATTTAACAGGGTCAAAAACACGACCAGCGATTGTATTAGCGAGTAACTTAGAAGATGTTACTGTAAACTTTATCACGACAAAAACTAAATGGAAAGATGAATTTGATGTTGAACTTTTTCCAACAAAGAGGAATGGTCTTAAACAACTATCAATCATACGGGTGAATAAAATTGCAACTTTAGAAACCAGCTTAGTATTGGGCAGATTAGGTGTTTTGGACATTGATGAAACTGGGAAACACAACACTGCTCTTCTAAAAATGTTGCAGTTAGAATGAATTAAACTTATTTTAATATAGATATATACTTAGCGAGTAATAAATGACAATCAATGATTAAGTTTTTATTAATAATCTTCGTTTTCTTCTTTGTCTTGTCAAAGATAGGAGGGTTTGTATTTAGGACATTGTTTGGTGCAGCAGCACAGCGTTCGCAACAGCAACAGAACCAGCAATCTACACGAAGACCTACAGATGGTAATGTGCAAATTGACTATGTGCCCAAGAAAGAAGAAAAACTTCCTAAGAACTTCAAAGGAGGTGATTTCGTAGATTTCGAAGAAGTAAAAGAATAGCAACTTTGCCGGATTTATTCCGGTAACCCCTAATTCATCACTATTGACTAGGAGGCCTCGCAGCAAGCTTTGCTCCGCTTCGCAACCGCAAAAGCTTGTTAGCGAACCAGTCTGCCGGGCAGGCAGGTGCGGCAATGCCGTTTAGTTAAGGTCATTCTGAAACAAGTTCAGAATGACAGTGGTAATCAGCTAAATCCTTAACTAAACGACATTGACCAGGCGCGGTGAAGCTTCGCGAAAGCGATGTGCGGGGATAAATTAAATTAATTGTATTTTTAAGCCTCGTTTTTCGGGGCTTTTTTTATTTACAAGCAGAACACCACATGCCAACCATCACATTTCATAAATACCAAGCCACAGGCAATGATTTCATCATAATTGACAATCGAAAGCAGGCCTTTCCAAAAGAGCTGTCGTTGATTGAAAAGCTGTGTGATCGGAAATTTGGAATTGGCTCAGATGGGTTGATTTTGATAGAGGAACACTCTGAGGCTGACTTCAATATGATCTTCTACAATCCAGATGGTAGTCAAAGTCTCTGCGGTAATGGCAGCAGATGTGCTGTCAACTTTGCCAAGTCTATTGGGCTTATTGCAGCTGATCAAACCACCTTTATGGCATATGATGGTCTGCATTCAGCTACGATAGTGGGGGATTTGGTGAATCTTTCTATGCAAAACGTACAAAATGTCAGTCAGATGCAGGCTGGTATCTTTGTTGATACAGGATCACCGCATTTGATCAGGTTTGTTGAAGATGTACAACAAGTAGATATCATTCCTGAAGGGTCATCAATTAGATACAACGATCAATTCAAACCCTCAGGTATCAATGTCAATTTTGTGCAGCACTTGGGAGATCAAAAGATATTTGTTCGTACGTATGAACGTGGAGTAGAAAATGAAACACTCTCCTGCGGAACTGGTGTGACGGCAGCGGCGATTGCAGCAAATACGATTGGACTAAAATCTCCTATCCAGGTGGCCACAAAAGGTGGTGACTTGACAGTGACATACGAAGTAGATAATCATCAATCATTCCATCACATATCTCTCTGCGGTCCAGCACTGCTCGTATATGAAGGAAAGGTAGAAATATGACCCATGATTAACGATAATCTCAAAAAACAAAGTATTTTTGCTCCTTACAAGAATGAGCATTATTAGACTGTAATAAAGATATAAAACATGTTGAAATTTATTGCCAAGGTATTTGGCACCAAGTCGGAGAAAGACATCAAGACATTGATGCCTATGGTGAAGCAGATCAATGGAGAATTTGACAAATTATCATCGCTGTCAAATGATGACTTTAGAAACAAAACGAATGACGTTCGAGAGCAAATCAATGCATTTCTCAAGGGAATAGATGATGAAATAGCTGCGCTTCATAAAAAAGTAGAAGACAATCCTGAAATGGACATCCACCAAAAGGAGGCTACTTTTGCAGAAATTGATGCTTTAGAAGAAAAGCGCAATGAACAGTTGGAAGTAGTTCTATTGGAAGTCCTGCCTGTTGTATTTGCCATTGTCAAAGAAACTGCTCGAAGATTCAAAGACAACGAGGAGCTAGAAGTCACTGCTTCTATGTTTGATAAGAAGATGGCTGCTCAATATGAGAATGTTGATTTGAGGGCAGAAAAGGCTGTTTGGAAAAATAAATGGATTGCGGCTGGAAATGAAGTCACTTGGGACATGTTGCACTATGATGTGCAGCTGGTTGGAGGCATGGTGCTTCACCAAGGAAAGATTGCAGAGATGGCAACAGGTGAAGGAAAAACTTTGGTTGCTACGCTTCCTGCTTTCCTTAATGCACTTGCCGGGAGAGGTGTTCATTTGGTTACGGTGAATACATACTTAGCAAAAAGGGATAGCGAGTGGATGGCACCAATATTCCAATTTCATGGAATATCTATCGACTGTGTTGACAAACACGAACCTAATTCTGATTCCAGAAGAGATGCCTACAATGCTGACATCACTTATGGCACCAACAATGAATTTGGATTTGACTATTTGAGAGACAATATGTCTCGCTCTCCAGAAGATTTGGTACAGCGCAAACATCACTATGCTATGATAGATGAGGTAGATTCTGTATTGATAGATGAGGCGCGGACACCACTTATCATATCTGGGCCTATTCCAAAAGGAGATGAACACGAATTTTATGACCTTAAGCCTAGGATTGCTAACCTCGAGGTAGCACAAAAAAAATTAGTTTCTCAATTTCTCATTGAAGCGAAGAAGTTGATCAAAGAAGGAAATGACGAAGAGGGTGGATTGGCGTTATTCAGAGCCTTTCGTGGACTGCCAAAACACAAGCCATTGATCAAGTACTTGAGTGAATCTGGCTCTAGACAATTGCTGCAGAAAACGGAGAACTTCTACATGCAGGACAATAGCAAAATGATGCCTGAAGCAGATGCACCATTGCTCTTTACCATTGATGAAAAACAAAACAACATTGATCTCACCGAAAAAGGGATAGATGTTTTAACTGGCGATGACCAGGATGCAAATTTCTTCATCCTTCCAGACATCGGAGATACCATCTCCAAGCTTGAGAAAGATGAGAGCAAATCTGATGAAGAGAAAGTCAAAATAAAAGACGAGGTCATCAAAGACTACTCTATAAAATCACAGCGAATTCATTCGGTCAATCAATTGCTCAAGGCTTATACATTATTTGAAAAGGACACCGAATACATCCTTGTAGATGGTAAGGTGAAGATAGTCGATGAGCAGACTGGTCGTGTGATGGATGGCAGAAGGTACTCTGATGGTCTGCACCAAGCGATCGAAGCCAAGGAAAATGTGACTGTAGAGGATGCTACGCAGACCTATGCGACTGTGACGCTTCAGAATTACTTCCGTATGTACCACAAGCTGACTGGTATGACTGGGACTGCTGTGACCGAGGCAGGAGAATTCTGGGAAATTTACAAACTCGATGTTGTAGAAATCCCTTCTAACCGACCAATCACAAGAGATGACCGCGAGGATTTGGTGTTCAAGACGGTGCGAGAAAAATTCAATGCGGTAGCTGACGAGATCAAAAGCTTAACAGAAGAAGGCAGACCTGTATTGGTTGGTACGACTTCGGTAGAAATATCAGAATTGCTTAGTAAGATGTTGCAAATGCGCAAAGTTGACCACCAAGTCTTGAATGCAAAACAACACGCCAAAGAAGCAGATATAGTTGCAAACGCTGGTAACCCAGGTACGGTAACCATCGCTACCAACATGGCGGGTCGTGGTACAGATATCAAGCTTGCTCCAGAGTCAAAAGCTGCTGGTGGGCTCGCTATCATTGGCACAGAAAGACACGAATCAAGACGTGTGGATCGCCAGTTGAGAGGTAGAGCCGGTCGTCAAGGTGATGTGGGTTCATCTCAGTTCTTCGTGTCATTGGAAGACAACTTGATGCGTATGTTTATGCCTGATCGTATAGCCAAGATCATGGATAGATTGGGGCTGGAAGAAGGAGAAGTGATCTCACATTCTATGGTGACCAAATCTATCGAACGTGCGCAAAAGAAAGTAGAAGAGAACAACTTCGGTACACGTAAGCGATTGCTGGAGTATGATGATGTGATGAATGCCCAGCGTGAAGTGATCTATAAGCGCAGAAGAAACGCACTCTATGGAGAACGTCTGGAGTTGGATATCATGAACATGGTATATGATACCTGTGAAGATATCGTCCTCAATACAAAAGGTGCTGACAACTACGATAGTTTCAAATTGACCACACTAGGAGTATTGGCAACAGATGTTGAAATCTCAAAAGAAGATTTTGCCAATGCCAAAGAAAATGAGTTGAGTGAGAAGCTATATCATTCAACTTTTGAGAATTACAAACGCAAAAATCAGGCAACTGCTGAGAAAGCAATGCCTATCATTAGAGATATTCATAAAAGCAGAGGTGCTACCATTGAGAATATATTGGTGCCATTTACTGATGGTAAAAAACAAATCGGTGTAGCTGCCAACCTTCAAAAGTGTGTAGATACTGACAATGCCGAATTGATCAAATCAATGGAGAAGATGATCACACTAGCGATCATCGACCAACAGTGGAAAGAGCACTTGCGTGAAATGGATGACTTGAAGCAGTCTGTACAAAACGCAGTTTATGAACAGAAAGACCCGTTGTTGATTTACAAGTTTGAAGGATTTGAACTCTTCAAAAGGTTTATTGCCCAGGTCAATGAAGAAACCGTTTCATTCCTGATGAAAGCCAATCTGCCTGATCAGCGACCTGAGGATGTGCATGAAGCAAAAACACAAAGAAGCAGACAAAAGCTAAGTGAGAAGAAAGAAGAGTCCAGATCTATATTGAGTGGAGCAAGCTCTCCTCAAGGTCCAGCTCGTGAAATAGAGAGAACGGCTCCGATCAAATCACAAAAGATCGCAAACCGCAACGACCGTGTATCGGTACAATATGCAGATGGATCTGTGAAGAAAGACGTAAAATTCAAAACTGTAGAACAAGATATCGCACAAAACAAATGTGTGATGATTGATGAATAATAGGTAATTTAATAGACTAGTCATCAGATGAAGCTTAGAGTTTACATAGATACATCAGTAGTTGGTGGCTTTTTCGATGAAGAATTTGACGTAGATACGAGGGCTTTGTTTCAAAGACTAGAAAATAAAGAAGTTGTTTTTGTAGTTTCTGACCTTCTTGATTTAGAATTAGCTAATGCTCCTGAAAGCGTTCGAAATCTATTGCAAAAGTATCCTTCTAGTGTTTTTGAACGTGTAGAGTTAACAAATGAAGTGTTACAACTTGCTAATTCATAGATTGAAGAAAAGGTAGTAGGAAAAACCAGTTTGGAAGATTGTAGGCACATTGCCTTGGCAACTATTAACAAAGTTGATGTCTTGGCTAGCTGGAATTTTAAACATATTGTTAACTTGGACAGAATTAAAGGATATAATTCTGTAAACCTTCGTAAGGGTTATACTATGATAGAAATACGAAGTCCTAAAAATTTGATTAATTATGAAGACTGATAAAAAGGATAAATCATTTGATGCTGTCAAAATGATGAGAGAGATCAGAGATAAAATCGGAGTAGAGACTCAGAATATGACATTAGATGAGTTAAAAATCTATATCAAAAATCAAATGTCCAAAAGCGACTTAAAACCTCTGGGTGTATAACTTAGCTATTCTGATTAAAGTGTATATAAAAACAACTCGCTTATTATTGTTATTGTTGGTGTTTCCATTTCTTTGGAGCTGTACGCCCAAAGTACAGACCGGATCTGGTCTGGATGATTACTATGAAGATCTATCAGCTTATAGGCCGAATTATCCTACAGCAGATACTGTGGTTATTGAAAAGACAACTGATAATGTTACAACTGTCAATATTATTCCTGAGTACGATATCACAGATACGCTCAATGCAGTCCTTGACAGTATCTCGGTACTTAGCCAAGAGATCAAGTACATCGATGGATATACCGTGCAAATTTATTCTGGAAGCAGTAGAGAATCTGCTAACATTGCCAGTGGGAAAGCCTCCACCTTGCTTAGTGATGAAGGCAGTAACTTACGTGCAAAAGTGAGTTACAAAGCTCCGAATTTCAAAGTGCAAGTTGGGCGGTTCTTCAATACACTAGATGCACATACCGTTCATGCCCAGCTGCTTAGAGATTTTCCCCATGCAATTATCGTGTTGAAAAAATTTCGAGTAAACAGAAAATAATCTGCGATGAAAGACCAAATCAAGGCACTTGCAACTCAATATGCCCAAGAAGTGGTCGATATCCGCAGACACCTACATGCGAATCCAGAGCTCTCTTATCAAGAATACAATACTGCCAAATACGTAGCTGAACAACTTCGAAAAATCGGCATTGAGCCAACAGAAGGAGTCGCAGAAACAGGGCTAACCGCTCTCATTGAAGGAAAGAATCCGAGCAAAAAAGTCATTGCCCTTCGTGCCGATTTGGATGCCCTCCCAATTGTGGAGACGAATGATGTACCTTACAAATCAAAGAAGGAAGGCATCATGCATGCCTGCGGGCATGATGTACACACTGCCTCCCTTTTGGGAACAGCGAAAATACTACATAGCCTTCGAGATCAATTCGAAGGAACTATCAAATTGATCTTCCAGCCTGGAGAGGAGAAAAATCCTGGAGGTGCCTCTTTGATGATCAAAGATGGCGCGCTGGAGAACCCTAGGCCGACACAGATCTTTGGACAGCATGTGATGCCATTGATTCCTGTGGGGAAAGTCGGCTTCAGAGAAGGTATGTACATGGCAAGTGCGGATGAAATCTACCTGACGGTTAAAGGTCAGGGTGGTCATGCTGCTATTCCAGAATTATTGACTGACAATGTACTGATCGCAAGTCACATCATCGTGGCGCTACAGCAAATTATCAGCCGCAAAAACAATCCCAAAAAACCTTCGGTACTCTCCTTCGGAAAAGTGGAAGCCAAAGGCGCTACCAATATCATCCCTGACGAAGTCACTATCGCTGGGACCTTCCGCGCAATGGATGAAGAGTGGCGCGCAGAAGCGCACGAACTCATCACGCATATGGCGGAGAATCTTGCCATCAGTATGGGAGCCACTTGTGAGGTCGATATCTCAGTAGGTTATCCATACTTGGAGAATAATCCCGAGCTTACCCAAAATGCACGAAGCTACGCCACTGACTATCTCGGAGCTGAGAACATAGTCGAACTTGATCTATGGATGGGAGCAGAAGACTTCGCCTACTACACCCAGGAAATGCCTGCTTGCTTCTATCGCCTTGGCACCAGAAATGAAGCCAAAGGCATCACTTCTTACGTCCATACGCCTACTTTCAATATCGATGAAAGCGCGCTTGAACTCGGTTCCGGGTTGATGGCGTGGATGGCCGTGAGGGAGTTGGGTGGATAGCAGACACCTTTGTTAGCGACCTTCTTTGCCGGATTCATTCCGGCATCCCCTCGCTACGGAACACAATACTTAAAGAACTACCTTCCCGCATTCCTGCCCGACCAGTTCAGGCGGGTATTGCGGGATCCCCTGACTACGAAGCCCTGAAAGAATGGAACATGTATGAGAGCCAAAGTGCTGCTCAAACCTGATGATCGCTTCGCAAAGTTGTACGAATTTATATGGAGACCCCGGAATAAATCCGGGGAAGTGCATTTCATTCCCGACTTTGTTGGTGTTCCTCACCAACAAACCCAAACTCCCTTCGCATCATTTTTGCCCAAGTGATATTATCCTTTCCTCAAAGATTCTTTCGCCTTAAGTAGTTTCTTCTGGAATTTGCCTTGTACAATATCCACTATTACTAGAATAGCGATCACAAAATAGAAAGTGGTCTTGGTCATAGGCGTGATTGGGTTACCAAAAAAGCTAAGATGTGCTAAATGTCCTCCTTCTGAAAGCAGCATGATGCCCACTATGAAGAGTATGAACAACCCTAGGATTTCATAAAGCCTATTTTTCGCTAAAAAAACAGACACCTTGTTTGATAGCCAAATCATCAACACTCCACTAATAATGATTGCGGTCGCCATAATCCAAAAGACATTGGTAAGTGCCATTGCACTCAATATCGAGTCGAATGAAAAAATAACATTCATGACGACAATCATAGAAATCACATTGGCAGTAGAACTTTTATTTCGCTCTTCCGAATCGTGTACTTCCAGATAAGCTAGGTGCCATATTTCTTTCATGGCTGTGTACAAGATGAACGCCCCGCCAAAAAGAACAATCAGGCTATGAATATTGAAGGATCCATAAACCCATCCTGTCAAATCTATTTTGAAAATAGTATCTTGAAAGTACTTAATCACATTGACCAAAACGTACAGCAAAATGATACGCAGGGCAATGGCAATGACGATTCCAATGGTTCTTACCGACTGTTGTTTCTCTATAGGAGCTCGCTTAGACTCCAAGGAAATATATAGCAGGTTGTCAAACCCAAGAACAGCTTGTAGCAAAATAAGCATGAGTAAAGTGAAGATACTTTCAATCATAAGTTGTGACGTTTATGGGAGATAATGGAATT
>Ga0209634_1002473_pt1 | contig 12942 bp, 13 predicted proteins | sample LinPmetageLP40_FD_184043 | JGI IMG/M metagenome (GOLD analysis project Ga0209634, IMG submission 184043) | Marine viral communities from the Pacific Ocean - LP-40 (SPAdes) (version 2) | ecosystem: Environmental > Aquatic > Marine > Oceanic | place: Pacific Ocean | collected 2010-08-26 | reverse complement strand
CTCTAAAATTGAAAAAATTCATGAAAATGAGAAAAATCAACTTTACAAACAAATAGATATGTTAATTAAAAAAGTTGGAAATACAACAAATAATATTTTAAACAATACTCAAAATATTCAATTAAATCATTATGGAAATGAAGATTTAAGTCACATAAGTGATACATTAAAAGGGTCATTAATTAAAATGCCGTATGGAATGATACCTAAATTAATTGAAGCTGTTCATTTTAATGAAAATAAACCGGAAAATAAGAATATAGTGTTAACTAATAAAAATGATAATAAAATAAAAATATTTGATGGGAATAAGTGGATATATAAAAATAAAAATGAAACATTAAATGATTTAGTTGATGGGAAATATTTTATATTAGATACATTTTATGAATGTAATTCGGATACATTAAATAAATCTAATAAATATAATTATGAGAAATTTAGAAATAATTTTGATGATAAAGACAAAAAAATAATAGAACAAATAAAAAGTGAATGTGAATTGTTATTACTTAATAATAGATAAACTATATAATACTTTATTGAAGCCCATAAATAATTCATTTTATAAATTATTTTTATTATCTAAACACCATTGTTTAAATGAAATTGGTTTAATATATTTAGTAACATTTTCCATATTCCGCATATTACAAAATTCGTCATTGTGAATTGTTTTAAATTCAAACATATTACCTATATCTTTGCAACCTGGAAATCCAAATGATCGGTAAACTTCCGCTGGAACTGAAACATATTCAACAGGCTCTTCTAATACATCATTTAATATTTTAACCATATTAATTCCAGTAATATGTTCACTTGCGACTCCAACATTTCCATATAATTTATGTTGAATAACTGAATGAACCATTTTACCAATATCTTTAACCGAAACTATAGGTAATGTGGCATTATTAATTGGTAAACATAATCTTCGTATTCCATCATCATCTTTTTTCATTTTCATAGTATTAATTAAATTTTCATAAAAGAAACTGGTATATAAATGTGTAACATTTATAGATAGTGTATCTAAATATTTACTAATCATACCTTTTTCATCAAAATGTGGGACCTTATAGTCTCCTAAATATTGTATATCATCATTATAATCTCGTGTATCTTCTAATGTACTCCATATAATATGGTTTACATTTGAATTATTAATACTATCAACTATATGTTTAGCTTGTGTATATTCTCTTTTAGGATTCATATGTTCCCAAAAATTAGTGACAACAAATACGACATCACAATTATCAAAAACTCCTTTTAAACTATTAGGATTATCGTAATCACCTTTAAACATTTTTACACCTCTATTAATTAGGTTAATACTTTTAGTGCTTTCTAAATTACGCGTAATTCCTACAATCGAATGATTATTTTCTAAACAAATATCAGCTACTGCACCTCCTTGTAATCCAGTAATACCACAAATACCAACAACAACCATTTATAAGTTTATAAAAAAAAATATCTTTAAATATTATTTTTTATAGGATGTAGTATTTACATTTTTATATCCTGATGGTTTTTTAAATTGATTATCATTAGATTCTCCATAAACATAGTTAATAATTTGTTTTATATATTCCATATAAAATTAATGTAAAAAAAAAAATAAAATAAAACGAATAATTATATGGAAGATACATTCGATATTTTCAAAGTGATAATTGTAATTATTTGTATTTACTTTTTATTATCAGTTCTAAAAAATTAATATATATTATTAATAATGGTATTTATTAATTATAATAATAAATTAAAAAAAATTAACAATAGATTTAGAAATATTACAGAATTTAAAAACTTTATACAACATGAATATAGTATTAACTCATTTTATTTAGTTTGTAATAATAAATTACTAACAAAATATAATTTTAATGAATTAAAATCTAATGATACAATTGATATTAATATTCGATTAAATGGTGGTATTATGGATATATTAGAACCAATATTTGGACCAATATTAAATCCTTTTAAAGATATGATATTAGCTATTGTTGATATAGGAGCTTTAGTAATAGAAATTATAGCATTATTTACAAAAGTGTTAAAAATGATACCAACAATATTTTCTCCAGATAAATTATTAAATGATGTAATATATGGAACTATTAATGGAATTAATAGTATGTTATCGGCATTATTTGAAAAAATGAACTTTTTAGGTGGAGAAAAAAATGATGTTAAAAATGATGGAAGTGGTGGTGCTTTTGGTATAGATGATACGAAAAAAGCAATATGTGTAAAACCAACATTCATAAATTTAATAATATTAGTATTATGTCCACCATTAGCATTATATATAGAACGTGGTGGTTTTTTCCTTGTTATAATATGTGGTTTAATGACTTATTTTATGTATTACTTTCCAGGATTTTTATTTGCTGCTTTACATATATTACATTAATAGAATATTTTATAAGTATAATATAATGGTTGTAGAATATTTCGAAGATGAAGGAGGTGGTCTATTTGAACCTATTATTGGACCTATTATCGGAATTGCTAAAGGATTTGTATCTATGGGTGAATTAGCAGGTATGATTGTCACATTATTTATAGATATTTTAAAAATGATTCCAACAATATTTTCACCAGATAAATTATTAAATGACGTAATTTATGGTACGGTTACTGGTATAAATAGTATGTTAACCGCATTATTTAGCAGAATGACATTTTTAGGAGGTGATACTAATGAATCTAAAAATGATGGTAGTGGTGGAGTTTTTGGTATAGATCAACCTAAAAAAGCAGTTTGTGTTAGTCCAACATTTATAAATCTAATATTATTAATAATATGCCCACCATTAGCATTATATATTAAACGAGGAGGATTCTTTTTAATTATAATTTGTGGTTTAATGACTTATTACTTGTATTATTTCCCTGGATTTTTATTCGCAGCATTGCATATAATGTGTTAAAATATTATATAACTAATATATAATGAAGATACAATTATTTATCCATTTATTTAATGGAAAAATAAAAAAATATGAAGTAAATAATAATATTAGTATTAATTCGCTTATTAAAATAATAAAAAAAACTAATAAATTAAATACTGATATAAAAATTAAAAATGGTTGTGGATTATTTAAATATAATAAATCATTAATAGAAAATAAAATTAAGAATAATGATTCATTATATTTATATTCAAATTTAAATGGAGGATTTATTGATTTATTGATTGATTTAGTAACTGGAATGGCGGATTTATTATCTAATATAGGTGGACTTGTAGAAGAAATCATTATGTTATTTATAAATATACTAGAACTTATACCAACAATATTTTCACCAGATAAATTATTAAATGATGTTATTTATGGTACTATTACAGGTATTAATAGTATGTTAACCGCACTTTTTGATAAAATGACATTTTTAGGAGGTGATACCAATGAAACTAAAAATGATGGTAGTGGTGGAGTATTTGGTATAGACCAACCCAATAAAGCAGTATGTGTTAGTCCATCATTTATAAATCTAATATTATTAATAATATGTCCACCATTAGCATTATATATTAAACGAGGAGGATTTTTTTTAATTATAATTTGTAGTTTAATGACGTATTACTTGTATTATTTCCCTGGATTTTTGTTTGCGGCATTACATATATTATGCTAAACTTTTTAAGAAAAAGCTTTACCAAAATAAGATACGCTTTTTAAAATTGATAACATATTCTTTTAATTTTGATATTTTAAGAAACCAATGATTTCTGCTTCTCATATGAAAAAATTAGAATCTAATGAAAAATTACAAATCATAATAAATAGTAATTGTTCAAGTAATATATATATAGATTTAAATGGTAGTCAAAATTACCAAACAATTGGTAAAGGTGTTATGCCAAAGATTAAAGGTACAAGTTATAAACAAATAGTTGAAATAGATCCAAACACTACGACTCCTAGATATATTACCAATATAGAATTAGCAGAAGCACAAGGTTATATTATAAATTTACGTAATATAAATTCAATTCCATTTATAGTTCGTATTATAGGTAATAGCATACCTAAATTATTTATAGAGGCTGAAATAAACTTTTATGGTATTCAATATCCATCAGTTGGTGTAATTGGTGGTTATGGATTAGAAGGTTTGGCATTAAGCGATTGTAACTTTGAATTTTTAACGATTACAAATCATATTAATAATGGTTATTTATCTTCTGATAATATTAAATTAGTTCTTTATAACAACAATCCACCTTCCTATATTTATGAACCTAACAATTATCATGAAGGTGAAGTTGATATTCTTATTTTGAAATTTCCATGTCAATATGGATCAAATCAAAATAGGAATAGTAATAGTACAAAACAAATAATAATAAAAAAAGAATTTGAAGATGAACTACAAGATAATTATAATAATTATATTAAAAAATATAGTCCAAAGTATATTATGGTTGAATTACCTAGTAATATAAATAATAAGAGTTTAGGTGATAAAAATCTAGAAAAAATAGGATTATTAGAAGAAGTATTAGGAACAGACTATATCCGAGAAGAGTATGCTTTTAATACAAAAAAATATGGATTAAATCAAAATAGACGTAGTTATATAGTAAGATTTACATTAAATTTACCTAAAAATATTATTAGAGGTTATGATTTAGCAAGAAATAAAAAATTTTATCATAATATAGATACTAAAATTTCAAGCTACAAGTTAAATGAATTATAATTTTTTTGAAAGTTCTACTTTTGTTTCATTAAATCTATCCATAAATTCTTCATATTCTTTTTTTAGTTCAGGAGTTAATTTAGATTGTAAAAATTCACAGAACTCTTTACTTGTTAAATCTTCTTTAGGAGGAAGCGGGGCACCAACTGGACGTGGTGTTACTGGTGATGAAGCACCAACACCAGCAGAAGCACCAGCAGTAGAAGCACCAGCACCAGCACCTATAGTAACAGGTTCAACTTCAAACATATCACTATCACTATCACTTGTTTCTGTAATTTGACGTTTTGGGAGCTTAATTTTCTTTTTTTTTTTACTTGGAATAGGAGCCTTTCTACATTTATTACATGTTCCACCAGGTTTTTTCTCACTGTTTATGAATTTAGTACTTTCTAATTCATTATGACATTTACCACACTTAAAATAGTTTACGCTAGTATATTTTGTTCCCCATTTGTCTACAGCTTCTTTATATTGTGTTTCTCTTATAGATTCTATAATTTTATAAAAATTTGGATTATTTGGAGGTGTATATTTTTTAGGGTCTGTAATTTTTTTTAAAAATAATCTTGATTCGTTATGCATAGGACTATCATCTGGAAACTTAATTTTTAATTCTGTCATATGATACTTTTTATGGTCTGTATTATTTCTTATTTTATCAGCATTAAAATTATAGATACAATCCTTTTCTCCAATAATAAGAGAGCAATTTTCCATTCCACCTCCACCAATATCTTTTAATTTTTCTTCACTACTTTCACGCGCTGGTGTTCCATTTGCACTATAATATGTATATAGTCCAGAACCTTTTGTTATTGGGATTTCTTTAAGATATTGTATATTTTCTTGTTTAACTTCTAATCCATCATATAATCCAATAATTCTATTTGATTGTTCTGAAGACTGTCTAGCACCAGACCGTACCTCTTTTATCAATTCTCCATCATATCCAATAAAATATTTACTTGTATCTCGTGTATCACAATATATTTTAAGTTCGGTTTTCAAATTTTTATCGGTTTCAATTGATTTATATTCAATAACTTCTTTATTACAAATTATTTTAGTTTTTTTGTCACAAAATTTATGTTCTAAACTTCTATTAATATCACAATCTTCTTGGTGTGTCAACATTTCTGGTCTAATATTAAATTCGAATACTACAGTCATAGTATCATTCATCCGAAGTCTTGAAAATTCTTCCTTCATCATTTGTTCATCTGGTGATAGTTGTTCATTTGTAATATCAAAATCATATTTTTTAATAGATACAGTGGTTGATGTACCTGTAGGCATTGGATAATTATCTTCGTCATACCATATCTTTGGATATACTTTTACACAACTTAGAATAGTTCCTTTTAGACTATAAAATGATGCATCATTACAAATATCAACAATAAATTTAATTCCTTCATTATACATAGACGTATCATTAATATCATAATCACTTAATTCTTTAGTTTTTCTCGATAATACACACATTTCTATATCATCACTATTGTTAAATGGAACACCATCATTTGATGTAACAATATTAGATTGTAGATGTTTATACTTAATATGTATATTTTTGGCACCAATACTTTTTTTTCTTGGATTAGATATTAATTCAGATACAATATGTTGTGGTAGTTGAGATTGTATACCAAATAGTTTATGTCGAGGTGTTTCAAATGACATCTTCCCGATTCTAGATTGAGATTTACCATCTTTGTGACGAACTCCACTAACTATACGAGCTGGTGTAGCACTAGCAGTTATTTGTTGTTCTTTAATTTCTTTAGATGACATAGTCAATTTACTCATCTGAAACAAACAGATTTTGAAATCAATTTTGTCAAATGATAATTATTTTATTATTATATTTTAGTAGACTTAAAGATTTCTGTTAATAGAAAACAAAGGATATTTGTAGACATAGAGTTACCTGCTTGTTTATAAACTTGATTATTACTTGATACTAGTTTAAAACTATCTGGGAATCCTTGTAATCTAAGGCATTCTCTAGGTGTTAAAAATCTATTATATTTAGTTAAATAAACCATATTACAAGTTGTTACTAAACAAGGTGTCATATCTTTAGTAGTTGTGGCATATGGATAACTGGCATTTAAATTTATAGCCCAACTATTAGTATGAGTAATTCCAAGATGATTGCTTTTCTTTTTAACAATCATTTTTTTCTTTTGAGATAATAATTTTTTTGAAGATTTTACTTTAGATTCTAATATATCATCTAATCTTATAGTAGGTTTTACTGGATTCGGAAATTTAAATTTTTTATTTTGAATGCTTTTTTTTATACCAATTAAATATATTCTATCTCTTCTTTGAGGTATATTATAATCACTAGTTCTAAGAACTTTATAATAAATATTATATTTTTTCAATTTGTTTAATAATTGTAAAATTATTTTAAAGGTTTGACCTTTATCATGCCTTAACAATCCTTTAACGTTTTCTAGTATAAAATATTTAGGTTCTTTAGCTTTTATAACTTTTAAACACTCAAAAAATATAATTCCCTCTTTATTTGGTTTATCAAAGCCTTCTCTTTTACCAGCTGTTGAAAATGATTGGCATGGAAATCCGCAACAATATAAATCTATATCTGGTAATTTATTATGATCTCTTCCAAAAATATTATCATAAAATATATTTGGTTTATAGTTTGCCATAATAGTTTCTTTAGCATATTTATTATTATCACAACTAAATTCATGACTATATTTTATTCCTAATAAATTTAATGCCACTATAGGGGCTTCAATGCCGCTGCAATCTGTACCAATTTTTACTTTAGGATATTTTTTTAATTTATTAATATTTGATAAAAAACTAAGTTGTATTTCTTTTATCATTATAATTTAACAATATTTTTTATTTTATACCAATAATTAATAAAATTGTGTTAAAAAATAAATAAACAAAAACTTTTATTAAAAAGTTTATTTTTTTTATATATTAATTAATTAATGGATTCTATTAGTTATGATCAAAAATGTGATTCTAATAAAGATTGCGATTCAAATGTTTGTGAATTAATTTATGAAAATGGGAAACCTAAAGGTAGGTATTGTCTAATTAATACTAAAAACAAATATACTAAAAAATGTGGTAGTAATAAAGATTGTATATCTGGTGAATGTAAAAGTATATACGACCAAAATAATAAATTTTTAGTTAGAAAATGTGTCAAAGCTCCTAAAATAGATAAAGATACTACTTATAATAATTTGATGGGAAATGATAATTCAAATGAATATGGATTAATTAACAGTGATACAATTGCAATTCAAGCTGGAAATCGTGGTCCAATTACAGAAATTATAATTAAGGTTTTTAGTATATTAGGAAATTTATTAAATATAGTTGTATTTAATGCCGATGTTTGTGGTGAAAATAAAAGAATAATGGAGAAAAAATGTAGAAAAGGGGATACTGATTGTTGTGGAAAAAATAAACAATTAAATTCATTTGGAAGATGTATTAAAAATGAAGATGAATGTAATGTCATGACTGAACGAGCAAATCATGGCGTATTATATGGTATATGGTTAACAGTATTTAATGCTATATTTGGTTCATTGATGAAAAAAAGTAAACATGGTTTAATATGGGGTGGAATACAAAGTCGTCATTATAACGAAAGCACAGGTAAATGTAATAAAACTAATTCAGCTAAAGGATTTGATTTATGGTATATCCGAACAATAATAACAATGTTATTTCCACCATTTGGTGTATTTATGGCGAAAGGTTTAAAAGGTATGGTTCAAATAATAATATGTTCTATATTAACTGCATGTTTTTATTTTCCAGGATTAATATATGCGTTGTCGGTAATAAATAGTTCATCTAATGAATCTAATGAAATGAATGAAATAAATGAAATGCAAAATTTAAATTAATATATTCAATATATTTAATGATTAAATTCGATGAAAAAACATTAGCATATAAATTTATTAATGGTGGAATAGGATATGGTAATTTATGTATTCCAGATACATTTGTAGATTTAATATTGATAATAGTATTTCCACCATTATATGTTATTACATATCAAGTACAAAAATATCTTAAATCTAAAAATAATAATGACTCCGAAAAAGTAATGGATCATTTAGATATGGGGCAAATAATTATGAGTCTTTTATTTACATCATGTTTTTATTTCCCAGGATTATTACACGCTATATCTATAATGAAAGGAAAGGAAAAATGTGGTAGTGTTTTTTAATAAAAATAAAATATGTATAATATTTAAATGGCAGATGAAAACATTGAACCAGGTTCATTTTGTTATCCATCAATTATTAAAGATGTGTTTTTAATGGTTTTATTTCCACCATTATGGGTAATATTAAAGGAAATATATTCACCAGTTCCATTACAAAATATAGTTCGTATTATATTTAGTTTAGTATTTACTTCATGTTTTTATTTTCCAGGATTAATTCATGCTATGAGTATATTTAGAAAAGAAGGTGGAATAGATAGTGGTGCTAAATTATCTTATAAAAAGTAAATATATAATCATAGTTTAATATTTTTATATTTTTTCTTTAATTATAAATATGGTAAATTCAATACCAAAAGAATATATTATTTTTGACAAACGTCCAATAAAAGATTTTTATAAAATAAGTTTTAGTAAATATATGGTAAAGGATGTATTATCTGCTTTAACAAAATCATTAATAGGATGTAAAGTAGAAGAAGCTATTGATTGGTCTATAGAATTATTAATTAGTGGTCATATTAATAAATTTTGGGATAAGATATTAACCATAGCAATTAAAAATATAAATATCAATAATCCTAATATAGGATATTTTATATATACACAATATTCTAAACATATAGATTTAGTAAAAAAAAGCGATATATTAACAATACGAAATAATCAATGTTATCGAAATATGATAGCTGATGTTTGTTTTACTATTTGTAATTCGTTAAAAACAAAATCATTAACATTTTTTAAAATTAAAGAATCAGATTTTAATATGGCATATTTAGAAAGTAAAATAATAGCCAATAATCCAAATATAATTAGTGATAAAATTAAATATGGTGACCCAAATGAAACACGTGTTATTTTAAATGAATTTAATTATTGTTTAATAAACCGTAAATATGAACTATGTGTTTATTGGTTAAGTTGGATATTTGAATGGGAAAAACGAAATACAAAAAAAGATAAAATGTATGTGTGTGGATATAGGGATATTATTAATGTAGATAAAAAATACTATAATGATTTAGTATGGTTAATATGGGAAATAATTATAAAGGAAGGTATTAAATTAGATAATGATTTTATAAATAAAAATATTCAAGCACTATACAAATTATATAAATATGAATTTAAACAAAGTAGCAAAAATAAAAAAGCACCTTATTTTTTATTTGCTATTAAGTATTTTACTGATAATTATCATGTATCGACCACAATACATAATTATAATATATTAGTACAAACGTGTTTAAATATAAACAAACCTTTTTTTGAAAAAAATAAATATTCTGTTAATAATGCTCTTAATAAAGAAATTTATAAATTTAATAATAATGTTTCATCCTTGAAACATAATGTTAAAATAAAAGAAGTTAAAACTAATAAAAAATTAGATAAAAAAAAAATATTAGAATTAAAAAAAATAGCCGATGCTAAAATGGCATTAAAAATTAATACTGTTGAAGAAATTGATAGTTTAATTCTAAATAAACAAATATGATGTTATCTTTATTATAGTATTTTTCCAGTATTTTCTATAGTTTATTTGGTGTTAATATACCCCACATCATATTTAGTTCAATATCTACGGATTTGTTTATAAGATATTTTAAATAGTATTTATCTTTATTTTGATATAAACGCCTAATAGTATTATACAAATTATCAACACACCTATCATTGCATTATATTCATTTAAATATGCGACAATATCATTTGTTATTATTCTTTTTTTATATAATTTTAATCCGATTTCTTTGGTGATATGGTAATTTTAATATCATTTAATAATTCTTTAGGTTGTGGGTTTAATATAATCCATAATTTTACAAATTATTTCATGAGACATAGAATCTAAATTAGTTTGGAATGACATTATTTGTAATAAATTAATAACTATTATTTTAATACATTTTATTAATATATTCTATACAAAATAGATATGAACATATTATAAAGAAAAATGTCCCACTTCCAAAATATTTAGTATATTTTACATGTTCTTTTTTTATACACATTTTTTTAGTAAATTCTAATGAAGATTTTATATCATAATATTTCTCTTGACATCCAAAATGTATATTAAATAATATAATTAGTATAACATTTACTAAATAAAATATTATTTTTGTTTTCTTTTTTAATTTAGAATAATATATTACGAAATATAGTAATATCATTTTAGTTATATCGGAAATATGATCAAAATAATCACCAAATTTACTTATCATATTATATTTTCTCGCAAAATTACCATCAGCACAATCAAAATAATATCCTATAAACAATAAAATAGACCCAATTTTATATGATTGGATATATATAAAATATACTCCTATTAATGATAGTATCAATGATATAAAGGTTAACATATTTGGAGTGAAATTATATTGGTATAATATAGCATTCATTTTTATTCCTATTATTAAACATAATGTATCAATCGGATTATCTAAATTTTTAGAAATTTTTCGTCCATCATCTATTGTATTAATTATATCCATTACATATATATAATATTTTTTTTCATATATAATAGTAATGGATAAATTAATAAAAAAACATAAAACATTTTTAGTAAAAAAACAAAATAAATTAAAAAAAAAATTTAAATTAGATTGTAGCACTATATATACAATAAATAATTCATCATTATTAGCAAAAAATAAATATGAAAATTTAATGGATTGTAATTACCATATAATAGGAACATACAATAATAATAGTTGTATATGGAGATGGGCATGGTCTAATTCAAATATTCCTTGTAAATTATCTAAATTATCTAAAAATTCAATAGAATTTGGAGATAAATTTAATAATAAAGATTTTTATAATTCAAAAGTAGGTGGAAAAACCAAATTATTTAATTTTTTAGTAGTTGTAAGTATGTATGATTCTAAAATAGATGGATATTTAATTTATAGAAAACCAAATACTAAAATAGATATATATATGTTATTAAAAAATTGTAAAAAATATAGTAAAAAGAAATCTATTAAAAAAAAGAAAAAATCTAAATTAAAATCTTGTTAATCATTAATGAATTTCAATGAAATTAAAGAAATAATAACTTCATTTTTAATTAAAATTTATATATTATGTAAAAATAATAAAATAGTCATTGTATTAATAGCATTAATTATAGGTGTAATTTTATTAAATTATTTCTATTCTGAAGAACGTAGAATAAATAGAAAATTAAACTTTTTAAATAATAATTTAGTTTATGATGTTCCAAGACTTCAAATAGATTATTGTGGAACACACAGTAGTATTAAAAATAAATTTTTGTGTGAAATTAAAAAAGTTTCACCATCAGGATTACAATTTATTGATAAAGATTTATGGAACTATAATTTATCATCAGAGTTTGTTGTTGAAATAAATGGTATAGAAAATAAAATTTATAATACGGGTGTTAATGAGCAATATAAAGTTAAAAATATAGCTCCTGATTCATCTATTGTATATTTTACAAAGGATATAGTTGAACATGGACCTCTAAATTCTCATGAACAAAATGGAATAATGGCTGAAATTACATTTTACAATGTAAATCCAAATAATACAGAAAATCCATACAAATTTAAAAGATTGTGTGAATATTATGTTTCAAGTAGTTTTAATTGTTTTTTAATAGGCAATAGATTATTTGATTATTGTAGTTTAGAAATGGTTAAAAAGGTATTATATTTTGGTGCGAGATATATAGAAATACCGATATTTGATAAAGAAAATAAGAATGATACTATCCCAATTATATATAGTGGTATTAGAGATTATAAATTATCAATAAATTATTTAGAAGTTGAAAAGGTATTAGAAACTATTGGTAAATTTGCTTTTAATAATCGTTATTTAGATAATTATAATGATCCACTATTTATATATTTAGATATTAAAACAACAAATATTCAGACATTAGATAAAGTCTATGATTATATACTAAAATATCTAAAACA
>Ga0209634_1002472_pt1 | contig 12946 bp, 11 predicted proteins | sample LinPmetageLP40_FD_184043 | JGI IMG/M metagenome (GOLD analysis project Ga0209634, IMG submission 184043) | Marine viral communities from the Pacific Ocean - LP-40 (SPAdes) (version 2) | ecosystem: Environmental > Aquatic > Marine > Oceanic | place: Pacific Ocean | collected 2010-08-26 | reverse complement strand
AATTTTAAAAAAAGTAGCTGAGCAACACCAGTTCAAAATTCACTTTGATGAATTTGATTTTGCTTCGTGTGATTATCATGAGAAGCATGGAAAAATGCTACCAGACAATTGGAAAGATCAGATCGGCAAACATGATGCTATATTTTTTGGAGCCGTGGGAATGCCAGATCAGTTACCAGACCACATTTCTTTATGGGGATCGTTGCTTCAGTTTAGAAGAGAATTTGATCAGTACATCAATTTAAGACCTGTGAAATTAATGCCTGGAGTGCCTTGTCCACTAGCAAACAAAAAACCAGGGGATATTGATATGCTTATTGTTCGAGAAAATACAGAAGGTGAGTATTCTTCAGTAGGTGGTAGAATGTACAAAGGAACGGATAGAGAAATTGCCATTCAAGAAACCATTATGTCAGCACAAGGTGTTGATAGAGTTATGAAATATGCATTTGAACTTGCGAAAACTACTAAGAGAAAAAAACTTACAAGCGCAACTAAATCAAACGGTATTTCTATCACTATGCCTTTTTGGGATGAAAGATTTAAAGAAATGAAAAAAAAATATCCCGACATAAAAACGGATGAATTTCACATTGATATTTTAGCCGCTAGATTTGTATTAACACCAGAGTGGTTTGATGTGGTAGTAGCATCTAATTTATTTGGAGATATACTTTCAGATCTAGGTCCGGCTTGTACAGGAACCATAGGAATTGCAGCATCGGCAAACATCAATCCTGAGAAAAAATTTCCTTCTTTGTTTGAGCCCGTCCATGGTTCTGCCCCTGATATTGCTGGAAAGGGAATAGCGAATCCAATTGGGCAAATTTGGTCTGGCGCAATGATGTTGGATTATTTGGGTGAAAAGGAAGCTGCAGATAATATTGTTAAAGCAATAGAGAAAACTTTATCTAACGACGAGTCTCGAACAAAAGACCTTAAGGGAAACAGCAACACTAAGCAGTGTGCTGACGCAGTTTTAGAAAATTTATAAATTTTAATTATCTATATTTATTTTTTCAATAGAAGACATGGCTATGTAAGAAATATTTTTTTATTTTTTTCATAAAAGTTTTTTTCAATAAATATAAAATATGAAAAAATGTATAGGTTTGAAAAAGAATCTAATGGATCTATTTTTTTCAAGCTACCATCTAAAATATTTAAAATAAAAACATCAAAATCACCCAGTTTTTTTGAAATTTCAGAAATCGTTGTTTTTGTTACAAGGTGGTGAATATTGTACTCAACTTGAATAATTTTTACTTTTTTATTTTTAATAATTTGTTTACCTCCGTCTATAACTTTGCTCTCATGACCTTTCGTGTCAATTTTTATAAAATCAATAAAATCCTCATTTACAATCTCTGAAAAATTATCAAAAGTGTTTAAACTCACTTCAGTTTTGTTTGTATTCTGATCACCAAAATGTTTAATTTGATTAACATCAGCACTTAAAGAAGCAATTGGACTTTTGCTAGATCCATGAAAAATGTAATCCTTTTTTTAACGTTTGATAAAGCTACATTAAATACTTCCAGTCTTTGATTAAATTTTTCCTTAATCTTTTGCAAATCCTCAAATGATTCAGGCATCGGCTCAAAAGCAAAAACCTTAGCATTTGTTTGGTTTAAAATTTTTATTGTGTAGTATCCAATATTAGGTCCAATATCTACACAATTTTTAATATTTATTTTTTTTAATTTTTTTATAAAAAGTATTTCACTTTTAAATAAATTATTTTTACTTTTAGAAATTGCATATGGCCAGTCGACACAGTATCCATAATTTATTAGATAAAGATCATTTAACTTTCTGAATAAGTTATTTATTTTTTTAAATTTTAAAAAATAAATAAATATATCGAATAAAAAAAATTTTAACGTTTTCAATTTTTTGTTTTTCTTTTATATAAAAAATTTAAACTACTTTAATCGAATTTAAAAGTTTAACATAATTTATAATATTAACTTTAAGCCTTAATAATAGAGAGAATACAATTCCACCAAATGATGAGATTATTAGACAAAATATCTGTAATGTATAATTAAAACTGAGTATTTGTGATGTTTTATTTTTTTTATGATTTTCTTATGTTAAGTAGTTAGTCAATGAAAAATATTATTAAATTATTTTTAAAAAAAGTGTCTAGACTAATATATTATATATATCGTGTCTTATATTATATAACACCCGACGAAATAAAATATAAAATCGGAATATCAAAATTAAAATTAAAACTTGAGAATAAATTATTAGAAGAGACATATAATTATTTTAAAAAACATTTTGAAAAAAGATTAATTTTTATTGATTTAACGAGAATAAGAGAATATGCTATTCAGACTTCATTATTGAATGACAAACATAAAGAGTATTATTATTTAGAGTTTGGAGTTTGGAAAGGTGGAAGTTCTAATTTTTTTTCTAAATTTGTAAATAAATTATATTGTTTTGATAGCTTTGAGGGTTTAAAGGAGGATTGGGTTGGCACAGCATTGCCGAAAGGTTTTTTTAATTTAAATAAAAAAATTCCTAATCTTAATTCAAATGTTGAACCAGTTGTAGGTTGGGTAGAAGATACTTTGGATGATTTTTTAAAAAAACATAATCCCAAAATAAACTTTGTTCATTTAGATATGGACACTTATAGTCCAACAAAATTTACCTTAGAAAAAATCAAACCTTATTTGGTAAAAAATTCAATAATAATTTTTGATGAATATTATAATTATGAAGGATGGAAAGAAGGTGAATTTAAAGCGTTAAAAGAAGTATTTAATGAAAATGAATTCAAATACAAAGCATTCAATGTAAATTCAGCACAATGTGTTATTCAAATAATCTAACCAAACCCTACTTTCTGCATATCGTCTAATTAAGTTTTCAACTATATTTGACATTTTCCTCATATCTTTATCAGCAACTATTTTAAATCTATCAATTGTATGTTTGTTAATAGTGTAATTTACTCTTTTCTTATGCTGTTTTAATTTATCTGATTGTGCTGTCCACATATTTACTCCTTGATTTTGTATTTGTTTTTAAGTTCATCGAAACTTCATTGAGATTTTTCAAAAAAAGTTATTGGGAAATATAATGTTTTGATTATTAAGGGGCGTTCTGTTGCAAGGTGCCCCGGACCCCTGCTATTTAATTAACCGAAATTAATTAAGCAGCAATAGCGTAACTTTCGTTAGCATTTAAAATGTAGCCCGTCACAGCGGAACAATACTGAACGAAAGAAAAGCTTTTAGACATCTGTCGAGCCTATTTCACCCCCAAGTGTTGAAAAATGGTGGAGGTGCAGGGTACCGCCCCCTGGTCCAAAATGTTTATTACGAGTTTCGTTTATCGTTATAGTTGGAAAACCAACAATTAATAATATAAATATTTTAATAACTTTAGATATAAAAAAATGGAAAAAAAACTTTCGATTATTTTGCCTGTACAAAACGAAAAAGAGAGCATTGAAATAATGATTAGATTGCTCAATTCAACCTTAAAATTTGAAAATGAGGTAATTATTGTTTATGACAACGAAAAAGATTCTTCAATACCTGTAGCAAATATACTAGTTAAAGAATTTTCAAATATAAAGTTAATACACAACCAAAAAGGAAAGGGTGTAATGTATGCGATTGATGCTGGTGTAGATAATGCTAAATACGATATTATTTTGATAACTGCTGTAGATGAAATCTTTCCTATAATATCAATAGATAAAATGATTGATTTAATTGTTTATAAAAATTTTGATTTTGTTAGCGGGACGAGATATTCTAAGGGAGGAGAGAGGCTCGGAGGCTCTTTATTAGGAGGCTTTCTTTCAAAGATTGCAAATAAATTTTTTAAGATCTTAACCCAAATACCTCTTTCAGATTGCACAACAGGAATTAAAATGATGAAAAAAAATACTTGGCAATCAATTCATTTAACTTCAAAGCCTGTTGGCTGGGCATTTTCATTCGAACTTTCGATACGTGCCTGGATACAAGATAAAAAAATTACTGAATTTCCTTTAAAATCTGTAGATAGATTGTTTGGTGGCTCGTCAACTTTTAAATCCAATCCATGGATTGCTGAGTATGGAAGATGTTTTGTATGGGGTGTTAATCAGATTTGGAAAAAGCATAAAAAATTAAATGAAAAATAAAAGATTAAATTGGTTTGTACCAAAAGTTGGAAAGCCAGAATTTAAATATGTTAAAAAAATTATTGATCTTAATTATCCAAATCAAGGCCTATTTACAAAAAAATTTGAAAACAAAATATCAAAACTTTTAAAAACAAAGTATGCAATTGCAGTACCAAGTGGGACAGTCGCAATATATTTAGCTTTAAAAGCCCTGGGCGTTGGAAAGGAAGATAACATTGTAGTGCCAAATATCACTTTTGTTGCTACAGCCAATGCTGTTACAATGACAGGAGCAAAAGTTATACTTGCTGATATTGATAAAAACAATTTAGGTATTTGTCTTAAGTCATTAAAAAAAATAACTTTAAAAAAAAAAATCAAGGCAGTTATTCCGGTTCATATTTCTGGCAGAGCATCAAATATTTCAGAAATAGTAAATTTTGCAAAAAAAAATAAAATTAAAGTAGTGGAAGATGCAGCTGAAGCTTTTTTTTCTAAAAATAATTTTTTTTTAGGTAGTTTTGGTGATGTTGGTTGCTTTTCTTTTTCACCAAACAAAATTATAACTACAGGCCAGGGCGGAGCAATAATAACCAATAACAAAAATATTTATTTAGATTTACTAAAAATGAGAGATCAAGGAAGAATTGGCAAAGTAACAGGAGGAGGAGAAGACCAGATTGTTTCAGCTGGCTATAATTTTAAATTTACAAATATTCTTTCTGCCATTGGACTCGCCCAGCTAGACAGATTAAAAAAACGAAAAAAAATACTTGTTAATATTCATAATGTTTATAAAAAAAATTTAAAAATTACCAAAAATTTTAAATTTTTTTTATTTAATCAAAAAAAAGGAGAGCTCCCTCTTTGGACAGACGCATACTCAACTTCAAGAGATAAATTAGTTTTAACACTAGAAAAAAAAGGAATAGAGTGTCGCAAGTTCTGGAAACCTCTGAATTTACTTGCTCCATACAGACAATCATTTAGAAGTTTGCCTAATTCCAAAGCTTATTTGAACAAACTTTTTTGGCTCCCGTCAAATTTTTCAATGACCAAAAAAGATGTTTTAAGAGTTTGTAGAGAAATAAACAATTTTAATTTACAATAGGTCTTAAGATGAAATTTAAATACGATATTGGAATAGTTGGAGGCGGAGGTCACGTAGGATTCCCCCTTGGCCTAATTTTTGCATCAAAAAAAAAAAAAGTTGTTTTGTTTGATACTAATATAAAAGTTTTGGATGGTATTAGAAAAGGCAAAGTTCCCTTTAAAGAAGAAAATGCTACTAGCTATTTAAAAAAATTTAAGAAAAATATTTTTTTATCATCAGAAAAAAAAATTTTATCGTCATGTAAATTTATTATTGTGTGTATCGGAACCCCAGTAAATAAAAAAACTTTACTTCCAGAATTAAAACCTTTTTTAAATTTTTTTTATGATATAAAAAATTTAATAAGTAAAGAGCAACACATAATTATAAGAAGCTCTGTATATATCGGTTCTATAAAAAAAATAATTAAGATTACTAACAGTAAAAATATTACATATTGTCCAGAAAGAATAGTTCAAGGAAAATCTTTAGTAGAATTGCCAAAGCTACCTCAAATTGTATCAGGTAACTCTAAGAGTTCTGTTAATGAGGTTGTTAATTTATTTAAAAAGATATGTAAAAAAATTATTCTTACAACTATCGATGAAGCTGAACTAATAAAATTATTTTCCAACGCTTTTAGGTATGTAAACTTTTCAATTGCAAATGAATTTTATATGATTTGCGAACAACTAAATATTAGTTTCAAAAAAATTAGAATCCATATGAGAGATGGTTATTCAAGAAGTGCTCCTCTGCCCTCAGCAGGATTTGCTAGCGGCCCATGCTTATTTAAAGATACTATGCAGTTATCAAATTATTTTGATAATAGTTTTTTACTTGGCAATTCAGCAATCCAAATAAATGAAAATATGCCCGAATTTATCTTCAAAAGGATTAAACAAAAAATTAATTTAAAAAATAAAACTATTGGGGTTCTTGGTCTTGCTTTTAAAGCTGAGACAGATGATATAAGAGATTCTCTTTCTATCAAATTGATTAAAATTTTAAAAAAAAATAAAATTAATTTTTGTCAATCAGATGAATATTATGAAAATAAAAATAATATCAGCTGTAATAAGCTAATAAAAAAAAGCGATATAATAGTTATTGGAGTCATGCATAAAAAATACCAAAAAATAAAATTTCCTAAAGATAAAATTGTTATTAACACGTGGTAGAATTTCAATTATAATAATAATTTATTCAAAAAAATGAGCAAATTGAAAAAAAAAACTTTTTTAGTTACAGGAGGAACTGGTTTTATCGGTTCTAATATCTGCAGGATGTTAATTAAAAATGGCTATAATGTTATTATATATGATAACAATTCAAGAGGTAATCTAACTAAAATTAAAGATATAAAAAACAAAATAACTTTTATAAAGGGCGATATAAGAGATAGAAGAAAAGTTTTTAATACCTTAAAAAAAGTACAGGCAGTGATTCATCTTTCTTATATAAATGGTACAAAGTATTTTTATACGCATCCTGAATTGATTTTAGACGTTGGCGTAAAAGGAGTTGTTAATATTATTGACGGTTGTATTAAACATAAAATTAAAGAGCTATATTTGGCTTCTAGTTCTGAAGTTTATCAAACACCGCTTAAAATTCCTACAGATGAAAATGAAATGCTTAAAATACCAGATATTTTTAATCCAAGATATTCTTATGGTGGTGGAAAAATTTTAACAGAATTAATGGGTATCAATTATGGAAAAAAATTTTTTAAGAAATTAATTATTTTTAGGCCTCATAATGTTTATGGACCTAATATGGGAAATGAGCATGTCGTTCCTGAATTTGTCAACCAACTTAAGAATAAAAAAAAAATTAATAATATTTTTTTGATGAAAGGATCAGGAAACGAAAAAAGATCCTTTATTTTTATTGATGATTTTGTTCAGGCCTTTGATTTGATTATTAAAAAAGGTAAACATTTGAATATATATAATATTGGCACTTCAAATATCGTAACAATAAAAAAACTAGCCTTAGAAATTTCTAAAATCATGAAAAAAAAAATTACCATTAAAAATACAAAAATTGCAAAGGGCGGAACAAACACTAGGTGTCCGAACATTAATAAGATATTAAAAATTGGCTTTAAACAAAGATTTAGTCTTAGACAGGGCTTGGAATCAACAATTTTTAACAAGAATGTTTAGGAAAGTATGACCTCAAAAATAGTTATCGAATGTCAGCTTGGATGCAAAAGCAAATTACAGGATTTGCTTTTTTTAGGATATGTTTCTTCTGTAAATAGCATGAGAAGCTCATCAGAAAAAAATATTTCTGAGACTTTTTTTCCATTAGATTTATTAATTTGTCCAACGTGTAAGCTTGGGCAAATTAGCTGCATTGTAGATAAAGAAGTTCTTTTTCCACAATCTTATCCATACACAAGCAGTACAACTAAAATTTTAAGAAAAAATTTTAAAAATCTAGCCGAAGAATCTTTAAGAATTATTGACGTTACAAAACAAGATTTAATTCTAGATATTGGATCCAATGATGGAAATTTATTAATAAATTTTAAAGATCAGATGAAAGTTTTGGGTATTACCCCGGAGAATGTCGGAAAAATTGCAATCAAAAGAGGTATTACAACAATTATTGATTATTTTAATTCCAAATCTGCATTAAATATAATTAAAAAATATCATAAAGCAAAAATAATAACAGCGACTAATGTTTTTGCTCATATTGATCAAATGAAAGACCTTATCAAAAATATAAAAAAGTGTCTTACTGAAGATGGCGTTTTTATTTCAGAGTCACATTACTTTTTAAAAGTAATTGAAGGTATGCAGTATGATACAATTTATCATGAGCACTTAAGATATTATTCATTAACAAGTTTAAAATTTTTTCTAGAAAAATTTGGACTTGAGATATTTCATGCAAAAGAAATTGAAACTCATGGTGGATCTATAAGAGTTTATGCTTCAAGAAAAAAAAATTATTCAATTACTAAAAATGTTAGCAAGATTCTTAAAAAAGAAAAAATTTTTTTCAAGAAAAAGTCACTAACTAGTTTTAAAAAAAAAGTTCTTTTAACTAAATTAGGAATGCTAAAAATTATTGAAAATTTAAAAAATAATAATAAAATAATATATGGAGTTGGTGCGCCTTCTCGCTCGTCTACCCTTATAAATTATGTGGGCCTAGATGAGAATATGATAGATTGTATACTCGAAGTTAATAGTTCACATAAAATAGGAAAATATGTACCTGGTACAAAAATACCAGTGTTGAGCGAAGACACTGTTAAATATAAAAATCTTGATTATTTGCTTTTGTTTTCGTGGCATATCAAAGATGATTTAAAAAAAATATTTCGCAACAAGGGTTTCAAAGGAAAATTTATCATTCCCCTTCCAGCTCCAAGGATAGAAAATTAATTTATTTAAATTTTGATAATTTATATTTAGTATCTATTAAGTAGGTTAAGTAACTTCCAATAATTAATAGGCAAAATGGAAGGTAGTGAATCGTATATCTCGGTGCATAACCAAGAACATTTAAATGTATGTATGGAATCAATATTGAAAAAATAGCTACAGGTAAGGCAAAATTATTTTTAATATATTTAATTTTCCATACGGAAAAAATACTAAGAACAAAACCACTAATTAAAAAAATAGAATAAGTTCTGGGTAGCCTGTAAAAAATATTTTCAGAAAGCGCATCTGAATTGGTCTGTACACCCAAAAACAAATTTATCCAGACTGAGATCTCATCCCTATCCCAATTTCCTTTTAAATTTGGGTGATCTAAAAAAGCGAAATTACCAGATAGGTAATAATTTCTTAAAAACATTAAAGAAAAACCTACTGTTATAAAAAAACCAAATTTAAACATAGTAAAAAAATATCTTCTAAAAAATAGTATTAACACTCCTGGCAAACTATCTTTTGACATAAATTGAAACTTTGTAGGAATAAAAAAAATTAAACTCACTAATAATAAGCCATGATCTTCTCTTAGCCAGGACCCTAATATTCCAAGCATAATACATATTATTAAATTTTGAGTAGTCATTTGATTTTTTCCTAATAGATAAACTGTTAGCATTATAAGACTTGCCGCATAGAATTCGGCCATACCTCTTCCAATAAGCCATCTATAGTTTTCTCCTAAGTACAAACTTAATAAAAGCGAGGATAGAATTAATGATATATAGTTATTAATTTTTAAATTATTACAAATTAAGTGTGTAAAATAAGATATTAAAATCACACTCCAAACCTCAGTAATAATACTCGCAAAATGTGACCAGCCAAAAAATATTTTATGTATTGCATTTACATATCTACTTAAGGGTCGGAAATAGAAAATTTCCTCTCCTGCAAGTAACCAATCGCCATCAATAACTATTTCTCTTGAAAATTGTTGAAATACATCCCAATCATCTCCCCATGACCACTCTTTGACTGAATAAATCTCACTAAAATTTTTTGTAAAGAAAAAGATTAGTATTGGTATAGAATAAATAAGAAGATGTACCTTAGGTATTAGACTAGAATCATCAAAAGTAATTTTTTTTTTATATAGTAAGAGTAATAATAAACATAACATAATAATTATGTTAATGGCTAAGGTGGCACTTCCATAACCGTCCATTTTAAATAAATTAAAATATGAAAAACATTGATATATAAAAAAATAAGATATTGTGGAGCCAATTGATAATAATAAAAATATATTATTTCCTTTCATTCTTTTAAAAAAAACTAGAAATAAAAAAATGACCAACAATGCATCAAATATAAATCCAGAAATTTTAAAGCAATTAAGTAAAAAATTTTTTTTACTTCCTATATTTTCGGCAAATATAATTTTTTCTTTAAACGCAGATACAAAATATTGATTTTTATTTTTTATAGAAGGATATAAAATCCAGTCATTACCATCTGAAAATTTAATATTTCCGCTAATTTCGTAAATTCCTTTTTTTAGATTTATGCTTTTGTTTAAAAATAATTTTTGAATTCCCCCCCCTTTTTCTTTTATTGATAGATTGGACTGCTTCTCATTAGTACCTTCTGCAATTATTTTAAAAGTTGTATCTTTTTTGATAAAAAGCCAGAATTGAATTTTATAAATCAATGGCAGTGAATTGAAATCTTCAAAGCTGTTTATGTATTTCCCAGTTCCATAACTAAATTCATCTTCAATGCTATTTCCATATTTTGTTATTTTATTTACATCGGAACCCAAAACCCAGTCGATAGGAAAATGCCTTTTTGTTTTCCAGTCATTTGTTTGAATAGTGGAGAAAGACTTATTCCAAAAAGTATCAAATGTTTTTATATATCTGTTCTGCTTTACCTTCTGAGCATCAAAGTACTGCTTGATTAAAACTCCATTTTGGGGGCTAAATATTAAAGTTAATTTTAAAAAAAAAATTACAATTAATAAAAATTTTAATTTTGCTCCAATGTTTTTAAAGAATTTAAGTAAGTAAAAAGTGGGTATAATAACCAATATTATCACATATTCAAAAGGCGAATTTAACGGTAGTCCACCATAAAAAGAGTTATTATTAGGAAAGAATATAATTAATAAAAGTAAAAAATGATGATAGTTTTTTTTAAAGAAAGAAATCATTATTATTATTTTATTTTAAGTATATTTATAACAACTAATTTAATATAAATATTTTTGTTAAATTAAGTACTACACAATGAACGATATTGCTATATTTGGGTTTAAAGACAGTTCCGCTGGACAATTAATTAACATGCTAGATGGAAAATTAAAAAAAAGATTAAATTGTATTTTTTCTTTTTTAAAATTGCATGACATAGATATTAATAAAGAACATGCAAAAAGACCCAACAATAAAACTGAATTTTTAATTAATAATAAAATTTTTGGGCTACCAGTATTTGACGATAAAAAAAATTTTATTAAGATATTAAAAGCTAGGAAAATAAAGCATGTTTTTATAATGGAGGGGCAAGGATATGTTAGAAATATTATTTCAAAAATAATTAAAAAAGAGAAATTAAATATTTTAAGTTATATTCATAAAAGCGTTAAATTAATGGGGCAGAATAGTATTGGTGAGGGTGTAATTTTATTTCCAAATTCCTATATTGGATATAAATCAGATATTGGAGATGGTTGCATAATTCAGTCAGGTTGCATAATAGACCATCACAACAGTATCGGTAATTTTTGTAACATTAACCCGAGAATGACAACTGGTGGATTCACTAAAATTGGCAATTATTGTGAAATAAATATGTCAGTAGAAATAATTGACAAAATTAAAATTGGAAATTATTCTAGAGTAGGTGCTGGTTCATTAGTTTTAAAGGATATTGGAAATAATGAGCTACAATATGGAAGGCCTTCTAAGTTTATAAAAAAAAATAACTATAAAGACAGATAAAAGCTGCAATACCTTTAAGTAAATTTAACGGTAGTCCACCATAACAAAGAGTTATTATTAGGAAAAAATATAATTAGTAAAAGTAAAAAACGATGATAGTTTTTTTAGAAGATACAGCTCATTGTTATTAATTATTATCTTACTTTTAACTATATTTATATTATCTAATCTAAATAATTTTGTTAAATAAATCATTATTTAATATAATGAATGTATTCATAACAGGTATAGCTGGTTTTTTAGGCCCTAATTTAGCTGATTATCATTTAAAAAAAATTTAAAATTTCTGGTTGTCATAAATTAAATAATTTTATAAAAACAAATGTATCTAAAAAATTCTCAATACAATTATAACATTGAAATTAATAATGAAAAAACTTTAAAAACATGGACGAAAAAATTATTTTAATTTAAAATAGATACTATGAAATTAACAGAACAACAAAATCAAGAAATAGCTGATCAAAAAGCCCAAGAATATCCAACTAAAAGAGTCACCTCCCCAGAGTTAGAAAAAATCCTTTATGATGCGATTCCTATATTGGATCATGGTTTTGTAAGAGTGGTGGATTATATGGGTGATGATAGCTCTATCGTTCAGTCAGCTAGAGTTTCTTATGGAAAAGGAACTAAAAAAGTTTCAACTGATGAAGGGTTGATTAAATATTTAATGAGGCATTGGCACAGCACTCCATTTGAAATGTGTGAAATTAAATACCACGTAAAGTTACCAATTTTTATAGCAAGACAGTGGATTAGACATAGAACTGCAAATGTTAATGAATATTCTGCAAGATATTCTATTCTAGACAAAGAGTTTTATATTCCTGAAAAAGAACAGCTATCTGCACAGGCGACTAACAATAGACAAGGAAGAGGAGATTTGATCACAGGAGATCAGGCCGATGAAGTTCTTAAAATTTTAAAAGACGATTCCGTACGAACATATGATAACTATGAAAAAATGTTGAACGAAAGGTTTGATGGAACAGTTATTGATGAGGGAAAATCTGGTTTAGCAAGAGAGCTTGCAAGAATGAACTTAACTTTAAATTCATATACTCAGTGGTATTGGAAAACAGACTTGTTAAATCTGTTAAATTTTTTATTTCTAAGAGCGGATAGTCATGCGCAATATGAAATTAGAGTATATGCAGAAGCTATGTTGGAGACAGTTAAAAAATGGGTTCCCATCACACACTCTGCATTTTTAGATTATAGAGTAGGAGCAGCACACGTTTCTTCGAAAGGATTAAAGATTGTAAAATCTATGATTAGTGGAAAACAAGTTTCTTACGAAGAATCTGGT
>Ga0209634_1002471_pt1 | contig 12948 bp, 14 predicted proteins | sample LinPmetageLP40_FD_184043 | JGI IMG/M metagenome (GOLD analysis project Ga0209634, IMG submission 184043) | Marine viral communities from the Pacific Ocean - LP-40 (SPAdes) (version 2) | ecosystem: Environmental > Aquatic > Marine > Oceanic | place: Pacific Ocean | collected 2010-08-26 | reverse complement strand
AGAACTAGAAGAATCTCGAAAGCAAATGGAAGAAGAAATTGCTGAACTTTATGCTAAGAAAATATCAGAATTTGATTTTTACAAACAACAAACTGAAGAACAACTAACACAAGATCAAATTCAAGTTGGGGCTAGTATTAAGGCACGACTTGAAAATTTTGAGTCTGAAATGGATCTTCGTCGTAAGCAAGTTGAAGCTGAAATTGATCTTCGTCGTAAGCAAGTTGAATTTGAAATGGAAAAATATATCAGTGAAAAAAAGAGTCAAGATAAGGAATATCGTTCCAAAAAGAATGAAGAATTCAATACAAAGTTTAATGAAGCTAAAGCTAAATACGAAAAAGATCTTGAAAGTTTTGAATGTACTAAAGAACAATTCAGAACTTTTCGTAATCTCCGCGAAAAATGTATAAAGAAGACTACATACTTTGACAAAAACCAATTTCGCATGATTACTAAGGAAGATCAAATTGTAGATAATGATGAGATTATGCTTTGGTCAATGCTACAGTATTTTCTTTCTGGTAGGACGATGGTGCTATCGCTTGATGAATTCTTTAAGCACCGTCATGAACAAATGGAAACTAAGGCAGCTATGCAATACTGGGAAGAATACACTCCTGAGAGTTTCTTTTTTAAGGGTATTGCAAAGATGAAGAACTTTCGATCTTAATTTAAAACCATTTGATTTTGATAAAACTTTTTATTAACTTCACACATGTTTAAAATAAAAAAATAAACAGAATTTAGAATACTAATTTTAGATTTATAAAATGGTCTTATTTTTTTTATTGATTCTTCTAAAGTTAACCATTTTACTTCAGAAATTTCATAATCATCTTCACAGTCTTTTTCTAATTTGACTTGATCATTTGCTAAGCTTAGGAAATAGATATGTTTATATTTTTTATTATTTGTTCCAATAAATGTATCATTTATTCCTTGAATATTTTTTAGGATTGTATAATCATTTTCATTTAAACCAGTTTCTTCTTGAAATTCTCTAATAGCTACATTTATATTAGTTTCAAAATTATTTCTTCTTCCTTTTGGTAATTCCCATTCAGTTTCATCCCATGAATTAATTTCATCAAAAATATAAAAATATTTATCTTTTAAACAATTAAATTTATTTTGAGACATTATAAATTCTTTTTTGTAAATTTTATGATTCGATGTTGTCTTCCATAAGCTATTCCATAAATATTCAAAAGTATTATTTTTTATTATTTGAATTTCGTCTTTTGACATAAGTGATAAAATTTTTTTTAGATTATCTAAATTATCAAAATCATAATTTCCCCTTATAAATTCTAGATAGTTTAAAGAATACTTTCTTCTAACTAGTAAAAATTTAATATTTTCAGTATATTCATCCATTATAGAAATATTTGAAATATTACTATAATTAAATGAATCAACATCAAAGTATTTATCAATAACATGAAGATTAATGTTATATGGTATACCATGAATTTTAACACATATCATTCCCACAGATATCTTTGGTTCTGGACAATTTCTTATAGTATGTCCGAATTTACTACAATTACAACAATATAAATTTGTATTTAAATCATTCATCTAATATATAAATACAAATTTTTTTTAGATAAATATTTTTAGTAAATCATTTAAAAGCATTTATTATTTAAAAATTAAATTATTAGATGATTATGGAAGATAGATATGATTTAGAACTTAAAAATAAATATTATTATTGTTTTAATTATAAGGTATTTTTTATACCATCTATTATTGTTTTTCCAGTAATGTTTATATTTGATAATTTTAGAAATGATTTTTATATTTTTTTTTGTACTTTTATTTCTTTATTTATTCTTACTTGGAATTTTCCTTATCTTTATAAAATTACTTATATGAGACCAATCTACTTTGAAGATTTAGATGATACAAATTTAGAACCAAATAAAAAGATAAAAAAAAATATTTTATATAATATTGAATTATCTAAAAAATTTAAGGATAGATTTATAATTTATCAACAAATTTTAACAGCAATAACATTTGCTGCTATGGTAGACTATATTTATTATAGATTTCATGCCACTGATTATAAAATGTTTGAATTTTTAGGATTTATAGGAGGTGTTTTATCATTATTAACAAAAATTATAAAACTCTCTGGAAAATTAATGTTATCTATCTTATATAGACTAAAAAAAAAAGAGAAAGAAAAATTATTACAACAGTTTAATTTAAATTAATATCATTTACATCTCCTAATTTTTTTGAGATAATTACAATGAAATCTTCTTTTGATAGTCCTAAACTATTTCTAATATCAAGAACTAATTTATTTATTGTTACATTAGTTGCTTTATCTGTAAATTTACAATCTAAATATTTTTGAGGGTATCCAAGTGATCTACTTCTATAATGATAAGGAGATATATAATGATTTAAATTAAAAAACGAGGGTTTAATTTCATTTAAGGTATCTGGATGTATTTCTCCTATTATGTAAAAAAGTATTTTATTAATATGGCAAAATTTATCAAGGTATGTAATATCGTTATTTACAAAATTATTATTTTCATAATTGTATATTTCATCTAAATTTAATATAATTGCTTTTAAATTTTTATGGATAAAAAACTTTTTTTTATAAATCCAATATATATAATGATTTTCATTATTTATATCTGTAAAAATATTTTGTAAATTTTCTTGATGAAGTAGTTTTAATTTGTCATTTTCTTCATTATGTATTTTTTGATTTGATTCGAATTTTTCATATTTAATTTGATTTATTTTATTTAATTTTTTTTTTAAATATAATTTATTTAATTCATTACAATACATATATAAATCTACTTGAGAATCATTTTTTTCATTAAAATTAATATTTATTTCTACATTTTCAAAATTTTTAAAATAAAAATCGTATAAAATTATTGAGTATAATATCAGTGAAAATGTCATTATACCTATCATTAAATTAAATAATAAAAAAAAAAATACCTTCGTCTATTTTCTTCCATATCCGGAAATAAATTTAGCACCCTTCATTAAATAAGCAAACATAAATATAACTACAATTACACTCAAAAATCTTACAAAACTTATATAAAATAAACCAGTTTTAAATTTAACTCCACTTACATTTGAAATTTTTGTTGAATATTTATCAATATCATCAATACCATCATGATTACTATCTCTATAAATAATCGGTAAAATAATATTATTAACAAATGATAAAGCAAATTCAGTTACAAATGTAGATACAACTGTTACTATAATCGAGAAAACAACATTTGTTTTTGTAAAAAATTGTATAAATTCATCTACTATTTCTACCATTTAAACCTATATATTAATATAGAAATTCTAAAATCTATATTAATTTAATGGAAGATAATATTGGTAATATAATTAAAAAATCATTAGATAATTATGAACTAAGAAATAATGAATTTAGAGAATTTATCAAAGATGATCAAGTATCTTTTGATAGAATAAATAATAAAATAACATTTATTGAAAAAAAAAAATTTTTTAGATATAATGTTTTAGGTATGTTTGATAAATCAAATAATGTTTGGTTTTGGGGATGGATGATGCCATTATTTTATACGAATGAATTTGATATTACAATTGAATTATTAAATTATGGACTTAAAATTAATCCAACTCCTGTTAATAGAATATCAAATGATAAATTATATATAAAAACACAATTAATTAATTCTAGATTTTTACTAGATAATTTTTTTCAGTTAGAAATACACCTAGCACTATCATGTTTTTTAGTAAAAGATAAAATAAAATTTGTATATCCTAGGAAGAGAAAATTGGATAAAGATAAAGAAATTATTCTATATTATTTTATATATTAATATTATTTTTTCTAAGTTTAAATAAATGAATAATTTAATGATAGTAGCACATTGTGACGATGAAACTATATTTGGTGGTTATGATCTTTTACAAAATAATAATTGGACAGTAATAGTTATCACAGATAATAAAAAAAATAAACATAGAATAAATGAATTCATAAATATTTCAAAAAAACTTAATTTTAAATTTGAATTATGGAATTATGCAAATATTAAAAAATCTGTAACTAAATGGAATACAAAAGAAATTATATCAAGAATTAACATTTTAATAAAAAATAATAATTTTGATATGATATTAACCCATAATTTAATGGGAGAATATGGACATTTACATCATAAAACTATACATAAAATAATATATAATAATTTTAAAAATTATAATTTACAATATTTTTCTAAAGATAGAAAAGTATTAGAACTTCAAGAATCATATGAAGAGTTATTAAATATGTATGAATCTAAAGGTGGATTCAATGGATTAAAACATTATTGGGACTCGAATAGATTATAATTTAGAATAAACACGTAAACTATTAAATTCATACTCAAATTTTATAAGTTTACCATCATAATTATTTATAATTTTTTTTGTTTTTTTATACCTTTTAGAATTTTTATAAAATATAATATATCCATTAGGATTTAATTTATTACACATTAATTTTAATAAAGTATCATCATTCAATAAAGAATATGAATTTTTTTTTTCATCATAATATTCACATAAATGAAATAAATTTATTATATCAAATTTAGGTAAACTATCATCTGTTAAATTATATATGTCACTGAAAATACATTTATATGTTTTATTTAGATTTGGATCTTTTGTAATATCATTTATATAGTTAATATATTCTTCTCTATTACATGTGATACCAAGTACATTATTATTTTTAATTTCTTTTCCTATTATATGATGACCACCTGTACCAAAGTGAAATATATTCTTTTTTTCTATATTTTTGTTTTTAATTAATTTAATAAAATCAAAATCACAAGAACAATGTGTTTTAGCTAGTTTGATATCAAAATTTGTATCATAAGTATTCATATATATATATTATATTTTAATATTTTTATATCCTAGAAAGAGAAAATTGGATAAAAATAGTTTATTTTCTAAAGTTAATTAAATGATTTATATTTTTGAATATTTTAAAAATAAATATTATTTTTCAATTGATTCTTTAAATGAAAATAATATATTTTTTTCATATTCTTATGTTAACACAAACAATAGTATAAATATTAATAAAGGTATACTATATAATTTAATAGAATATATTGAATTTTCTGATTTTAATTTAATTAATGATGATATTTTAGAAGAATACTATTCAATCTTAACATTAACAGAAAATATGTTATTATTTTATCAAATAATATCTAATATTTGTTATAATTACATAAAATTATATGATTTTGAATTAATTAATTTTATTATAGAAAATTCTATAAATTTATTAGATATTGATGATAAAGAAAAATTAAAATTAATTAATTTATTAATATTTTTTGTATATTGTTTTGTTAAAGTAGAGGAAAAAGATAATCTTTTTAAAAAGGAAAATAAATTAAATTATTCAATATTAGATATTATGTATGAAAATTAATTTAATTTATATAATATAATATAATGATACAAAATTTAATTTTAAGTACGGTATTAGTTATTAATACAATTATTATTTATAAAGTTTTTAAAAATTTAGAATTTAATAATAGTAATAATGATATTGATACAAATAATATTAATAATAATAATAATTTAATTGAAAAAAAAAGTGATAAAAATTATAGTAATAAAGTAATTGAAAATCCTGTTATTGCACCAGAAAGAATATATGATGTAAAATCAGAAAATAATAATTTACAAAAGTATTTAAAAATAAATGAACGAACAAGAGGAGAACCAGAACAATATCAATTAGTTGGAATGTTATATAATATTGATTCGAATAAAAATTACAATCTTTATGGTAGACACACATATCCTGGTTCATATGAATGGGAGTATTATGTAGATGGTAAAGATATTGGTGGTAATTATTTTAAATTTCCTTTAGATATTAAAAATGAAATTAGAGACAATACTCAAATAAAATTACCCTTAAGTTCCGATCCTTTTATTGTAAAAATATATGAATTTAAGGAGATGAAATACATACCAATAATTTAATCCATCATCCAATTAAATAAAAAAAATTGATTTTACAAAAAATTATTAATATATGGATTCAATGGCAGTATCATTAAATGATAAGTTTAATATAATTAAACAAAATAGTTTTTCTACAGATGTAGACATTTCTAAAAATTTAGGCAATATATTGTATGATATAGTTAACAATCAGGAAAATATATCAAAACAATTCATTTCGAATTATTTTTATAGTTTAGATAATCAAGTAATTTTAGATAATTCAATACCTGATTTATTTTTAAAAATAATAGATCAAAATATAAAATCGCAATATAGAAAACTTAAAAATGATCTATCAAGGAACAAACTAAAATTTACTGATTACAATGATTATTTGACAAACTTAAAAAATGTTATTAATACAGTAAATAATATTATGAGAATAATACCTTCTTCAGAAGTATACTTAAAATTATATGTGGAGACTGGAAATATTTATAGTTTGATAGAAAATAGTTTAATTAATACAACAATAACAAAGTATTTAGTAAAAAATAATATTAATGAAATTCATATGCTAAAAAGATTTTATTATAATATTTTGAATCTTTCAAATAAAAATAGTTTTTACGAAAAAGATACTGTATCAACTGCTTTTTATAAAAAATTAATTACAGATACTATAATTAGTGAATCAAATAATAAGATAGTTCAAAAAATAGATTACCTAAAGGAATTACAAAAATTAACAAACATTTACGAGTTTTATAAAAATAATGTATATAAATTAAACTTTATAAAAGGTTTGAATATTAGTATTATTCATCATATTTTTATTATTCTCAATAATATTTTTAAAGATCAAAGTATTAAATTTAAAACAATTTTTATGAAAAAGTATAAGAATATATTTATTGACTGTATTAAAATACTAGAGTTTAAAGAAACTAATATTAATGATAATGATAAAAAAATAATTAGTTCATGTCAAGAGTTATTTGATATGATTATTTTCACATTTAACTTTGAAAATGATAATATTAGCGACTTGATTGAATACTTTAAATTTGTATTAAACTTTTCTATAAAATTAGATTTACTTAATAAAGTTAGTATATGTATTGATAAGTTACAAGTGAATGATATAAATATTAGTAAACTTTTAACTAAAAATTACAAAGTATGTATTGACATGTTTAATTGTGATCTAATAAATAAAAAACAGATAAAAGAATTTCAAATTTATCAATTGATTTTTAATAAAATTTTAAAATATGATAATATTTTATATGACTTGGAAAAAAACTTGATTAACAGATTATTAAATACTACAGAAAATTATATTGAAACTATTTTATATGAAAAAAATGTATTTGAATATATTGACAATTATATAAAAAATAATATAAGTTTAAAAAATTATGGTAAAATTTTAAATGATTTTGATGATAAATTTGATAATATGATTATTACTAATTCTTCATATTGGAATATTAATTATACTGATGGTTTTTATGAGTATGTTGATAAGAGTAATGAAAAAATAAATACAAGAATGTATAGCGATCTTGTTAGATTAACCAGGACTAAACTCGACGAATCAGATCAGAAAGTTAGATTTCTTCTTCATCTTGGTTATTATGATATTGATATTACATTCAATAATTGTAAAGTAAATTTTATTTTGAATCCATTACAACATTTAGTATATCAATTTATTCTAGATGATATTCCTTTGGAACAAATTTTTGATCTTATTCCAGATTATAGCAAGTTTATTATTAATAATGTAATAAAAAGCTTAGTTATTGGTAATCTAATTTCAAAAAATCATACGGTTATTACATACTATAATAAAGATTCATCAGAATCTGTTAATCTAATAGAAATTTTTGATTCCTTAAATAATATGGAATTTAAAGATACAAAGCAAAAAGAAAAATGTCTTGCTAATAATAGAGATGATATATTATCTACTGTTATAAATGACATTGTTAAAAATAATGACACTGTAAGAATGTCAGAACTATATACTATGTGTTGTGATAAACACTTACCATTTCAATTAGATCAAAAAATGTTTAATTCAACATTCCACAAAATGATTAAAATGAAATATATACAAAATAAAGAACATTTGGTTACAAAAGTATATGGTTATGGTTGATTTAATATCTTAATTTATTAAAAAAATTGATTATTGTATGTAATAATAATATATCTCTTAATGACTTCTCAAGTTAATAATCCATTTTTCAATACTTCAGGTGTCAGCATTTATGATGATGAAGCTGATATGAATATTAAAATAACACAAAAAAATATTGGATATTATTTTGATAAAATATATATTTTGTGTCCAAGAAAAAAAGATTTTGATATAAATAATATAACTAATAGCGAATCAATTGTAAATTTAGAATTGATACTTTTTGAGTCTTCTAACCGTATTATAAAAAATTTTACATTTTTTAATAATATTGTTCTTATAGATAAAGAACAGTTAGATAATTTTAATATATTTGGTTATGAATTAGAAAATAAAGTTATATGTTTACCGATATTTCATATTTCTTTCTTAGATCTTACAAATTATTTAAGTAATATTAATTGTGTAAATAATTTAGATACATTTTATAAAAATATTGTTCTTTCTGATTACTTTCAAGATAATTTTAAAAACGAAGTTTTTAATGATAAATTATTATTTTCATTAATACATTTAAATGAAGCAAAATATTGGACATATAGTTTCAATTGTAAATTAAATATAACAAAACAATTTAATGATAGAAGGTTTTCTATTAAAAATAAACTAAAGTTAGGAAATCATGAGATTGCTAAACTATTTTCTGACATAGAAGATGGTTTAGTAGAAGATAATTATTTAGTTGAAGTATACAAAAAAACTAAATATACAGATATTACAGCTAATACAGGAAAATTTAAGATTTTTTATCCAGTTAAAGAATGTAAATATACAAATAATGAAATTTTTGAATTATGTACATTTTTAGAACAAAAAGCATCACAGAAAGTTTTAAATAACTTAATTACTATGCTTTTGGCATCCAAAAAGTACTGTCATCTAATACTTAATAATTATAGGTTGATGAATCATTTTAAAAACTATTTTTTAGATGAGAGTAACAAAGTAGTAGTTCATAAACTTATCTCATATAGTTGGGTTCGTTTTTATTATGAAGAATGTATTAAAAGAAGTTATATTTCAAAAGATGATATGTTTATTTTTGATATAGATACAGCATCTTTGCTACCTATTTATCCTTTTAATTCACAAGATCCTACAAATAATCCTTACTTCCCTATTCTGATTGACAAGAAATCTCTTGAAAACAATATTTATGGAGTTAAATGTAGTAATGAAAATATTACCTCTAAAAAAATATGTAATCTTGAACAATTTGGAAAAAGATTTAATATTTTTACATCAGGATTCATGGATAGAGATATTTTTATGGGCATTGATTTTGAAAAAAATAAAATGGCTATTTCTGGTAGTATTATGGCTGCTTGTATTCAATATAAAAATCCACTTGTTGATTTGTTTGATTTGTCTAATTGTCATGAAAGTAAAGATACCAGTCAACCATCAATAAATGCTATTTATAATAGATATTTTGATGAATATTATCCTGAAGCAGATATTGATATAATGATTAAAACACAAAATATGTTAGAATTTATTGATATATCAAAAAATGTTTTTAAGAAAGTTCGTGAAAATATAATGATTTTTTCACAATATGCTGATGAAGAACATTTCAAAATTAATTACATTAAAAAAGTTTATCTTAATGTTAACAAAAAATATGTAAGGGAAAAAATTTCAAATTCTAAATATTCATATGAAGATATTATTACAAACTTGTCTAAAATTCATATCAAAAAATTATTTCAGCCTATTATAATTAAACATAATAAAGATTTAAAAAATGATTACAATGAACAAGATGTGTTAAAATATCCTGAATATTTTGAATTACCATCTAGTGATGATATTATAATTAATCTTTACGATAATGAAAAGAATACTAGAATTATTGATACTAAAAGTAAAAAACAACTTCAAGGTTTAGATGATGAAATGTCTGATGAAGAAGAAACAGAACACGATGAAAATAATTTAGATAATGCTTCAGATAATATTACAGATGAAATTTATAATGATATCAAAGTGAATATACAGCTAAAGACAAAAGTGACATCACCTCATATGAATCATGATTTAGAAATCTTTCCTATTTTTGGTGATGATTTCTTTTCGGTTGTTCATAAGTTTCATCTACCTTGTGTAAGAGCATATTATGATGGAAGTAATGTATATATGACACCCTCATGTATTTCAGCACATATGACAAATACAAATATAGATTATAAATATATTTCAGGAAATAAAGATCCTATTGAGATTATCAATAAATATAGAATGAGAGGTTTTGGCACAATATTAAATAAAAATGAAATAACAATGTTTTTAAATTATATAAGTAAAGTACCATTTTGGAAAAATCTATATCAAGTTGATGATAATAAAAAACATATTTCACATATATTTGGAGAATTAGATCCTACTAAAAGAATATTTCATCCAAGACTCTTCAATATTGATTTTTATACTGATCCTAAGATTAGACCTATTCCATATGAAAACCCCTATAAAAATTTAGATTCTAAAAAATATATTTCCAGTAATACTTGGGAGTTAAGAGAGGATTTTAAATCCATTATAAACAATAGTGGATATATTATGCCATTACAATTATATATGATAATGAGATAGTACAAAATAATTGATTTTTTTAAACATTAAAAAGAAAGAAGTATATATATTAATGTCCTTTTCAAACAAGTTATCTAAAAAACAAAATATTGATATTGAAGAGTCCCTAAAACTTTTTGCTAACAATTATGCTAAACTTAATGATGCTATGTTTCTCCTTGATGAAATTTATGAAACAAAAAAACAAGAATTACTCAATGCTTTAAAAAATGATGATTTAATTAATAATATAAAAACAAAACAAATTGTTATTAAAGATATATGTCAATTAAAGCCTGAACAATTATTCCCTAATAGATTTAGTAAAATTATTAGTAAGAAAGAAAAAGAATTTTACAAAAAAAATAATACATGTACATCTGATGTATTTAAATGTAATAAATGTGGTGCTAGAAAATGCCAAGTATCTCAACAACAAACTAGATCGGGCGATGAACCAGCAACTACTTTTGTAACATGTGTTGAATGTGGTCATAGTTTTAGTTTTTAATTTTTTTAAACTATCTAGCATTTATGCTAAATTTTTTTAATAATAAATTAATATCATCTGGCAAACTATGATACTTTAAAAAGGTATTATAATTGTAACCAAATGTTATTAACATTCTCTCTATTAATCTAGGATTTCCAAAATAAAATAAATCTAAGTTTTCAGTTGTTTTTAATAAATTTACTTTTTTTTTAGATTCTAAGTCCAAAAAGTTTTGTTTTAATTCTTTAATATCAAAATTTTTATTAATATCTGATGATAAATTGTAACATATATCATAACCATTTAATCCAAAATTTCTAAAAAATAAATGTTTTACCTTCCATATATTAATATTTTTTTCATAATAATTTATCTTTTTTATGTTTTGTTTTAGTTCGTCTTTCAAATAATTTTTTATATCATTATTTTTGTCAAATGAAACAATATAAATATCAATATTGTAATCATTTTTTTTTTCTAGATAGTTAACAAATTTTTGGAATGTATTATTTATTATATCTAAGCTTTGACCATAAATTAATAAACACTTTTTACTAGACATTTTATAATTTGATATATTTAATTCTATATTTAAACTATTATATCAAATAGTTTTTTCCCTGAAATTTTATTTTTTAATTTTAAATTATAAAGTGTATTTATTGTTTCATTTATATTTGTATATTTAATAATTTTATCAATTATACTTGGTTTATTATATTTTACTGAAAATTTGATAAGACTTGAAAAATCTTTATATAATAAAAATAATTCTATTTCACTAAAAATAATTTTGGTATAGTTTTTATCAGTATCGTATATTGTTCTGAATAAATCAACTAATAAAAAAATAATATTATCATATACTATCTCATTATCATCATTAAAACAATATTTTTTAGATATCCTGTTCCATCTTTTAATATTAGAATGTAATATACCAATATTATAAGAATCTGATACTTTTAAAACATCAATAGCATACAAAGATATATATTTTTTTATACAATCTTCTATATTATTGTACATTTTTTTACTTTGAAAATTGTTTAAATTATTGCTCCAATATTTTATTGGTCGTAAATTATTATCTTTATAAAAATTTAACATACTTTTTTTAAATCCCAACCAAAATTCTTCAATTTCGAAATCTGGATTATTTTCACTCATTTAGTATAAATTAATTTTTTTTCTTTATGCTTATTAATATTAAAACCATTAAAATTAATGGTTTTAATATTTCAGTAGTTCAATATTTAAAAGTGGCTAGATATCAAGTGACACAACTTTAAAAAGCGGTTCAATCTTGAAATAGCTCAAAATCAAAGTTTTATTCTTGTCACCATGTTTTCCACAACGGAACTTGTTGCAAATAGTCGAGGATGTCAATTGATGAAGCCTCGAGCAAAGAGTAACCTTCAGCCCGTCGTGCTTCAATGTGTCTCTCAAGAAATTCTGGGTGTAATGTGATTGTGTCAATGACACTCCTTTCTTGACCAAATCCGTTGAAGACTACAACCGTTAGGTAAGACATTCTTGAAAAAAGATGGACTCCATATTTTTCAATGATTCCTGCAGCGAGTGGGTTGATGTGGATGATAGTTCTACCTTCGCGAGCAGATACCGCCTTGACTTCTATTCCACAACAACCTCTTGG
>Ga0209634_1002468_pt1 | contig 12950 bp, 10 predicted proteins | sample LinPmetageLP40_FD_184043 | JGI IMG/M metagenome (GOLD analysis project Ga0209634, IMG submission 184043) | Marine viral communities from the Pacific Ocean - LP-40 (SPAdes) (version 2) | ecosystem: Environmental > Aquatic > Marine > Oceanic | place: Pacific Ocean | collected 2010-08-26 | reverse complement strand
GCCTTCTATGAAAGGAATTGATGGTAACACTTATAATATATATCAACATCCTATATATAAAACATTTAAAGTATTTGCCGTGGGTGAAAATTTAACAAACAAACACATATATGAAATAGAGCCCTGCGCCCCTAATATATCTTTATATGAAAATAACATAAAAGCATACAATAAATTAAAAGGGAAATGTAAAAATATTAAAACATTTAGTGATGACAATAAAATTAAAGATAATAGTTTTAATCAATTACAAATTAGAACAAAACTTAATACTATTAATAAAAATAAGCAAAATCTAGATAGTTTGAGAAACGAAGTAAAAAAATTAGAAGGTGAACTAGATAGAAAAGAAATAATTAAATCTAATTATAATAGATCAAAATTACAAAAATATAATGAACATAAACAAGACCAAATATATGAAGGAAGAAGGCGTCTTAATAAAAAAAATGGTATTGGTCTTACTGTTACTTATCCACAAGAAGTATTAAAATACTTAATTCAATTTTATAAATATAAATATATTTTAGACCCTACCGAACAAGAAAAAAATAATAAAATACTTGACAAACTACTTCAATTTGATAATCAAACTAGTAATAAAGACTTTAATAAATTTATTGAACAACAAATTAAAGAAGATAATATAGATATAGTAAAATTATTACCTGACCCAAATTCTCAAAAATTTAAAGATAAATGGATTAATAGAAAATTATTAGAATCAAAATTAGTTGAAAGAAATATGGAAACTGATTTAGAAATTGGTGAATAATATATTGTTTAATAAGATAGTTTTTCAATATCATCTAAAGTATATGGTTCAAGAGAAACATCTCTTAAAGGAACCCATTTTTGAAATATACTAGAATAGCGACATTCCATACAAATATTGATTGAATTTTTATTATTTTTAAATAATTTATAAAGATATTTACTTGTTTTCATATTAGGTACCAGAGCATTATCATATTTAATAAGTTCTGTTTTATCTTCATTATAAATATAAAGATTAAAAACATCAGGCATATCTGTATGAAGAACTTTAAAAACCATATTATTTTCACCAATTTGAGACTTATTTGTAATGTCTAATGATATATCTTCATTTGTAATTATATTTTTAGATGATATTATTTCATCATTATTTGATTGTTCAAAATGAGTTTCTGTAGATTTATTAATTGTTTTAGACCATAATGTTGGTTTGTGTGTTCTAATCATATCATCAATATCATCATTAGATTGTAAATGGTATATATGGTTTCTAGGAAATAACATTGAATAATTAGAATATTTTGTATTTAAATTATAAAAGACAAGCCCCTTACAATGATAAGAAAGACTAGGAAGAAATTTATTAATTAAAACTTTAATTTGTGAATACGAAAATAACTTTTTAATTTGAATAGGACACGGTTCTATTGTAGGTTCTTGTGTAAAATTATTATTAAAAATATGATAAATAGTTTCAAATTTAGATACTATATTCTCATTATTCATTTTTTTACCTTTATAAATAAGAAGATTATCTATTAAGAAAAACCATTTTTTATTTTTATCACGAACCAATTCTCCTGAAAACATAGTATCTGTATATAATTCATCAGCAAACTGATATTTAACACAATGAATTTTAGGAAATGAAAATCCACCCTTTAATTTTCTATCAATATAAAAACAACAATTGGTATTATCTATTCTTGTTAAATATAAAAGATATGGATTACCATTTGTTAATGGTGTTAATAAATGTTGATGATACAACACATTTTTTAAAATAGATGGATTTAAAAATACATATAACTTATCTACTACTTTAATATCATATTTATCATCTATAAATCTTATAAATTCTTCTTTAAAGTCATTATTATTAACATTACTACATTTTTTATCACAAAATGATATATCTGATAATTTTCCTTCTAACGATAACATTTTAAACTTAACTAAGTTTTATATTATTTAGTAGTATTTTATATTGTTTATCTGTATTATCTGTATTATCTAAATTATAATCTATAATTTGTAATTTATAATTTGTAATATAAAAAATTTCTTAAAAATTTTAAATCAATTTTCTTTTATAGTATTTATTATTTTAATTATGTTTTAATATATATATTTTATTCTCTAGTTATATTAATATATAATATTGTTAAATTATTGTTATATTTCTTTTATATTAATATTTAATAATAATAATTAATACTATAAAAAATAAAATTAAATACAATGGTTTCTCATTCAAATTATAGTAAAAATAAAGCGTTTAAAAAGGAAAATATAAAACAACAATTTATAAGAAAAAAAACGAAACAAAAAAAAGAAACTTCATATTTAAAGAATAAAAATAAATTAAACGGTAAGAATACAAGAAAGCGTAAGCATACTAAAAAAGGAGAACAATATAAGGGTAGTTTAAAATCAAAGAAAAAAACTCCAATAAATATTAACAAAAATAAGAAAAATTTAAAACCGGTTCTATTAAAACAACAAGATGGTGGCGGTATATTTTCTAGTTGTATTAGTGTATCTATAGATAAAAAAAAAAGTAAATATGATAAACTAGATTCTAAACTTAAAAAAAATCTGGGTCCATTTTCTAATATTATGGATGTAATGAAAAAAAGCTATTTAAAAGTTTTAAAAGAACAATACTATACATTATTAATAAACAAAAGAAAAAAATTTAATCAAGAAAAAAAAAGAGATGAAGTAAAGGGTGATAAAACATTATTTGACAATCAAATAAAAATTTTAGATGGTAATATTCAAGATTCAAATAATAAAATTAAAATTAAATTAAAAGAAGCTACTAAAAAAATGAAAAAATATAAAAAAATAAAAAAAAAATATGATAGTGTATCTAAAACTTATATGAAATTTGTAGATAAATTAATGTATGGTTCAAAGAAAGGTAAGGCAGAACCTGATAAAAAAAGTTTTAATTATAAAATGAATCAAATTTTAAATATTATTGAATCAGCGGAATCTACATCGGAAGGTAGCGAAGATAGGAAAAAATATAATAAATGTAAAAAAAAATATGATAAAGCAAAATCAATCTATACTGATATTAAATCTAAAATAGGGGCAAATATATTTACGGGCGATACTTTAAATAATGATATTGTATTTATTGATGCGTTTATTACTAAATCTGGACTTAAACATACAAATGATATAAGTAAGTTTAAAAATGAATGGGAAGGAGAAACTACTAAGTTTTATAATGAAATCATAAAATTAGTACCAGAACAATCAGTAGATAGTATAAAAACCAATACAACAATAAAAAGTTTAGATTATAAAAAAGATGTAGAAAGAATTGAGGGTGATATTATTAATGTTTATAATATATTTTATCAGGTTAATGAAAGTACATTAAATATTAATGTTGTAAGAGTATTAGAACATATTAAACAATTTATGAATGGTATTAAAGAAACACAAGGGGGTATAGTAAAGGATTTGCGTAAATTAAAGGAGGGATTTTTAAATTTACAAAATACATCTATATTGAAACTAATGAGTAATTATATTATTAGAGCACATCTACAAAACACTAAATTATTAATCTGTATAAAATATTATTTTGAAAATATTAGTAATCAAAATGCTGTTGAATTATTTACTAAAACAAGTACATATTCAAACACAGACCCTAATAAAAGAATTGGATTAGCGGAGGGGCTTGGAGTGGGAAAATCAGACCAAAATGTTTTTGAACAACAAGTAAGTAAAGCACCAGCAGCTCCTATACCAATTGAAAAAACAAATTTAACATCAAGTGTTAGCGGGGGAATTATGAGAGGTGGTGGTAAATTACAAAATATTTTAGAGAAAGATAGAAAATTTAAATTTAATAAACAACAACTTGAACACATAATGAAATCAACAAACTTAGTAAATTATAGTAAGCCAAAATTTGATAAGCAACATAAAACAGAGACAGAACTTAAAAACTATTACAAAAAACATAATCAAAGAAATATAGAAGCAAACAATTTTTTAGTACAAGCAAAAAAAATTTCTAAATTGGATGAGCAGATTAACGATAAAAATGAACAAATAAAAAAGAATTATGATGAAATAGATACAATAGATACTAAGCTATCAACTGCTACTACTGCTGCTATTAAAAAAAAATTAACCTCCCGAAACACAGTTTTGGAAACAGAAAATACAAAATTAACAGATGAAATAGATAAAAAAGAAAAAGAAAAAGAGAAACTATTAAAAGAGGTAACATTTAGACCATTAACTGAATGGAGAAATAGTTCTGTAAAAAAGAAATATGATACTAAAAGTTGTAACCCTCTTAATGGTCAAAAATATAAATGTTTAAAAAAACCAGAATGTTATTATAATAATTATGATACTAAATGTTACACTAATTTCAACATATCAACAATATTAAAAAACATAAATGATAGAATTGAAAATTTGAAAGCTGAAGAACCTAATAGTTTAGATTCTGAAGAATTAAAAGCGTTAATAGAAGATAAAAGGAAAATATTACCATACGATGCCGCAAATCAAATAAAACTTAAAATAAAAGAATATGAAGAACACTATAAAGCTTATTTTGAATTTAAGAAAAAATATTATTTAACAATATTATATTTTTATATTATTTATGACCAGTTTAAAGATAATAATGTAACAGAAGATACTTTAAGTACAGCAAAAGAGAATTTTAAAAAAACATCGTTATATTCAACTTACTATGCTATGTTTGATAAAATAGATATAGAAATTACTTTTCCTAAAATAAATCTAGGTATTTCTAATTTTAAAAAAAAGAATAGTCGTAGTGATAAACTAAAATATATAAAAAGAAAGCTTTTTTCAAATACTAATGAAGATGATTTAGAAAAAGATAAAATTGAAGATGCTTTAAAACATTTTATAATATTGTATGAGATTGATTATATTTAAAATTGAATTTTTTAAATTAAAGTTTTTTATATATTATTATTATAAAAATAAATAATAAGTAGTAGTCTAGTATTAAAAAAAATATATTGACATAATTATGAATTTTTGTAAAGAATGTGATAATTATTTAACATTACAAATGAAAGAAACCGCACAGCAAGATAAGTTAATATATGTTTGTAAAAATTGCGGATTTGAAGAAGAATATAATACCGTATTAAATAAAGAGGAATCTGGTGAATTTTGTATATATAAAAACTATTATGATAAAAAAGATATAGTAACACATAACGAAAACATTAGATATTTAAGTGAAGACCCTACTCTTCCTAGAGTCAATAATATTACTTGTCCTAATGATGAATGTATTACAAATACAACATTAGATAGTAGTGCATTGTTAGAAAAATCAAAAAATCCTAAATCGCAACAATTAAGTGAAAATAAAAATGAAGTAGTTTACCTTATTATTAATCAAGAAGATATGATATTTCAATATGTATGTTGTAATTGTAAAACATCCTGGACTAATAGATAAACTTATAAATATATAATAAATATATAATTAATTTCTAGTTAAATTTTTATACTTTTTTAAAAATCTTATATTAATTTATATAATATAAAATATATAATATAAATATAGTACTCACAATATGTATAGTATTAAAAGAGATGTAAAAGCATCTATTACTAAAATTCAAGAAAAAAAAACATTAGTATTAATATCGTGCATCGGTATTATTCTTTTGACATTATTTTTTTTTAAATTAACATTTGAAGAAAAAAAAACAAGTATGGTTGAAAAATATAGAGATACACTCAAAAAAAATCCATATATTAAAAGAGACCTAAAACCACTTTCAACATGTAGAGAAATTAAAAATAAAGAATTTGATTATAAATTAGTAGATTATTATATTTCTTCTAGTTTTAATTCTCCTTTAATAGGTAATCAAAAACGCGATTATTTAAGCCTAGATTTTTTTAAAGAAGTAATAGATACTGGAGCTAGGTATTTAGAATTTCAAATAAATCCATCTTCTACTAATGATTTTCCAGAACCTATTGTAGGAACAGGAGAAGTTAATAATAATTGGGGAGATAGTATGAATTTCTTAACTTTAGACGATGTATTAAAAACAATTAGAAAATCAGCATTTAATAGTAATATGAATTATCCTTTAATAATATATTTGGATTTTAACAGTACTAATAAACATTTACTTAAAAGAACAGGGGAACTTATAAACTCATATTTGGGTGATTATGTAGTTAAAAATAATAAATATGTAAAAACCCCTTTTGTATTTGAAAGAATATGTGTATTTAATAGAAAAATATTATTTTTATCATCTTTAAATAAATCCAACTTTGCGACGACACCTTTAGAAACAATAATATTACCAGAGCTTGGATTCGTAAGACGTGTATTTTATGAAGATATTGATAAACAATTATCAATAGAACATACACTGTCACAAAAATTACAAAGAGAAGATGATGAAAATTTTAAAAAAAATTATAAAACTTATGAAGATATATTAAAAAAAACAAATGCTCTAAATAAAATAGGTAAAACATTTTATGATATTTTGATTGAAGAAAAATATCAAAATCCATTATTGCATTTTAATAAAGTAGGTTTAACTATTATAATACCTCATAAAAAAGAAGATAATTTCACACTTAATTATGAACCACAGTCATATTGGGATAATGGGTGTCAAATTGTATCTATAAACTTTCAAGAATCACTAGACCGTAACTTTTTAGATAAAATAAATAATCCAGTTTATAAATTAACAAATAAAGACCCTATAATTATAAGATATTTATCTAAATTTAATAAAAATAGTTTTATATTAAAATCTGATGAAGAGCGATTTTTTGAAACGGCTACTACAGATAAACCAATGGAATTATTTGATATAGAAGAAAATGAAGGGCTTCAATTAAAGATCTCTGGTAAATTTATGACTGAACATATTTCATTTAATAATAAAATAATTGTTTGTATGATACAATCATATTCTCATCCTATATATTATTTAGATAGTAATAGTGGTATAGTGAGATTTGTTAATAAAGATGATCCATCTAATAATAATAAATCTGAAAATGATTATTTATTTATGTTTGTTCCATCTAAAGATGACATTCTTAATAATAAACAAGCAATTTCTATTATTCCATTAAATAAAATGGTAGATATAGATGTTATGAAAAGGCAAGTATTAACAAGAAATGTTAATGATTTTATATATAGAACTGTATCTAATAATTCGCATAGTTTAATACAAAAATCATCATTTTATCCAGTTGCTGCTACTTGTAATGAAGCAAGTCCAACTGTATCATTTAGAATAGATGGAGAATTTAATACCCCATTTTTGGGGTATGATAATAAGATATTAACAACATATGTTAAAAATGATACCAATAAAATGAAAGAATCTTGCTGTTTTAATATTACTAAGATACCATATTTTAAAGAAGATATGAAACAAAATAAATCTGTTAAATTATTTTTATATATTAAACATAGATATTCTAATAGATATTTGCAAGGACTTAGTAATAATATTTGTATCTTTAAAAATAAAAATGTGGAAAAAACTAATAAATTTCAAATTATAATGGATAGTGATATATATGATGTAAGTCAATTATTTTCATTGAAAATAAATAATAGATATTTACGATATCATATATCCAGTAATAACTTATTATCAGATACTACTAATATAGATAATAGTTCTACATTTAGAATAGTAAAATATAATGATAACTATAATTTACACTTGCTTAATACTACTTCAAATAAAGAAGATAGAACTCTTAATAATATAAATAATAAACCTATATTTAACAAAAATGAGAATGTGAATAATACATATATAAATAATTCATTAATGTGTTATCTTAAATTTGAAATCGAAAATTAACTTTTATATTTTTAACTTTTGTTATTTGTAAAAAATTATATTTTTAAATAGTAATAATAACTATAATATATTATATTAGTTATATTTATTGATAAAAATAATCAATAGTAATAAATACTAAATAATCAATAATCAATAAAATATTCAATATGGATACTAAAAATACAAATTTAAATACTACCAATGACACAAATACTGCTAGTAACACAAATACTGCTAGTAACACAAATACTACAAATGACACAAATACAGCTAATGATACAAATACTGCTAGTAACACAAATACTACCAATGACACAAATACAGCTAATGATACAAATACTGATAATAAGTCTAATATGGGTAATAATATGGATAATATTAATAAAATTAATATGGAAGAACAGAAAAATAGTAAGGGTAAAACTGGATTATTAAGGCGTGGCAATCCACTATCTAATAATATTTTTTTAATAGCAATTGCCATATTAGTTGTAATATTTATACTTTTAATAATATTATTTTCAGATGGTTTCAGAACTAAAAAAACTATTAATAATTTTAAAGTTTATGATAAATATCAAACTATTAAAAACTATAACTATAAAGCCAAAGGTCATAATGTATTAGGAAATCATTTTATAGCTAGCTCTTATAATTCTTGTAATGTAAAAAAACCTACATTAAGCTATATAAATTGTGATGATATTTTAAAGGGTATTTTAAAATCTGGTGCTAGATACATTGAAATGAAAATATTTAATGATAAATTTGGTGATAAAAATATAGAACCTATTGTTAATAATGGTTTTGAAACGGGTGAATGGAAACTCTGCTTTAATAGTGTTAATTTTGAAGATGTGTGTAAAGTAATAAAAGAACACGCATTTAAAATAAATAAAAAAATGAGTGATGGTAAAATCGAGGGTGTACCTAATCCAGATGATCCATTATTTATTTCATTGGATTTAAAAACTAGAAATAATGTAGATACTCTTAACAGATTAACTAGACATATTACTACTCATTTGAGAACATATCTTTTACCTACTAAATATAAGTATAATAATAATCCCAATTTATTAAATATGAAAATGAGAGATTTAAAGCAAAATATTGTAATATTCTGTAGTAGTGGTTATCAAGGTTCTGATTTAGAATCTATAATGAATGGTTCTTGGGAAGAAGGAGGTAATATAGATAGAGTATATTGGGAAGACCTAGATAAATTAGGGAAAGATGATAAAGAAGATTTTAAAATTAAAGTAAAACAAAAATTAACAATAGTAACACCTGACCCAAATTTAGATTTAGTAGGAAAGCTTAAAATAGTCGGAAAACAAAATTATGATACTAAAATTGCTTTTGATTTAGGTTGTCATTTTGTTAGTGTTTATTATCAATCAATGGATAAATTTATGAATTCTTATATCACTAGATTTAGAAAAAACTCTATAATATTAAAACCAGATTATTTACATATTAAACATAAAAAAAGCAAAAATTTAGAAGAAAGTAAGGAAGACGACCAAAATAGATTTAATTATTCAGCATACAGAAATAAATTACAAGAAGCCGCTGATTATTTAGAAAATTTAGATATTGATTAAGTAATCGATTAAATAATCGATTAAGTAATCGATTAAGTAATCACTAAATCAATTCACACATTTAATCATATTTTTTCGTAAATAACATACTAGACTTAAACGTCCATAATTTTTTCTCCCTTTTACCTTAGGTGTAATCTTTGTATTACAATGCCATTGATGGACATCCATCGCCAGAAAATCACCATTACGAACATCAACTGCTACTTTATATTGCGGAAAACCTAAATACCCTCCTTCATACGCGTCGTTTCCTGGCATACATTTACTTTTCTCCAATACAATTAAATTACCAAATCCCTCTTCTAAATCACCTCTGTCTTTATGTGTACCTGTTCTATAATTATAATTAATTGTTATTGTGCTAAACGCCGTTTTTTCTATTTGAAAATTTGGTGTTTTTTTTGCCCTTTTCAACTGCATTGAATGTCGTTTGGGTGCCAGGTTTTTAAAAAGGGTGTTTGCCCTTTTAATAAGAGGAAGTGTTTCCTTCCATTTAGATACTTGTTCTTTTGTAAATTTGGTTGTTCTACAAGGTATATTAGGTATTGATTTTTTACTTGTTTTCTTTCCATTTGATTTATTAAAAACATTTCTATCATAACGGTCAAAATATCCTATAATACCACTCTTTACATAATTACTAATATGGTCTTTTTTTGCTTTACCATCACTCCCTATATAATAAGAACGGAATTTTGATTTAGATGTAGTTTTTTTTACATATTTTGGTAGTTTTTTTGTATTAAGTAATCCTGATGCACTCCCTCTATTATTGTGTTTTTTTTGTGCTTCTTTTTCAAGTGCGTTGTATGCCTTACAACACAATGATGGTTTAATCACATTTTTTCTAAATGATAGGAGGAGTTTTTGTTCTTTATTATCATCTAGTATATAAACATCACAATCTTCTTTAATTATAGTATCAAAATGTGATTCATCAAAGAAATGTCCTTCTTTCTTTGATATTGTATCTTCTTTAATACGGTCTTTTATTACTATAGTTTTTGGTTTCATAATTATAAATATATTAGATTTTATTTATTGAATGTATAAAAATGTTTAAAAAATAAATTAAATTAAAAATCAAAAATAATTATTTAGTATCTTCTGTATCCACCACCACCACTATGTTTACCATAAGCTCCACCTCCTTTATGTGATTTGTGTCCTGCACCACCTTTGTGAGCTCTTTTAGAGTGTCCTCCCCCACCTTTATGTTTGTTACAATTAGAACCTCCTTTGTGAGCTCTTTTAGAGTGTCCTCCTCCACCATTATGTGATTTAGAACTAGAGGAGCCTTTATGAGATTGTTTACTAGTTTTTTTAGATTTCGTTTTAGTATCACAACATTTTGCCATTTTTGAACATGATGTAACACATTTTTTACAACATCCCATATTATGTTTTTTACATTCCGCCACACACGCAGAACACGCTTTTTTACAAGCCATTGTTAAACAATTGATAACTTCTTTATTACCTCCACACTTCATTGAAACTTTCAATGCTTTACAAACTCTTTCACACATTAAACAAAGTCTAACGCAATCGCTCATTCCAGCTTTACCAGAACAAAGACAATCAGAAATACACGTTTCGCAAGCTAAAATACAATCATTAATCATACGCTCCATAATAAAAATAAAACTTTAGTATAAACACAAGAAACTTAAAAATACAAATATATATATATATATATAGTTAGTTAGAAAAAAATTTTAATAATTAATATTAATTAAATAAGAAATAAGAAATAAGAAATAAGACATTTTAAAAACAATCATCTATTAATTTTTTAAAAGTAATTGGGTTTTTAAATACATAACTTATAAATGTTTCTCCTTTTAAAAAACAGGTATTTTTTTCTTTCGTTGATGTTTCAGTAGTAATATTTCCAATTATATTCGTTTCATAGTTTTCATTGTGAATATCATTTAAAAAATAAGTTCTTTTGTCATTATTCCAAATCAATTGAAAATTATAAAAAATATTATCATAAACACCTTCAACATTATTATATTCTTCATTATAGTAAACATCAAATATATAAATATTTTCACAATTACAACTTTTAAATAAATAGTGTGGTGTTGAATTTATATTTATTATTTTAAAATAAATACTTTCTTCAATTGGTATGTTAAGTGTTTGAGTTCCTATAAATATATCTATATTTGAGTTTTCTGAACATAATGCTGTCATATTTTATTTATAATATTAGTAGTTTAAAAATAATTTTCAATTTTATTATTATATATTCCATACTTTTTTATATTATAATTTATATATAGTAATAATTACTAATTAATATATAATAACAATAATTAATAAAATAAATAATATAGTATGTCAAATACAGATAATTTTCTTAAATATTTACTAGTTGTATTACTAGTTGTAATAATGTGTTTATATTTTAAACAACAATCTGGTTTTAAAAATAACAATAACAATAATAACAATAATAATAATAATAATAATAATTTTAATATAGAAAGTAAAGAGAGAGTTAATAGTAAAGTGGAAGAAAAACCCCAAAATGAATTATTATCAAGCAATCAACAATTATGTTCTAATAAAAGAAAATGTGATTTTGTTGAATTTACAAATGGAAAACATTGTTTAGGACCAGTAAGGAATTTTCATCAATCATTTAATCCGTGTAATATAAAAGATTTAGGTTGGCGTAAATGGTGGTTTAAAAATATGAATAAAAATAATTTGTGTGAACCAAATAACTTTCAACCTATAATGAAAAACTTTTTAAAAAATCAAGAAAATACAAAAAATATTTATTTTTAATTAATTAATTTTCTAATAATTATTTTCTAATATATATATATAAATATATATATATAAATATAAATTAATTAAGTACTCACATTTAATTTTTAAAAATGGCTAAAGCTGCAGCATCAAATAAAAAGCTTTCTCTGTGCATACTCTTAATATTAGGCACTCTTGTCTTAGATCATCTTAATACTTTAACAAGTTTTTTCAAAGAAATTGGTAAAACTAAATTTAGCAAACTTAAACCAGAATCAAAAAAAAAAGAATACATTTTTAATATTATTGTAACTATATGTTATGCTATAACATTAGTTGTTTGTTTATTATCATTACTTTAATTAAAATAAAATAAAATAAATTATTTATTTTTTTACTTTTTTTGTTTTAACCTTTTTATATGTTTTACTAAACGCATTATCATTTATACCATAATATTTTTTACTATTTGGTTCCATTAATATATAATCTCCTACTTGTAAAAATTGCTTTCCACCCCAACTAGGTGTTATTACTAATTCACTTTTTGACGATTTCTTGTTTGTATTTTTTTTTGTTAATTTTACACCCTTTCTAATGACTGGCTTACTAACAATATTACCTAAATTATAAGCATTCAATACTTTTTCTAATAATAAACCGTATTTTTCATTTTTTGCTCCACAAATAACATAAT
>Ga0209634_1002467_pt1 | contig 12953 bp, 13 predicted proteins | sample LinPmetageLP40_FD_184043 | JGI IMG/M metagenome (GOLD analysis project Ga0209634, IMG submission 184043) | Marine viral communities from the Pacific Ocean - LP-40 (SPAdes) (version 2) | ecosystem: Environmental > Aquatic > Marine > Oceanic | place: Pacific Ocean | collected 2010-08-26 | reverse complement strand
GTCCCACCACTATCTTGTAATCTATATTGGTCATCAGCATAAGCATTTTTAAATAACATATCCCCACTTGCACTTATGTTTCCTGAAGCTGTTATATGACTTGCAAAGGTCGCACCATTGTCTGCTGCTAGTTTAAATACATGTGTACTTAAATCATCATTAACATCATCAATGACAAAATTTGTACCTTGAATACCCATAGCCCATTTTTTGGTACCTGGTCTTTCAAATTTTATGTTAGGAGTAGTACCATCTGATATGTGTAATTTAGCATCAATAGAAGTTTCACTTATGCCTATTTGATTAAATATACCATCTCCACTTGCACTTATATTACCTGAGGCTGTTATATGTCCAGTAAATGTATGAGTGTCAGAAACTGCATTTCCTAAGACTGAAGCACCTGTTGAAGTAATTGATGTTAATGTGCCTACTGATGTAATGTTTCCTTGTGTTGCTTGAGTTGTTGCTGTGTTCGGAGCTAAACCTGCAATTGTTGCTACTGTATCTGCTTGACCTGTTAAATCACCAGTTACGTCTCCAACAACATCTCCTGTTAAAGCCCCCACAATTTTAGTACCAATTACATGTGCAAAGGAACCTGTTCCAGTAGCTGTTACGTTTCCTTTATCAGTACCTGAACCTGTAGCTATTAAATTGAGAGTGGTAGTTGTAGCACTTGAGCTTATATTACCTATTGCATTTAAATTACCCGATAATGTTGCATTGTTAAGTACAGCGTCGGATCCACTGACTATAACTTTTTTCCAATTTGGCATATTTTTTTTTATTACGGTTGGTTACTTGTAACAAGCCCACTTCCCCCTAAGGGGCCAATAATTTATTATAAATATATAAAAATATTTATTTACTAGCTTTTTCTAATTCTTTTGTTTTTTTCTTAGTAGATTTTTCAATTTCTTTTTCTACTTTAACCTGTAGTAATGCTAGATTTTTTGCATCTTTACCACTAATAGTTATTATATCAAGTCCTTGACGTATAACTGTCCATTCTTCTGGTGTAAACATAACTTATTATTTTAATTTATTGTAATTATTTTGTAATTTATATACGAGATTATATAAGCTTTCTAATACAGAACCATTAAAATTTGAATTTTTTATTGATTGTAGTATAATTGCAATCTCATCTTTTGATAAATCAATTGATATTTGATTATTATTTTCTAAGGAAGTATTTTTAGGTTTTTCTAAATTCTTTAAATTTTTACTACCTTTTTTAAATACATCTGAGTTTTCTTCTATCTTACTAGCTTGAAACATAACTTTATTTATTAATTTGCTAAACACTTATTCATTAAGAATACACATAGATATCACCTGTGTCTGTTTCAACGTGTATATTACCATACCCATAATCAGATCCTCCATATTCAGGGTTACCTGATGGTACTGCTGTACTAAATGTTACTACACCTACGTAAGCATCAGGAACCATTGCTGATTGTGTTACTGTAAAATCATTTTGAAGTGCCCAACGATTTGCTGTTCCCCCCTCAAAACCAAAAGCAGAACCTGAGGGATTGTCTCCTGCTGATGAGTGTACTACAATACCTCCATCTCCTGCTGTTGCTGATCCTGAAGCTATTGATATAAATCTATCTGCTACAAGTAGATTTTCTGAATGTTGGAATGAAGCTGTTCCTGCTACTATTAAATTTCCATCTATTTGTGCATTTCCAAACTGTACATTTGAATTTGTATTAACTGCTTGATCTAAAGCTCCTAAATAACCCCATTGTGTGTTTGATATTGTTACACTGTTTATATTAGCTACTTGTTGTGCTTCAGCTTGTGTTATTGCAGTTCCTTGTACTTGTGCTACTGTTGCTGCACCACCTGCTGCTATTGTTACATCATCACTTACAAGAGCAAATGCTCCATTAGCAACCATTGTCATGGTTGCTCTTAATTCAGTTCCATTGTCTGAAATTAAAAATTCATCTTGAGTTGCATGTGGAACACCACTAAATGCAGTTAACTCATCAATATCTACTGATGTTGCTGCAACATTTGTTAAGTGACGACCATCTCCAACAAATTTAGCAAATGAACCTGTTCCTGTACCTGTTACATTTCCTTTATCAGTACCTGAACCTGTAGCTATCAAATTGAGAGCAGTAATTGTAGTACTTGAACTTACGGCTCCTGTAGTATTTACTGCTCCAGCTACTGTTAATACCCCATCTGCTACAGTCATTAAATCAGTATCATCTGTGTGACCTATAGTTGCACCATTTATTCTAACATTATCTACTGTTAGTGTAGTTAAAGTTCCTAATGATGTTATATTTCCTTGTGCTGCTTGTGTAGTTGCTGTATTTGGTGCTAATCCTGCGATTGTTGCTACTGTGTCTGCTTGACCTGTTAAATCACCTGTAACGTCTCCAACAACATCTCCCGTTAGAGCTCCTACAATTTTGGTACCAATTACATGTGCAAATGAACCTGTTCCTGTGGCTGTTACGTTTCCTTTATCAGTACCTGAACCTGTAGCTATTAAATTAAGAGCAGTAGTTGTGGCACTTGCACTTATAGCTCCCGTATTTGATAATCTTCCACTACTTGGATTATATTTAAATTTAGCTACTGTTTCTACTGCTTGAGTTCCACTAGCTCCGTCTAACATTCCAACGAAAAATTCTGCGTTGTCTGTTGTTGCAACAGCTGTTACACTAGTTGCTTCTGCTGCAGTACCTGTTGTGTCTGCATTCTTTTGTGCAAATCTAGCACCAATAGCTTTAGACGACATTATCGTGTCATCTGCATCTACAAATTCAGCGGTAATATTTAAATCATCTATTGCATGTCCTCCAATCTCATATGTTAAAGCTCTAATAGCTCCACTTGAACTTATATCACCTGAGGCTGTTATGTTTCCAGTTAGTGCTATAAAAGTTGAAGCGAATTCACCTACAACTACATTATTACCTTCAATTTTAACAGTATCTGAAGCGAATTCTAATCCTGTGTTTGCATCACCAAAACGGCTAATTAAACCTCCAGCAAAAACATTTCCAGCTACTTCAACATGTCCAAATGAACCTGTTGATAATATAGATCCACTTACTGTTCCTAAGTTGTCTATTGTTAAAGCGTCTCCTGATGGATCTATTTCTAAGGCTGTAAATGAACCTGTTCCTTTAGCTGTTACATTTCCTTGAGTAGCACCCGAACCTGTAATTATTAAATTAAGACCTGTTAATGTGGTACTTGCACTTATGGCTCCTGTAGTTACTACTGATCCAGCAGAAACTACTCCAGCTACTGTTAATACCCCATCTGCTACAGTCATTAAATCAGTATCATCTGTATGTCCAATAGTTGCACCATTTATTCTAACGTTATCTACTGTTAGTGTGGTTAAAGTACCTAACGATGTAATATTTCCTTGTGCTGCTTGAGTTGTTGCTGTGTTCGGAGCTAAACCTGCAATTGTTGCTACTGTATCTGCTTGACCTGTTAAATCACCTGTTACATCCCCAACAACATCTCCTGTTAAAGCTCCTACAATTTTAGTACCAATTACATGTGCAAACGAACCTGTTCCTGTAGCTGTTACGTTTCCTTGAGATACACCTGAACCTGTAGCTATCAAATTAAGACCTGTTATATCTCCACTTGAACTTATAGCTCCTGAAGCTTTAAAAATAACATTATCTCCTCCTCCTACTTCAAAAATTATATTATTATCAGTACCAAATTTTATTAAATTATCATTATCTCTACCAATTACTAAACTAGCATTTTTAACAGAAGTAACTGTAGTTAAAGCTGCGTCTAATTTATAATCTAAAGTACCATCACCAACTGTAACTGTTAAACCATCTCCACCTGTTGGGACTGCAACTGCTGGTCCACTTGACCCTCCAATTAATAATTGACCGTTTGTAGACATTGCTACAGCGGCTAATGTATCAGTACCACTATCTTGAGTTATTATAACTGCTTTATCAGCAAACGCAGTTGCTCCCGTTCCTCCTTCTGCTACTGCTAGTTGTGTATCTAGAGTAAGTGATGCTATGTCTACTGCTGATCCACTAACTATTACCTTTTTCCATGTTGCCATATTGGTTTTATTTTATTTATACATATATAATTTAAGTAAGTCCTACATAAAAAGAAGAAGCTGAATATACTAATCCTCCTGTTATTGCTGTAGGGAGACTATCTAATGCCCCAAATCTTAATACTCCTTCGTTATTAACTTGTAATTTTTCATCTTGTCCATTATCATCGGCTACTTTTATAATAAAGGGTGAAGTACTAACTCCTGATTCTAAAGTTATAATAGATTGAGAAAAAGAACTTCTAGTTCCTACTATATTACCTGAAGCCGTAATGTGACCTGCACCTGATCCTGAAATAAAAATATTTCCAGTAAACTTATGAGTATCATCTGGAGAATTTCCAAATATAGTTGAACCACTTTCAAAAAGTATTGATGATGAAAAGAATTCTGTATGAAATTCTTTAGCTGTAATAGCACCTGATACATTTAAATTAGATGAAATTTCTACTGATCCCCTAATGTCTAAATCTCCTTTAGGATCATCTGTACCAATACCTATTTTACCTGAAGAAGATATGTAAAGAGGAAATAAATCATCATCTAGTCCAAATGATTGAGAGGGGATAAAAAACTGGAAACTCTTATTATCTATAGGATCTATTCTTTGGATTAATGAAGCAGATTCATCAGATACTATACCTTCAAAAAAAGGTTGATTCATTTTACCTGAACCAGATTGTATTATTTGAAATTTAAAAGTAGGTTCAGAACTTCCTATTTTAAATGAAGTACCTACTTGCATACCCCCCACTTCTGGTTGGGTTCCTGTAAAATCGGGATTTGCTACAGCACCACTACGTAAACTATGAATTAAAAATTTACCTTCAATACCATCTTTTAAAGAAGCTGAATTTCTAATTTGAAAACCAGTTCCTATAGACATATTACCTACGGAAGAAGTTAAACTAGTTAGTCCACTACCATCATCTACTAAACTAGCACTAAATGATACGTTAAAAGGATTTGAATTATTTAATGCTTCAACAGTTCTATAAGCTACTACAAATGAATCATCATTATTATTTAAAGGAATATCTATTACTGTGTCTCCTAATTTTGAACCTGAAAATCTAAGATCTAATGAAGGATTTTCTTCATTTGTAGCAATTTCATTATCTTTAATAAAATTATTTGAGGATAATGAAGAACTACGTAAATATCTTAAAACTAATCTGGTATCATTACTACTACTAGCTAAAGCAATTATTCCAAAAGCATTTATAGTAGATAATTTTGTTAATCTATTTTCAAAATTTGATGAACATGTAATAGCTAAAATCTGGGGGATTGAAGCTGATATAGCTGTAGTAGGATCTGTTTTAGATCCTGAAGGTATAAAGGTTACACTTCCTGAACTTGCTCTTATTATTGGTGTTGATATACTATACTCAGGCATATTTTATAGTTTATATAAGAGTTTTAAGATTATCTATTTGTTTTTGCTGATCTTTTATACATTCAATTAATAAAGGTATAATTCTATCATATTTAATAGTTTTATAATTATTATTAAAAGGTGCAGGTTCAATTGCTTGTGGTATAATTTTTTCTACTTCTTGTGCAATCATACCTATTTCATTTGTTTTTCTATTAGGATTAAATCCTTTTTCTTTTACATTTTTTTTCCAATCATAATAAACACCTCTTAGTTGTTTAATTTTTTCTATAGGGTTAGGTATTTCTATTATGTTTTCTTTTAATCTTTTATCTGAAGCAAATGCTATAACATCATTTTCTGCTTGTAATTGTCCTAAAGCATTTGTACCATGAGCTTTAGCTATTAAATCTCCATAAATTTCTACTAGAGGATTTACGGCACCATTTTTAAGTAATACTCTAGTTTTAGTATTATCTCTATTACATTGTAATTGTAAATCAGCAGAGTGAGAACTAAATACACCACTATTAACTGATATTTGTTTATTAAAAAAAAATCCCTTTAGTGATGATTCATCATAAAAATGGCAAAAATGTTGATTAACAGATCCTATTTCAACTTTACTATTTTTAGTTTGAATAGTTAAAGTACCCCTAAGAGGGTCGTCTGTTTTTCCTATTTGAACCGTAGAACTATCTATAGGAATGCCTGGTGCGTTTTTTAATATTATAGGATCACTAGTATTTCCTAATGTTGAAGTTGTTGCACCTTCAATTAAATCTCCTTGTACTTTAAAAAGAAAATTTAAAGATTTATAAAATAAACATCCATTTTTAACATCAATTATAATATCATTAGGGGTAAATTCTGATTTTTGAGGAGTTCTATATTTAATTTTTATTCCCATGTTTTAATTAATTTTATTATCCTGTGAATACCATTAAATGTTTTGAAGTTCCTTCTGCATTAGATCCTGATAACCAAAGTGAACCTGTTGTTGTTGGGATAATTGTTGGTAAATTTGATAATATTATAGAACCAAAAGAACCAGTTGATATAATACTTGAACTTATATTACCAGTTGCACTTATATTGATTCCAGTAGTAGATGTAGATGTAATTGTACCAGTAGTTATTCCTTGTGAAATAATTACATTTTCTCCTTGTACAGAAGTTAGTGTTAATTGATCATCACCAAATTCTATTCTTGGAAGATTATCACCATCACCACGATTAACAATTGTACCTCCATTTGCTATTTCTATTTTGTCAAAGTAAGCAGATGCACCATATATATTTTCACTTGCACTTATATTACCTGAGGCTGTTATATTAGTTACTAATATACTATTATTTGCTTCTGATAAATTTAAAGTACTATCTATTAAATCTGCATATTGTGCTTGTGAAGGTGTATCTCCAGTTTCGAAATATCCTTTTAATGTTGTTCTATTTTGTTTTGCCATTATGTTATTATGTTATTTTGTCCTATTTTTGAATATCCTATTCCTGTTCCTGCTTGTTGTATATTTTGTATTCCTGTTGATTTTCTAACTTGTTCTCTTGTTTGTGGAATACCCGTTGGTACAACAGATAATTCACTATTAAATACTACTGTTGATTTACTATAGAATTTTTGCGGTTTTTTAGCTAATTCTTTATTAATACTATCTGGTACTAAATATCCTTGGAGAACTAAACCAAAATCAGATTTTACAATTCTATTATCTCCTTGTTGTACTTCTGTAGTATTACTAAATGTGTCTATTTTAGCATTAAATTTAAATTTTTCAGCATTTCCCCAATATGAATCTGATGTAAAATTAATTGTTTCAATTAGTTTATTCATTTGAGCTATATAATCACACCATATAGTACAAGTATAATTTAATTTTACAAAATCAGGTACTACTACTGCATGGAATTCTTTTTGAGGCGTTCTGTTTTGTAATACTGAGAAATTATCATATTGATTTCTTTTTGTAAATTTTTCTTGAAATGTGTAATGTAATTGGGGGTTATTTCCATCTAATTTATTTCCAAGATCTCGTCGTTTTTCAACACTATCTCTTTTAAACATAATAAGAGGTACTTGAAGTTTACCTTCTTTATCTCTAAAATATCCATCTTTTTGAACTGATTTCCATCTTTCAGGAGCACCATATATTATAGGTACATTTGTTCTATTTCCATTTACTATAACAGATGGTTTAATAACATTATTAAAATAATACATTATTGCTTCATCATGGTCTTGTAAACCAATTGAAACATCTTGTACTATATCATCTTTACGAGTTGTTATTCTACCTCTATTTATATTTGGTCTTGTTTCTGGGGGATTAGTACCAGCTACTGTAGGTGTAATATTATCACGTAAACGATCATATCCACTTGCAGGAATTATTCTTCTTGGGTCTATTTGTTTTCTATCTGCCATATTATCCTAAGGGATTTGCTGTTCCACCATCTAACTTAGTAGTTGATGGGTATTTTCCTTCTCTTAAAGGTATTAAATTCAATTTTTCTACTCTTGAAATGTGAGTATTAACTAAAATTGAAAAACTTTTACCAAAATCAGTTGTTTCTGATGCTATTGCATAATCAGGATCTTTACCTAATATAAATTGGTTTTCAATTCTTGAATCAACTTCATAAAAATTATTTTTAAAAAGTAATAAATCTCCCACTTGAGGAAATAAATTAATGTCTTGAAGTGATTGTTTTAAAAATGAAAAACCAATGGTTTGATTAACGTCAGATCCAAAGGCATCAGACGACCATGACTGATCTTGTTTATCGATTAAACACGCGATTTTCATGGGTTCATAGTAATTTTTACCGGGTGCCTCCCCATAAACATTTGATACAGTTTGATCTAAAGCAAATTTATAATAAGCAACTTCTGTTTGAATAATATCGTTAATTAATTCTTTATTCAAATTATGAAATAGTGATATGTCTCGTGATCCCCCAAATAAAGCCATTATAATCTTTTTAAAGTTTCTGGATAAAATACTACTGATTTTACACCAGGTATTCTTAAATCGTCTTTAGACATATCAGATGTTATCATGTCTTCTTTAAACTTTATTAAATCTTGTTTAGGATCAGTTCTTGAAACAAATTTAAATTTTACTCTAGTATATTCAGTATCTTTTTTCTTCTGAATACCATCAGGAGTGATATTATTTACAATTGTTACTTTTTCTAAACCTCTAATTTGATCTAATATACTAGTAATAGGAACTTTCCTATCAGATATAATTCTTACTTCTACTTGATAAGTATTTAATACTTCGTTTAATATGTCTTTTAATTTTATCATTATCCTACGTAAATGTGATATGGAACTTTATAATATGTTTCTTGTGTTTGTTGTGCTTCTTGATTTTTTCTTTCAAGTTGTTTTAGTCTTGTTGTTTCTTCTAATAATGCTTTTAATTCTTCTATTAATGCTGTTTTTTCTGTTGCTGCCTCACTCAATAATCTAGAATAATCTAATGTTGTTGTTTCACCTGGTATTGGTAATGATTGATATTTACCTCTTATACTTCCTAACATTTCTTTAGATAAAGCTAAAGCATATCTTCTAATCCATTGTCTTCCTGGTTGATTAATATAAGCGTATGTTGGAGTTGTATATGGTACATTTGATATATCTGTTATTAAATTATCTGCATTGTTTCTAACAGGGTTATTTGCTATTGATTGTATAACATATTCAAAATGTAAAGTATAGTTACTTGTAGGTATAGGGAATAATTTTAAATATCTATTTGCTTCTATATTAAAATGATATCCTGATTTTCTAATTGTATCATTTAATTCAATTGCTTGTAGTTTTTGAATATCAAAACTCAAAGGCATTAACATAAAATTTACACCTGGAGAAAAATTACCAAATCCAAATGATTGCATTAAAGATTGAATTCCTGTACCTGTACCTGCATAGGGATCAAAATATCTATTAATAGCTGCAGGTTGATAGTGTTTAATTTTTTTAATATAAACTGCTTCTGAACCACTAATTGATGAACCTATATTTTCTAATAAATCATAACTTTGAGTTCCTTTTGATACTGTTAAAGATCCTGTTTCTAATTTATAATCTCCCCCACCTCCATCAACCTCATTACCATATTGTTCAGATACATTAATAGTACCCCCCATATTAGGAGTAATTAATTGATTATTAAAACTTGAACCAGTAGAATTACCTTCTAAAGTTTGAAAATTATTAATTATTTGAAAATTATATAATTGAGCTCCATATTCATTAGTAGCTTCTTCTAATGCTGTAAAAAAATTAGCTGCTTGTAATTCAATATCTACTAATGGATATCCTAAACGTTTAGCACACCAGTCTGCTGTTGTTACAGCATCTGCTTGAAAAGTTGTATCATTATCATAAAATGAAAAGGGTGTTAATGTTGTGTCAAATGATGATGATCCGGGCCATATAGGTATGTTTGCCATTTTTAATAGAATTAGGTTATTCCATCATAAATATGAAAAAGTTGTGAAAGATGTTACATTCCATTTAATAATTCAAATACTTCATCTATTGCTACATGACGATGATTATCTAATAATACTCTTTTATAAACATATTGAGAATCATTAATTTTAGATAAGTCAACTATTGCAGAATAATTTTTATCCTTTAAATCAATTTGTTGACTGTCTCCACAAAATATCATGGTTGATCCTTTTCCTAATCTACCTAAAGCCATTCTAAATTGAGCTCTAGTTAAATTTTGAAATTCGTCAACTATTACAACACTGTTTTCAAATGTTCTACCTCTAAAATGGGCTAATGAAACTAATTCAATTGTTTCATCTTTTTCCATTTTTTCTAATATAAGTGGTTTATTATAAATTTTACGCATGTTAGATTTAATAGGTACAATCCAGGGTTCCATTTTTTCTTTTTCTGAACCTGGTAGAAAACCATTATCTTCTGTTGATACTGTAGGTCTTGTTATAATAATTTTATTAATCATTCTTTTAAAAAACATGTCTAATGCAACTTGACAAGCTAACAATGTTTTACCACTACCCGCTTTTCCAACGATAAAGTTGAATGGGTGGTGTAGAATTGCTTGTTTAGCAGCTTTTTGTTCTTCAGAAAGTGTTAATGAAAATTTAATAGTACCTTTAGGGACTTTTTTTGCTGTGTTGGGTTTAACCATATATAACGTTTAATTATACATATAAAAAAAAGGACCGCTAATGCGGTCCTCTTTAAAGATTAAATTTAATTATTTCAAGTTAATACCTCCTGTATTAGCTGCTAAACCGTCTAAAATATCATGAGCAATAAATGCAGTACCTGCTGTTGCAGAAATACATGTTACTGAAAACATTGATCCACTAGTTGCATTTGCATCAAATCCTACTGAATCGTTAGCGTCTGAAGTTGCTGAATTTTCACCATCACCCTTTGGTACAGCGCCTAAGATTTTTTCAGATCCGTTAGTAGTTATATCAAAGTCAGCACCACACGTATCTCCAATTAAAACAAATTTATAAGTAGCTCCTACTGCACCTGCTGCTGCAGGAAGTTGAATTGCTGCTGCTGCCGCCATTGAAGGAATTATAAATATTCTTCCTGAATCAGCAGCGGATGCTGTTAATATTTGTGAACCTGTAGCTTCACCTTGTGGACCTGATACACCAAGTTGAAAAAAACTTCCTGTTACTAATGTAGTTAATCTACGAGGTATATTTCCTTGTGCTCTAAATGTTGCTGCTCCTGTTACATCTAGTGTACTAGGTAGTGTTGTTGCTCCTGTTACACCTAACGTACTAGATAATGTTACTGCAGATGTAATTGTTTGTGCATCTGAGTCTGCTAAATTTAACATACTATCTAAAATATTGTTAAAATTTCTATTTTTGGATTTTAAATCCCCTCTATTTAATTGTCCCATTTTTTTATATTTTAAGTGTTAGTTATTATTTCAAGTTAATACCTCCTGTATTAGCTGCTAAACCGTCTAAAATATCATGAGCAATAAATGCAGTACCTGCTGTTGCAGAAATACATGTTACTGAAAATCTTGATCCAATAACTGCATTTGCATCAAAACCTATTGAATCATTTGCATCTCCTACAGCTAAATTATCACCATCACCCTTTGGTACAGCGCCTAAGATTTTTTCAGATCCGTTAGTAGTTACATCAAAGTCAAAACCAGTTGTACCCGTTGCAACAAATGTATAAGTAGCTCCTATTGCACCGGCTGCTGCTGGAAGTTGAAATACTGCTGCTGCGTCCATTGCTGGAACTAGAAAAATTGTTCCTGAATCAGCAGCGGATGCTGTTGCATTTACTGCTCCTCCTGTATACGCTCCTGCAAAAAGTGAGCTTGATCTACGAGGCATAGTTCCTTGTGCTGTAAATGTTACTGCTCCTGTTACGTCTAACGTACTAGATAATGTTGTTGCTCCTGTTACCCCTAATGTACTAGATAATGTTACTGGTGAAGTTATTGTTTGTGCATCTGTGTCCGCTAGATTTAACATACTATCTAAAATATTGTTAAAATTTCTATTTTTGGATTTTAAATCCCCTCTATTTAATTGTCCCATTTTTTTATATTTTTATGAGATTATAAGGATAAAGCTATAGTGGTCAATCTATAGAGTCTATTTTCCTCGTTTTTAATATTGTTTAACAATATCGACCAAACATTGTTTACACATATAAATATAAAAAAAGAGCCGCTAATGCGGCTCTCTTTAAAAAATATATTAAACTAACTACTATAGTTCGTTTAAGTCTGAGATTAATACTTTACCGTAGAAATCAGGTCTTACCATTTTCTTAGCATATCTAGTCATAATACCTTTTCTTGGCGTGAATGATACTGGATCGTATACTAATGGAGTCATGATTAACGGAATGTATGGAGCAAATACAGCACCAGTTTCAAGGAATTGAGATCCTTTATAACCCATTAAGATAACATTTTCTGTCATATATGGATTTTTGTAAACTGTATATCTTGAATTAATTGCACCAATCTTTTGAACACCCATTGCATATTTGTTACTGTCTCCTGCTGAGTCAGCTGCAAATCCTGGAATTGATTCTAAAATTGTAGAAACTTTTGGAGAAACTACCATAAAGTTGGCACCACCTCTTAAAGTTTTCTGGTGAATTAAGTTAGATACTTTTTGTAATTTAACACCTAAAGTTTGGAACCAAGACATTTTAGTGTAATATACACCTAAATTGTTTTGAGTCGAAGTAAGTGAGAAACTATCTGTACCACCTGCAGTTGTATTAGCATTAGTTAAGCCTGTGATTGTTACATCTTGAGCTACTTTAGCACTCCATCCTTCAACTGTATCAGCATTTCTAAGTAACATATCTAAAATTTCAAGATCAATTTCCATTGAAATATACTCACTTAAGATTGAAGTTAATTCTGCTTCAGCGTCAATTGAATGATAAGCATTAAGATCTTGAGC
>Ga0209634_1002462_pt1 | contig 12963 bp, 4 predicted proteins | sample LinPmetageLP40_FD_184043 | JGI IMG/M metagenome (GOLD analysis project Ga0209634, IMG submission 184043) | Marine viral communities from the Pacific Ocean - LP-40 (SPAdes) (version 2) | ecosystem: Environmental > Aquatic > Marine > Oceanic | place: Pacific Ocean | collected 2010-08-26 | reverse complement strand
GTAAAAAAAATGTAATGTCAATCTTCTCTTTATACTTTTTTCTTTGATAATACCTCAATGAGGGGTCTTATTTTTTTAAATAAGGAGAAGAATATGGGGAAGATAATTCTTAGTTAATAGAAGTTGGAGGAACTTATTAGTAAACATAATAAGTCTTGTCATCGTTTATACCTACCAACTTTCGATAGATGACTCGTTCATAGACCATGAAAATGGTTATGGAATTTCGTGTGGCTCACGGAAAAAACAGTGTGATGAAGTTAACATAGGAGAATAATATGCGTGTATCGTTTCCAAACTTTTTAATGTTTATATTTTTTATGGAAATACTAGGAATGATTTTGTTTGTAAATATTCCTTAAGGATTATATTAAAGACCTCTAGACTTGTCTGTTATTAAAGGTATGATTGCTAGTCTTTTGTCTCTTTCTAATTCTAACATTCTTAAGGAATCAGATCTCTGATCATATGTAAGATTAGTATTCTTCTGTATAGAGTCTCTTCTTTTTCTCCATCTAGTCATATACTTTCTTAGACTTTTCATTTCGCTTTTAACACTTAATATGTCTTGTTGATTATCGTTATAAAGAACGTAATCCTCTAACCTTCCTTCTTTTTTTAATTTACTTAAACTATTAACAGCTTCATCTACTTTTGTCTGAAGATCATAATACTGTGTTTGTAATCCTCTTCCAAAATCATCATCAAGTAAAAATCTTTTAACAAAAGGAGTCGTGTTTGTTGTTAAAGGTAACTGATTGCTATCTGTAAACTGTCTCGTTAATGTGTCAGTTAAAAACATTCCATATACACCTAAAGAACCTGTATAACCTTTAATCATATGCTCTAGTTTTATAGGAGATATGCCAACAGACTGTGACACCACTCTAATTAATTCATTAGTAGATTGTCTAACTTGTAATTCAGGATCTAATTTGTCCATATAATAACCAACAACAGGTCTTTTTGTAAAAGTATTCATGTTGCTATAATAAGCCTCATAAAAAGGTTTAAATAATTGCCATTGACTTGGTAGTGGATTAATTTTTAAAGTGCTTTCACCTGCTCTGTAAAGTGAATCCCAAGTATCAGAAAATTCATCATCTCCAAATACTAACTCTAAAGCTCTTTCAGGAATAACTTTTGATATAACACCAACTTCAAATGGGATTGGAAATTTGATACTATAACCATCTATAGGAGTAGGAATAATCCAATTATCATCTCTAACTTCTCTTCTAATATTTTTATATTCTTCATCATCACTAACCATGAGCCAATACAGTGCCGATAAACCCATTAGCATTCCTATACGAGCATGGAATGTTTGTGCTTGTTCACCAATAGCCCTTGCCTCACCTGATTCTAATGCTTTTGATTGATACGCACCATATTGTCTTGAGTATCTCCTTCCTTGTGAGTATTGATACCCTGACATACCTGATCTATATAAAACATCAAGACCTTGCATTCTTGCGTTTAAGAAAGGAATAGCTGTTGAAATAACTCTAAGGTACGGACTAGAACCTCTTCTGTTAAAGTTTATTATTTCCAATGCCTGATATGCCGCTTCGAACTGATCTTCTGTTGCTTCAAAAACTTTTGTATAAACAGCTTGTCTCGTAGCACCATCTGATCTTGTGGTAATACCACCAAGATAATCCCATGTTCTAGGAAGCCAATCTTTTAATTCAGCACCACCATTCTCTGCTATCCTCATATTTTTCATTTCTTTTCTTAAATATTTACTTATTTCTGCTCTTTCATTAGAAATATCGTAGCCTGATGTAAGACCAAATTTGTCTAAATCTTTAAAGCCTTTATCCATGCCCTGAAGACCATCTTTAAAGAAATTATTAAATGTAGCTATAACAGGAGTAAAATCACCACCTGATGTTACCCAAGCAGAAAGAGTGTCACGCATCATATTAACAACAACAAAAGCAGGATCTCTCGTTACAGTTTCCCTTAATATGTTAGCAGGGAAACCAACTATTCTTAGTAAAGGACTTAGGATAGGTTCTCCGTAGCTTTGCATTGCCTCTACTAAACCTATATCGTCAGCGTGAAAATATTTAGCTTTTCCATTTTTCTTATATAAGAAGATATTAGTCGCAGGGTATTTTTCTGTTCCTATTTGTTTTTGAGTTATAGTTTCTCCTCGCCCTAATGCTTCTGCTTCTGCAACTATTCTTAGCCTTGTAGCGTTCTTAGCTCCCAATTGATAAAGAGCTAAAGAATTTTTTGCTATAGCTTCTAATGGATTCATCATGTTTTTTAATGCAACGGAAGTTTTTAATTTTAATTTTGTAGGATCAGGACCTAAAGTTGTTGGAGTATTGTGATGTAAACTTTCTCCAAACCAATGTTGAATACCACTCCTGTCTCCCTGATTGTCTGTTTCTTTATAGAAAGGAAAATAGTTAGAGTATTTTATCCATGATTCTGCCATCTTATCATCAAGAACTTGTGTATCTTTAGCAAAATCAATAAGATTGTTGTTAAACTTTTGATACTGTAGCCATGCATCTTCTACTTGAGGAAACTTTTTTATTCCTAATTCAAAAGCATTTGATTTTTTAGCTAATATTTTGTTATATAATGCCGTATTAGCTTCTTTTAAATCTTGTATAAATGGATCTGTTTCTAGTTCTTCTATTTCTTTTGGTGTAAGATTTTTTACATCTCCATTTGCTAATTCTTTTGCTTCTACAATACCTTGTATTCTTTTATATATTCCGTATTGTTGAAAGAAAGGTTCTAAAGAAACTTCCTTACCATTTTGTTTAATGGTTAGTTGAGAAAATGCTTTTAATAAATTTAAAGGTTTAAGCTCTCCATTTGCATCTTCATATGTGGCATCAGTATCTACTACTATACCACCCTCATGAATACTTTTTCCTTCATAAACTATCTTACCTCCACCCCTCATAATATTTTGGAAGTGACCTTTCATTCGATCTCCCAATCTAGCCATACCTATAGCACTTGCTGATGCAACCAGATAAAGAGTGTCTTCAGTATTTCTACCTGCTTCTTTATTTTCTTTGTATCTTTTTTCTGCATACTCTTCACTTAATCTTTCAACTGCTTCTAGTTTGTCAAGAGTTACTCTTCTCCACCAATTAAGATCAGTAAAATTAAAGTTTGGATCAGACTCTCCTGATATCATATCATTTAAAATTTTTGAGAATCCTGAAACAACAGTTCCTATAGTAACTTCTTTCTTTTCTATTGGATCAGGTTGTGCGAATCCATCTATTTCAGGATCAACTACAGCAGGTTCTAAGCTATAAACAATGCTTCCTTCTTTTCTTTCTATACCTTTTTTATCCATATCCTCTAAGGTATTGAATGCTTCTTCTTTAGCTAAGTTAGATGTTGTATCTAAGTTGTATATTGGTTTTACACCCTTAGGTGTTTTTCTAACTATATCTTCTAATCTTTTATTAACCCTTTTCATCGTAGAATCATTGGCAGTTAATGGTTTAGAGAGAGCAGTTCCATTTAACTCATATGGTGCTTTTATATCTTTTACAGTGTACTTGTTGGTCTTTAGAAAATCTCTAAAAGATTCAAAAGAAGGTATATATAAGTTTTGTAGTAAAGTTTGTTGTAATGCATCTATATTAGATGATCCTTCAATCCTAGAAGTTCCGCCATAGAATTCTAAATTTTCAGAAGATCCTTCTTGTGATCCATCTAAATTAGTATTAGCTTTATTTTGCATTAAAGCATCTCTAATAACAGAATCAAAACTAGTATTCTCTTTTAGATTACTTAATCTACCAAACAAATCTACATAAAGAACCCCATCCCTCATTTCTGCAACGTGAGGTATGCCTATATCTTCTAAGAATTTAAGTTTTTTATTACCCTTACTACCACTTGAAATAGAATTAAATATTTTTCTTGCTACTGACAATTGTTTTTTAGCGTCTAAAGTAACAGGATTTCCCTTTGCATCTAGAATTGTATAATTACTAGGAACTAAAGGTATACTTATTTTACCTGCACTTGCTCTAGCTTCTTCTGTCATTCTAGGAAGTAAGCCAAACCCAAACCCTCGTGTTCCTTCAAACCTTATTCTCTCAGCAGTTGTTAATCCGTCAGGTACTGTTATGAAAGAATCATTACCCCAATTACCTGATTTTTGTGCCTTTCTTATTGTTTCAGATTGTTTTTCTGCGTTATTAAATATAGATTTTACTGATCCCTCAGTACCTGATTTTGATCGTACTCCAAACCATATTAACGCTTGTATTGCGTCAGGTCTAAATTGTTTAGATCCTTCTCTTCCATCTACATTAACATCATACACTTGATCTGAAAGATATTTTATTATGTATTGTGAGTAGTTCATCTCACTAAATTTTGGAGCAGTTCTAATCTCTTTTAACTTATGACCTTCACTATCTTTAGTGTTTAATTTTTCATTCCAAGATTTTATTGCTTCGTTATATGCTTTTTTAGTATCAAATTTGTCTTTATTAGGTTTAACAGGGGTATTACCTATAGCTTCTGCAAATCCAAGGGATCTGTACATCCATCTATCCATAACTGTAAAGGGCATGTAATCCCCTAATTTAACCATTAAAGTGTTAATTGCGTATGCAGGAGTTTTCATAGAGGCTACGCTTTTTGTACCCCAAATACCTTGAGGAAACTGTAATGAAGAATCATAAAGGTTTTCCATGCCTTTTAATTGATCTTTACTTTTTGCTTGCATATCAGGAATATCTTTAATTCTTTTTAATGTTGCTTTTTTATTTTGATAATAGTTTTCATATCTAAGTTCTCCTGTATTAATATCTATACCTCTCATCACCATCATGATATTTAAAGCATCTTTCATATTAACTTCAGGACTAGCTGCAGCAGATGTGATCGCCCATAAGGATGAAAACTCTGCCATATTTTCAGCACCAACAACAGCTTCTGCTTCTCTGCCAATATCTAAATACCAATTTTCATCTGCACCTGCATTGTACTGATCTACTATAATCTTTTTCAATTCACCTATAGTTCTAAAACTCTGTTGCTCACTTCCTTCAGACCTAAAGAATTTTTTTAGTCTTAAGTTTTTCTCAGTTCCTATTTGATCAAGAATATTTTGAAAATCTTCTATAGGCATGTTATCTATTTCTTCACTAGACTTACCTGCAAACAGTCTATCAAGAAGGTAACCTATTTGACTTGGTGGCATACCATTGTTTGTTAAAGGCATCTGAGAAGTATCCGCTCTACTCAATGTTGACAATGTTGTTGTTTCTTCTTCATCCGCATCATCTCTTAGAGCATTCTTTGCTTCTTCTTTTGCTGAGTTTATAACTATATCAGGATCTTCTTCAAAGAATTGCCTCATTTTTTCAGTTACTATTTCTTTTGTTCTGTTTTCAAATAAACCATTGTTTATCATTTCCATTAATTGAACAGCGTTAGTAACACCCACTTCTTCCGCAGAAGATACTGTAGTAAAAAAGAATGCTTTAATTCTTTCAAATAAAGATTTTGGTTTTCCTGTAACTTTTACCTTATTACCACTTACATCAAACAATTCTTTATTCTTTGAGTAATTAGCAAATAATTCTGCTACAGCTTCTTCCTCTATCATTTCCCTGTAAGTTGCGTCAAGACCTCCCATAGGATCATCAAAATCAGGAAATTTATCTTTACCTCTAGTATAAGATCCTCTTCTTTCATTAGTTCCAAAATATACTGATCTTTGTCTGTCGTAAAAACTTTCATAACCTTCAACAATTCCTTCTAATCCATCAGGATTTTTCGTCATTGTTTCAGAGTAAGTTTTTTTAGCAAAGTTTGTTAATATCTTCCATTCAGATTCTTTTATTAATCCCACAGTTCTTAAATAATGTATGAACTCATGATTCATTGTGCTTAATCCACTGCTTAAAGCTATACCATCTAAAGTTATTACTTCGGATTTTGGAGCACGATCAATATATTCTTGCAATTCAGTGCTAAACTGCTGTCTGGGACCCATGATAGAATTATCATCTTTTTTAAATTTACCCTCAAGCTCTTTTTTTCTTATACTTCTTATCTTGTCATTTATTTTTTTTAAGTATTTATCCCTTTTAGGATTAGAATCTGAGCTCATAGCTATTTCTATTTGATCAGGAGTTAAATCTGTTAGCTTGGCAATTTCTCTAAATTCAGATTGCAGTACAAGTTTATCTTTATAATATCTTGTAAAAGGTAACCCTATATACTTAAAAATCCCTTGCGGATATGATTTATCCTTTTCTGCTAAGATATAACCTTTAGAACCTTTTTTTAAAACAGGGGAAGACTCAAATGCTAAACCATCAGGACTTATCCCTATATTATCCATTTTTATAAAGGCTTCGGAAATACCTAGTTTTTTTGCTTTTGCTCTAGCTTTAATCATAAATTGTTCTTTTAATCTTGCTTGATTAATTTCAGAATTTAAAGGTGCAATTAAACCTGCCTCTACAAACTGCTGTCTTGATGCTTCACTTTCATCGAGGTTGTATGTAGGATTTTCGCTAAGCATAATTGGAGGTTCTACATATCCAGTTCGGTCAATTTTATTTGAATAATAACCAAAATTTTCCTTTGGTTGTTTTTTACGAGTTATCTTTCCAATTTGAGAAGTTGTTAATAAGTATTCATTAGGATTTAAAAAGTTTCTTTCTAAACCAAGCCTTGATCCATACTCTTCATTTGATTCGTTTAATTTTGCACCTTTACCAAGCATAGAAATTTTAAAATCATTTTCCGTAATAATTTCTTTATTGAGTTTTGTTGTGTCAATATTTTGATCTTTTTCTAATTTTTTTTGTTGAATTTTTCGTGTTAAATATTCATAAGTTACTGCTTCACGTGAACCCTCAAAATCATTTTTAATCATTGATTTAAACTCAGCTTTAGAAAACATTTTTTCTAAATCATTCATTGATGGTTTGCTACCCAAGCCAAAAAGATCCTCATCTATCTTATCTACTGAAACTCTTTTTTCAGACATTGAAGTTAAAACAGGAGCTTGATAATCTTTTAGATTTCTTCCTTCTTTAAAAAATTCATACTTACCTGATGAGTTTTTAGTAAGTCTTCCACTCTCTACAAGTCTTCCAATCATTTGATCTAAAGCATTATCACTTGTTACTCCTGATATTTCTTTTATTTCTTGTTTAGAGTATTGTTTGTTTTTTGTTTTAATTTTAGTTTTCTTATCAGTAGTTGCACTTAATTCTTTTTGTACTTCTTTAATGTAATTTCTATCTTGATCTTCTAATATTTTATTTATATTCTTTGAGGAATATAAGTTAGGTCTTACATCGATCATAGGTAAAAGTTTTTGTTGAGTAGGTAATTGCGTTAACCTTCTTTTAACATTTTGTTTTTGATAACGACTCATTTTACTAAAAGAACTTTCGCCTGTAATAGCTTTTAAATAATTTGAAAAATTAACGCTAGGTTTGTTTATATTTTCTTTAATATTTTTGTCTTGTAAAACACTGTTAATATCTTTTCCTGTCTCGTCTACTGGTTCTGTAAGACTTAACGAATCATTAATTTTACCATCAGAAACATTTTTTCCAACTTTAGAATTTGCTTGTATTAGAGCAATTAATTGCGTTGTGTTATTTTGTGCACCTGAGTCATAACTTTGATTTTTTGCATCTCTTAAGGTTTCAGATCTTGAAGATACTGCTTGTAACTTTTCTTGTAGGGATTGTGCTTTGTCAAAATCTAAAGGTTCGCCTTTGTTGTTAGATATATCTTCATCGTAATCAACAAGATTGTTATAGGTTAGACCATTGTTTTCATCTATGACGTTGTAAGATTTTATTTCTTCTTCGCCTTTTTGTTTTTCTCTTAAAGATTCTTTAGCTTCTTTTAATGTATCGTACTCTGGTATGCCTGATTTACGAGATCCTACGTTTTTTGATAGCTCTGATCCAACTTCAATAACTTGAAATCTAGTTCCTAGCCCTTCTACTTTTCCTATGTTAACAATTTGAAATCTACCATCAGTAGTTTCATATGTTGTAGAAATTTCATTTTCTTTTTTTACTCTTTTAACATCTGAAGGTTCATAAAAAGTAGGAACAATTTCAGACTCACCGCTCTCAACAACATTAAATTTAGGTATAGGAACATTAGAATCAACAATCTTCTCTGACTCTTCTATAGTTTTATCTACTTCATCTACTTCTATATTAGCGTCTTTTTTAACTCTACCTGGCACAAGAACATTAATAAGTAAGTCAGAAAGAAATCCTGTAGCACCGCCAACAGTTAAGTTATCCCATATGCTTTCAGTATTAAGAATTTCTCTTTTATTATCGTATATTCCTCTAGCAACAAGGTCTTGAGTTATCCCTGCGACAGTTTCTTGAATAGCTTCGTTTCTTGCTGTAGCAGTTGCTCCTGCTAACATAGAATATAATTTACTAAATCCAGTTTTTACTGCTTCTTTTGATACATCATTGTTTGGTATTCTTTTAAACAGCTTTTCTATTGGATACATTTCACTTAATCCAATAAGACCACCAAGTGACTCTGCAATAACCTCTCTTACATTTCCTATTTTTTCATCTTGATTTCTTAATTCATTAATAGAATTAGATTGTTCTGATACTCCTGATCCACCTGCTATTCCTAGTCCTGTATATTTAGCTAGAGAATCTGCTCTATCTAAATTTGCAGGGCTAAATGCTTTGTTGGAACGTAAAAGAGAAGAAGCTATTCTAGGAGCACCAAAGGTTGCAAAACTACCAATACCACTACCAAGTTTACTTGTGAATAAATCTCCATACTTTGCGTCTAATGGACTTGCTGTTTTTTCTTTAAATTTCTCTCCTAACTTTTGTAAATCTTGTGTAAGGGGATTGTCATTACCTTTATCAAAGAAAGACGATATACCTGTGGCACTTTGTATTCCTGTGTTAATTATACCTTTTGGGATGTTTTTAGCAGCATAAAGATATCTTGTAGGATCAAGCATTGAAACGCCTTCTTCTTCAGGTGTGTAATTAGAATACTTTTGTGAAATCTTTTGTTTTAAAAGATTTTTATCACTAGCACTAAGATTGGATGGTACATCAATAATCTTTCCGTCTGGTAAAGTAATTTTTGGCAACACAAAATCCTATATATTTAAGCGTTATCTATTTGTGCAAAAGTGCCTTCTAATTTAGGATTGCTATTTGCTAATACCTCGCCACCTGTTGGTGCATTAAGATTTGCAATTCCTTGAGGTTGAATTAAAGCTATATATTCGTTAATGAGTGCTGTAAACTCAGGAGACTGAGCCATCAGAGGATCGTTTTGCATAGCTTTTATCGCAGAAGCTAGTTCAGATATCCTTTGAGATTTAGGATCAAGGGATTGAATTCCTTGTACCATAGCTATATCATCGGTCATAGCTTGTCTCTCTCTAGTTTCTTGATCTGACATAAGATCGTAATTACCTTGCACTATGTCATTAATACTAGTAGCACCTGCAATATTAGATCCTAACCCCATAAGCATCATTCTTTTATTGTTAGATTCTCTTTCTTCTCTACTAGGATAACCAAATAATTCTTCAGCGTCACTTAGTTGAGATCTAATCCTGTCTTGCCTGCTTATTGGTGGACTTCGTCTTTGATCATCCTTATTAAGTAATTCATCATCGCCTCCTAAAGGATCTAAATAATTGTAACCAACAACACCAGCAATACCTCCTCCTAATCCTGTTTTTTTAGGGTTTCTTGCTAATGCTCCTACAACCCTTTCAGTTTTGCTTGCATCTGTTACTCTTCTAGGACCTTGTTTTCCGACAACAGGATTTTTAACTTGTTTCCATAATTGTGCCATAGCTTTTTTACTTAATTTTCCTGCCTTGAATGCTTTGTATGCCATTGATATTCCTTTAGCACCTAGACCAAGAGCACCTAGACCTGGTATAGCTAAAGCATAATCCATTGGATTTGTAGGATCAAAAAGAGCACCATCTTTTCCAAAGAGTTTAATATCTTCTTCTTCTGTTTCTACTTCTCCACCTTCTGCCATACCTAAACCACCTGTACTAAATGGAAGTTTAAATTTAATTCCACCTTTCATATCATTTTCATTATTGCTTTGAGCATCTATGAATGCACTTACATAAGGATTAAAATCATACGCACCCCTTACAGCACCTTGTCCATTTAAATTTAAGTCAAAATTATCTCCTGCAAGGTTCAATGAATCAAATTGATTATCTCCAACAGCAACATCTAAATCAAAACCAAGTCCTGAAATTGGTGCTTGTGGTTTAGATGCCTGATTACTTCTTTCATAAGCAATTAAGTCTTCTAAGTCTGCTTCAGCTTCTAATTTATTTAGTTCTTCAATAATAGCTTCTTCATCACCTAAGTATGGTTCTTCTCCCTCAGGTAAAAGATCCATTAAGCCACCTGGCGGTAAAGAAAACTCTTCTCCCATTTCATCACTTAATCTAACTGTTCTTCCTTCTGCCATCATTTGCATAGGTGGTTGTGGTTGTGCTATTCCCCCACTGTTTGGAGAGAGGTTGGGGGAGGAATCCAAACTAGCAGGGGAAGCAACTGATGAAATAACATCTTCAGCTACTGTTGGTGTTGGCGACATATTTGTCGCAGAATTTTGTAAGGCTTCTCTATTTTTTATTTCTACTAAAGTTAAAGATCCATATATAGAATCAGGGCTATCTACCATGTCTATAAGTTTCTGCATTGGCATGTAGCTTAGTTCTTCTTGTAATTCTATTATATTTTTACCTAGCATTTCGACCTCTCATTGCATTAGCAATACCTAATGCTGTTAAACCACCTTTTCTAGGAACTCCCCCTCCTGTTGCCATAGGAACTCTTCCACCACCTGATGCAAATAATCCTGCGGCTTGAAGACCTCCACCTACTAAACCACTAAATAGACCTGGTTGTTGAGAAAAGGTACTTACTGTTTTATTAGGCTCACTATATGTTCCTTTAAGAATATTTTCATAATAACCAAGTTGTTGTTGTGGATATCCTTGTTGACGTAAGAAATCTTGATATCCCATATCAAGACTAGCTTGTTGTAACGCTCTGTCTTGCTCTCCAATAAGTTGTAAACCTTTTAATCTTTCAGTTGCCATCTGTTGTTGCTGACCACCAATCGTGCTTAAAGCTAATGCTTTTTTAGCATTTGCATCTCTATCAGATTCAAATCTTCTTGAAGCATCTAAAAATGCATCTTGTCTTCCTGTTCTATCAATATCAGATAACTGTCTATTTAAATCTCTTTGTCTTTCAGATTGCATTATAGACTCTCTATAACCGCCTAAACCACCTGCTGCTGATGCTTGATCTCTAATTTCACCAGCTTGCATAGCTGAATTTCTTCTTGTTTCATCTTTTAAAGGATCGAGTGCTTGTGAGAAATATGGAGACATATAAGCATCTGCAATTCCACTAGTCATAACATCAGGAGAAGTTGCAGTTCTTTGGTATCCTTGTCTTGAAGCATCAGGATCTCCATACATAGCCATCGAAGCTATACCTTGTTGAGACATTCTCTCCGCAGGTGAAAATCCTGCTAATCTTTGTTGACTGTAAGGCAAGTAAGGTTGATTACTTTCAAACTCAGTACGAGCTAAAAGATTTTCAAACTGAGGTAATACCTCTTCAGGCATTGATATATTACTTACTGTTGTTTGTGTGGGAGCTGAAGAGCCACCTTTAAATCTTCTACGATAAGACATTTTCAAACCTCTTTTCAAAAGCTACTGCTTTTTTATTCCAATTATCTTCTTTTATCCAACTCCAAAATCCTGCTCTAGCAATAGCTTCTATACCATCGCAATTGCAATCTTTTGCAAAACTTTCTAAAATCTCTATTGCTTCCCTTGTCCACATTTGTTGTTTTACTCCTGCGACATGATCTATATTTAACATTTTTAATCCTGTTGGATAATGCGTTATTTGAGTTATACCACAACCCATTAGTTCAGGGAATTCTTCTTTTTTATAAACGATCCATAAATTACTTTCTCCTGATAAACATTCTTCTAATAGATCAGGTAGGGTAACTCTTCCATCGCTTCTTTTTGCACTTTTCTTTAAGTGTTTTTCAGCGAAAGCCCAAACATGAAGTATGTCCTCAGGTCTTACTAATGTCTTTACAATGTCATCTTTTTCACTCATGCTGGCATCACGTTGTCTAAGTTAATTGGATCAGGTTGTTCTTCTGTATCGTGTTTTTGTGATCTAACTCTTGATAAAAAATCATCCATAATTCTTGCACCTTCCTCACTATTGCCATCTCCTAAATTTCCTACTACATCAGCAGGAACAATAAATTCGCCAGGACTTACTGCAACTTGCTCTTGATCTCCAATAACTCCGTTGACTTTATCATCCATTCCGCCACCTTCTCCTTCAATCATACCTTCTTGTTGAGGTAATGGTATTAGCTCTGCTTTTAATTTAGCGTATGCTTCTTCTCCGAAGAGTCTTGTAAATTCTTGCACAATAGTTCCATCATCTGTTAATCTTCCTAAAATAACGTAAGACATTTGTTCTAGTAGTTTTCTGTCTCCTTTAGGCATCTTTTCTTGTATAATAGGGTTTGCTAAAACAGTTTCTACTTGATCAGATTTTTCTATTATTTGACCATCTATTTCTACAGTTTCAGAACTTTGCATTATTTCTCCACCTACTGCATATAGATTATCTTGCATACCACCTGTTGGTAATGGTTGTGTGTAGTTTTCTAAAGTTTTAATTGAATTTAGTATCTGACCACCACTTGCGAATAAATCAATATTGTTAGAATCAAAATCTTTGCTTATTCCATATTTAGTAAAAAATTCAGCATCAGTTAAATTTATCCTATCTGCATCAGGATCGTTAGCAGGAGGAGGATCGTTAGCAGGAGGAGGATCGTTAGCAGGAGGAGGATCGTTAGCAGGAGGAGGATTAAGAGAAT